>Ga0182030_10003634_pt1 | contig 32986 bp, 25 predicted proteins | sample 812S3MmetaG_FD_121299 | JGI IMG/M metagenome (GOLD analysis project Ga0182030, IMG submission 121299) | Permafrost microbial communities from Stordalen Mire, Sweden - 812S3M metaG (Illumina Assembly) | ecosystem: Environmental > Terrestrial > Soil > Wetlands > Permafrost | place: Sweden... | reverse complement strand
GGCGCAGTCCGTCCACCGTCAAACGGCCGCCGGCCACGGGCGCCATAAGCGGTCCGCGCCAAGTGCCCTTGAGGTCGGCGGCGCTCCAGCTGAGGTCGGGACGCGGGGTCATCGCCGGTGCGGACAGCGAATAAGCCAGTTCCGCCGCCTCGTGCACGAGGTCGACACGGCCTGTCACTGCGGCATGCAGATCCCCGGCGGCAAGCGTCGCTTGAACCTCCACGGCCGCGCGCGGACCCTTAAGCGTGAAGGTCGCCGACAACGGACCGAGGCCGGGAAGCGTGAGCAGATTTTCGAGCGGACCTCCTGCCGGTTCGTGCACCGACAGGAAACCGTCCACGCGTTTCCGATCGATCTTGAGGCGCCCCGCATATTCGCCGTCGCCGCCGATGCGCCGCGCCGACAGACTCCCGCTCGCATCCTCCAGGGAACGCATCTCGAAAGACCCGGTGCCCGACAAGGAGACCGGCGTGCCGGTGAGCGGAGCCCCCAGTTCCGCCGTCTCGATGGCGAAGGTGCCGACGTCGATGTGGGGAATGGACACGCTGCCGCCGGCATGCTCGCTTACCGGGGTGCGCTCCATGTGTACCCGCGCAGCCCGCAGACGATCCACGCGAATGCGGCGCTCGAGCAGCGCGAGCGGCGACCAGTCCACCGCGACGCCGTCCGCGGAGAGCCAGACGCCTTGCGAGTCGGTAAGTTCCAGGCGCCGCAGCGTGGGATGCAGCGGAAACGTCCCGCCGAGTCCGGCCAACCGGACGGTGCCGCCGGTCAGGCGCAGCGTCTCACGCTCGATGATGCCCCGTCCCCAATCCGTATTGCCCGCCGCCAGCAGCGCGACCAGCAGCGCGACGATCGCGACGACGACAGCGCCCGCGGCAATCAGGGAGCGCTTGACGACCCGGCGCATCAAAATGCCTGTCCGAGGCCGATGTACACCTGGACCGCCTGGTAGCTGCCAGGGTACGAACGCGTGGGCACCGCGATGTCGAAGCGGATCGGTCCGATGCCGGTGTAATAACGCATTCCGGCGCCCACGCCGATGCTGAACTCGCTGGCGATCGTCTTCAGGCTCGCGAGGCTCGAGCCGACCTGGCCGGCGTCGACGAAAAACGCCGCACCGAAATTTTGGCCGAACCGCTGGCGGAACTCGAGCGAGCCCGCCTCGATCGCGGTACCGCCCTGCGGAAACGGACCCCATGTCGTGGTCGTGCTCTTGCCCGTTTTAGGGTCCACGCTCGTGAGGGTCACCACCTTCGAGAACGGCCCAACGGCCTGGTAAGGGTAGCCGCGAATGGTGGCGCTGCCGCCCCCGTAGAACAACTGGTCCGGTGGAAGGCTGTCCTGCCGGGCACCCTGCGCGACCCCGGCCAGCACCCGAGCGGCGAACACGCTGCGCCCCGGACTGCCGAGCCCGAGCTCGTTCAGATCGAAATAAGCGGCGAGCTTGATCTGGCTGATGACGAACGTCGCGTCGGCCTGCGAATGTCCGAGGGATCGCGTCGGCGTGATGCTGAGCGAGTCGCGCATGCCATGCACGGGATCGTCGAGCGGCGAGGCGAGGTGGGTCGAATCGTAGGCGAGTCCCAACGGCAGCGACACGAGCGTGTAGTTGTCGGTGATCAACGGGGGCGGCCCGGCCGGCGTGATGTGCTCCACGGCCGTCGATACGCCGGCGCTCGCGCTCCAGACGCTCGACAGCTTGCGCGAGAGGATCGCGCTCGTGGTGACCGACTGTTGAGCGTAGGCCTCCAACGATTGCTTGAGAGCGGTGACGGAGAACTGCAGCGATTGATCGCGGTGTAGCACGTCGGGAATGGTGAATTTGGCGCTGGTGTCGTAGCCAATGCCGGTCGTTGAGCTGCCGCCCACGTCGATCGCGGTCGCCGTGATGCTGAGCTGCTCGGCATTGCCGAACACGTTGCGGTCTGTCCATGACAGGCCACCGCTGCCCCCGAGGTCGGTCGAATACGCGGCGTTGACCCCGACGGCATGCCGGGGACGTTCACGCATCGAGAACGTGACCGGCACGCCGCCCGTTTCGTCCGCTGCGCTGCCGAGCTTCACGGTGATCGCCGCAAACACCCCCAGCGTCGACAGATCGCGGCGCGCCGCCTCGATCGCGGACGAACTGTACCTTTGGCCCGTGTGCAGAGTGAGCCGCCGGCGAATCAGCTTTTCGCGCACCCGGCCGAGGCCCTCGAGATGGATCTGACCGATGTTCATCCGGGGGCCCGCCTCGACGTGGAAGGTCACGTCGAGGAGCGGCCGGGTCTGGTCCTCGTAGGCGACCGGCGGATCCACTTTGGCGAACGCGTATCCCTGTTCCTGCAGCGTCGACAGGAGACGCGCGCCGGCGGTCAGCACATCCGCGGCCACCGCGGGAGCGCCGCTCTTGAGGTCGAGAGCAGCCCCGGCCGACTCCGGCAGCTGCCCGTCGACGGCAACCTTGCCGAGGTGGTACAGCGGCCCGAGTGTGAAGGTCACCGAAACGTGCGCGTCCTGCCCCTTCGGCAATGCGTTCAGCGTGTCGACCAGTCCCGCGGCGTTGACTGGCTGCCCCTCGATCTTGACGGTGACGGCGGACTCGTAATAGCCATGGCTCTCGAGCACGGTCTTCAGCCTTTCTGCCTCACCGCGCGCACGCGCAATCAGCCCGAAAGGACTGACCGGCGCCGTGGCGCGCAGGGTCGCGAGTTCCGAGGACGCCCGCAGCGTCTCGTCCAGCGGCCCGTCGCCCGTCGCTGCGATGTCCACGCGGTATGGCTGCGGATCCGCCGCGCGCGCACGTGGCATCGCGCAAAGGACGACGACGAGCGCGAAGAGGGCCGGAATAGCTGAACGCATGGAGCCACATAGTTTACACGCCCCGAGGGGACGCACCGGGCGCGCTGGCGTGCCGGCGCGGGACGAATTATCCTCGCCGTCATGAAGCGCGACCGACCCTCGGTGATCGTCTGCCATGCCTGCGACCTCGTGCACCGCCTGGAAGCGCTCCCTCCGCATGCCCGCGTGCGCTGTGTAAGGTGCCGCGCGGAACTGTATCGCACGCACGGCGCGACCGTCGACGCGGCGGTCGCCCTCGCATTGACGGCGGCCGTGCTTCTCCTATTGAGTAACGCGTACCCGCTGGTCGAAATGCAGCTGAACGGCGCGACCCGCCAAACCACGCTGCTGGGCGCCGCCGCCGGGCTGTACGGCCAGGGTTATGCCCCGATCGCCGCGCTCGTGCTCGCGACCACCGTGCTGATCCCGATGTTCCAGCTTGCGAGCCTGCTCTACGTGCTCCTGCCGCTGCGCCGCCGCCGCAGGGCCGCCGGGCGGAACGAATTGTTCCGCACGCTGACCTGGCTGCGGCCCTGGGCCATGTCCGAGGTCTTCATGCTCGGCGCGCTGGTGGCACTCGTGAAACTCGCCGCCATGGCCCATGTCGTTCCGGGCATCGCGCTGTTTGCCTACGGCGCCCTGATGCTGACGATGTCCGGGCTGGCCACGCTCACGCCGACCGCGCAGCTGTGGCGGTGGGTCGAGGAGTGCAGGCCATGACGCGCCACGTGAGGGGCAGCGCAGTCGGCCTGTGGGTGTGCACGGACTGCCACGAGACGGTGCGGGTGCCGCACGGAGCGGCCTCGCGGTGCCCGCGCTGCGGGGCGCCGCTCCACGAGCGCAAGCCCGGCAGCTTGAACCTGACGACGGCGCTGGTGCTGACCGCCGCCCTGCTTTACCTGCCGGCGAATCTGCTGCCGGTCATGCACACGCACACACTGTTCAGCGAATCGGACGACACCATCATGAGCGGCGTGTTGTCGCTGCTGGACGACGGCTCCTGGCCGCTGGCCCTGCTGGTCTTCGTCGCCAGCATCGTGGTGCCGCTGCTCAAGCTGCTTGCGATGGGCTGGCTGCTGCTCGCGGTGCGCCGCCGCCGCTCCGGCAATGCCGCCCAACGGAGCAAATTGTTCCGATTGGTGGAGTTCATCGGTCGCTGGTCGATGCTCGACGTCTTCGCTGTTGCGCTGCTCGTGTCGCTGGTGCAGATCCGGTCGTTCGCGACGGTCCACGCGGGCCTTGGCGCGCTCGCATTCGCGACGGTGGTAGTATTGACCATGCTCGCCGCCCAGTCATTCGATGAGCGCCTGCTCTGGGACATCGACCCCGATGGCTGAGCCGCCGGCCGACGAAACCCCCGGGGACCTGCCGCTCGCCGTACCCGATGCACACCGCCGCCGCGTGCCGCTGGTGTGGATCGTGCCATTGATGGCCATCGTGGTCGGCATCATCGTGGCAATCCAACAAACCCTGGCCGAGGGGCCCAGCATCGACCTGTCTTTTCTGGGGGCCGACGGCATCGAGGCGAACAAGACCAAGATACGCTACAAGGACGTCGACATCGGCGACGTCACCGACATTCACGTGGCGAAGGACCGCAAGACGGTCGTGGTCACCGCGCGCATTCACCGCGACGCCGCCGAATATCTGGTCGACGACACCCGCTTCTGGGTGGTGCGGCCACGCTTTGCCGGCGGCAGCGTGACCGGCCTGGGCACTCTCGTGTCTGGCGCGTACATCAGCCTCGATGTCGGTCATTCGCCCATCGGGCGCCGGAGTTTCAAGGGACTCGAAGTACCGCCCATCGTCACCTCCGATCTGCCGGGCACCGAATTCGTTCTGCACGCGGAGGACATCGGCTCCCTGAGCGTCGGATCGACCGTGTACTACCGGCACATCGCGGCCGGGCAGGTGGTCGCCTATTCTCTCGATCCTGGCGGGACGAGCGTCACCATCAAGGTGTTCATCTACAAGCCGTATGACGCGTTCGTGACCGCGGCGACGCGCTTCTGGCAGGCGAGCGGCATCGACATGTCGGTCAATTCGGATGGGATCAGACTGCAAACCGAGTCGTTGACTTCCATTCTGGAGGGCGGCATCGCATTCCAGCCGCTCCCCGCCGCCACCGCCACGGAAAGCGCCGCCTCGGATTCGGCGTTCATCCTGTACACCGATCGGGAGCGGGCCATGCGTCAATCCGACACCGAGGTCAGAACCTTCGTGATGTATTTCAAGGGCTCGCTCCGCGGGCTGTCCGTGGGCGCGCCCGTCGACCTCCGCGGCATCACCATCGGCGAGGTGAAGGGGCTGTCCGTGGAATACGAGCGCAGCGACGGCTCGCTGCGCTTTCCCGTCGAGGTCGACATCTTCCCGCAGCGGATTCGCGGCCGCAGCGGCCACGGCGACCGGCCGCTCGGCATGGACGAGAGCTCCGATGCCGCCAGCAGGACGCTGGTCGACAGCCTCGTGGCGCATGGCATGCGCGCGGAACTGAGAACCGGCAGCCTGTTGACCGGCCAGAAGTACGTCGCCCTCGACTTTCATACCGAGGTGCGGGCGGAACATGTGGGCTGGAATGCGAAGCCCGCCGTGTTTCCCACGGCGGCAGGCGCACTCGACGAAATCCAGGATTCGGTCGGCAGCATCGCCAAAAAGCTCGACAAGGTCCCCTTCGATCAGATGTCCGCGCGGCTCCTGACGACACTGGCGAACCTCGACGAGACGCTGAAGAGCGCGGACCGGCTGGTCCGTCAGGTCGACGGTACGCTGGCACCGCAGATCAACGCAACGCTGAAGGAGGCCGAAGGCGCCATGAAAAACGCAAAGGACCTGCTCGGCCAGGATGCCCCGCTGCAATCCGATTTGTCCTCGACGCTGCTGCAGCTCTCGCGCGCGGCGAAGTCGGTGAGCGCCCTCGTGGACTATCTCGAACGCCATCCGGAATCGCTCCTGCGCGGCAAACCGGAGACGCCGCCATGAAAAGCAATCCCCTCTGGCCGGCCGTGTGCCTCGGCGCCCTCACGCTGGGCTGCGCCGCTCAGCCGGATCATTTCTACACGCTGAACACGCTGCCCGACAGGGGCGTAACGGCCTCCCCCGCCCCCGCCCCGGTAATCCACGTCATTCTCGATACGTCGGTGCCGGTGTTGAACGACCGCAGCGAACTGGTCGTGAGCGGGGACGGCGACCGGATTTTGGTCCTGGACCATGAACGCTGGGCCGCGCCGCTATCGGACCTGGTCCAGCAGACTCTCGCACGGGACATCGAGCGGCGGCGCGCGGACGTGCTGGTCGCGGACCGCCGCTTCGACCGGCCGGATTCCCCGCCCGTGACGATGAAAGTCGACATCGTACGGATGTCGGCCGAGCCCGGGCGCCGGGTCGTCATCGAGGCGCGCTGGCGCATCAGGGGCGCCCGCGGTGCTCTCGATGAGATCGGGAGCGGGGACTACGACGCTCCACTCGAGGGCAGCGGCTATGCACCGATTGCACATGCCTTCAGCGTAGCGTTCGGCGCGCTCGCCGATGCCCTGACCGCCGCGCTGCCGCCATGAACCGCTTAGGAGGATTCCTACACCGTGCGACGTGGTTCATGGCTGGCAAATCGCGTCGACGATGGGCTTATATGCGACCATGAAAAGTACCGACAGCCGAGAGCCGGGCACCGGCCTTCACCCGACGGAGGATCGCTCCCCGGATGCGGACGACCGCATCGAGGAATTTCTCGCCCGCCACGGCGGACCGGGAGCACCTCTTCAGGAGACGTTTGGTGCTGGAGGCGTCAGCGGCCGCTGGGAAATCCGGGCAGGCGACGGCTACACTCTGCTCTGCAATTGGTCGCGCACCGGCTCGCGTCAGGAGATGGAATTCTCCGAAGTTCCACCGGCATCGACATCGGGAGAGATCACATGAACGTCAGATTCATTGCGGCCGGCTGCGTCGCGATTCAGCTGCTCATCGCCGGCTGTCATTCGAAGGAGCCGCCGCACGCCACCTCGGAGGACATCGAAAGCGCCAAGCGGGAGGCAGACCGGGAGATCGCGCAAGCCCGTGCCGAAGCGTCCAAGGACGTCAAGAGCGTGAGCAAGATTGCCGGCGCCTCTGGCCGGGATATCGCCTACGCGAAAGCCACGGGCGCCTTCGATGTCGCGATGGCGAAGGCGGAAGGTGATCACAAGATCGCGACCGAGAAGTGTCTGACCTTGGCGGCGCCCGAGCAACCGGCCTGCACTGCCCAGGCGGACCGGGATTTCGACGCCGCCAAGGATGCTGCCAAGGCCGCGAGATTGGCGCGCCGGCAGTAGTCCCCCCGGCGCAACGAGGCGAGGCGCACCGAGTCCGAGCGCAGCGTGCGGGCCCTGAGCTTAAGATGTGCGGATGAGAACCGCACTATGTTGTCTCGCTCTCGTCCTCTCGACGGGAGTCGCGGCTGAACCCTCCCCCCCCCCGGCCGCAGTCGACGGCGTCCGTCGGGAGTTCGTCGCCGCCATGCAGCGGGTGCGTCAGCACGTCGCCGAGCCTCCCGATTCCGCGGCCCTCGACTCGTACGTCATCCACGACTATCTCATCGCCGCTCGCCTGAGGCGCGACGTCGCCGCCTCGCCAGGCGATACCGTCGACGCGGCCGTCGATGCTTTTCTTCGCACCCATGCCGGCCAGCCTGTTGGCCGCGCCCTGCGCCACGATTGGCTGGCCAGCCTGGCGGAGCGCCGCCGCTGGGATTGGTTCATGCCGCAGTCCGCGGACGTCGCCGACCCGGTGCTCGTGTGTGACCGGCTTGCGGGCCGGCTTGCCACGGGGGCCACCACCGGCCTCGCGCAGGATGCCCTGGCCCGCTGGATTCAACCCGTGCGACAACCCAGCGAATGCAACCCGGTGTTCGCGTGGCTGCGCTACCAGGGTGCCCTGACGGCGGCGCTGGCCGAAACGCGGACCCGCGCCGCGCTGATCGCCGAGAATCCGCGCCTGGCGCGCGACTCGCTCGCCGACGTCCCCCCGTCGAGCGCCGCCTCCCTGCTGCAATGGCTGCAACTCCTGGAAGCGCCCAAGGCGGCCCTTGCGCTGCTCTCGCTCGATCCGGATAGGCCCGTGGAACCCGACGCTCTCGTCGCCGGGTTCAACCGTCTGAGCGTCGCCGATGCCGCGGCGGCAGCGGCGTTGTTGCCCGCACTGCTCAAGCGTCCGGACATCAACCCGGCGGTGCGGCTGCGGCTCGAGCGCAGTGCCGCCCTGGGCGCCGCCACGAGCCGCGCGCCGAGCGCCGTCGCGGCCTTCGGTGAATTCACTCCCGAACCCACGGATGTGCAAACCCACGAGTGGCGGGTGCGGGCGGCGCTGTGGGCGGGCGATTTCGCGCGGGCCTCGCAATGGATCGACGCGATGCCCGCGAGCCTTGCCATGCTTCCACGCTGGCGCTATTGGCGCGCCCGCGCCGTCGCGGCAACGGAAGGGGCGGCTGCGGCGGCGCCTTTGTATGCGGAGATCGCAAGCCTGCGCGATTACTACGGCTATCTGGCGGCGGACCGGCTCAAAGAACGTTATGAGCTGCACCGGCAGGCCTCGCCGGACGACGTCGCCGCACAGGCCGAGCTCGCCGCCGAACCCGGCCTGCAGCGTGCCCACGCCCTTTTCGATTGCGACATGACGGACGATGCAGGGGTCGAATGGACGCAGGTGCTCGGGCCGGCGAAGCCCGCCGTCAAGGTGCAGGCCGCACATCTCGCGACCCGCTGGGGTTGGTACGCGCAAACCATTGCGACACTGGCGCAGGCGGGCGAGTGGGACGACATCGCCCTGCGCTACCCCCGCCCCTATGCACCGCTCGTCGCCGACGCCGGCCGGGAGACGCAGGTGCCCGTCGACTGGCTGTACGCCATCATGCGCCAGGAGAGCCTGTTTCGCCGCGACGCGGTGTCGCACGCCGATGCCCGCGGCCTGATGCAGATGCAGCCGGCGACGGCCACCGCGGTGGCCCGGCGTGCGCATCTGCCGCCCCCGGCCGGCGACGCGCTGTTCGATCCGGCCGTCGCGATCAAGCTCGGCGCGCTGTACGTGCGCGAATTATTGGACCGTCATCAGAACCAGCTCGCGCCGACGCTCGCGTCCTACAATGCGGGTCCGATGGCGGTCAGCCGCTGGATGCCCGACACTCCGGTCGACGCGGACATCTGGATCGAGAACATCCCCTATGCGGAGACGCGCAGCTACGTGCAGCACATCTTGGAGCACATCGTCGCCTTCGCGAAGGTCCGCGACGCGGAACCCGGGCGTCTCGAGCTGTTGCTGCCGAGGATCGGGCCGCAGGCGGCAGCGACACTGTGACGGCCGGAGCACCGCCGGCGGCTGCCGCCCACAAACGACTCCGGGCCATCCTCGGGGGCTCCGCGGGCAACCTCGTCGAATGGTACGACTGGTATACCTACTCGGCGGCGGCCCTGTATTTTGCGCCGGTGTTCTTCCCGAAGGGCGACAAGACCGCGCAGCTGCTGAACACCGCAGCCGTGTTCGCGGTCGGGTTTTTCGCGCGGCCGGTCGGCGCCTGGCTGATGGGACGGCACGCCGACCGAGCCGGTCGCAAGGCCGCGCTGATGTTGTCGGTCGCCATGATGTGCGCGGGCTCCCTGGTGATCGCACTGACTCCGGGCGCCGCCAGGATCGGGGTCGCGGCACCGGTCATCCTGCTCCTGGCACGTGTGTTCCAGGGCCTGTCCTTGGGCGGCGAGTACGGTGCCAGCGCCACCTACATGAGCGAGACGGCCGGTCGCACCTACCGGGGCTTCTGGTCGAGCTTCAACTACGTGACGCTGATCGGCGGCCAGCTGCTGGCGCTCGGCGTGCTCATGGGGGTACGCAGCCTGCTGTCCGCGACCGCCATGGCCGAGTGGGGCTGGCGGATTCCCTTCGTGATCGGTGCGGCGCTGGCCTTCGTGGCCTTCTGGCTGCGCCGGCACCTTCAGGAGTCCGCCTCGTTCCTGGGAGTGTCAGCCGCGAACGCCGAGCGCGGCAGCGCGCGGGCGCTGATCGCCCGTTATCCGCGGGAAACGGCGACGATCGTCGGCTTGACCGCGGGAGGGTCGATGATCTTTTACGTGTACACCACCTACATGCAGAAATTCCTCACCAACAGCGCCGGATTCACGGTCGATCAGGCGACGTTTCTCTCGGCTGCGACTCTGTTGGCGTTCATGGCGATGCAGCCTCTCAGCGGCTGGATATCGGACAAAGTGGGGCGCAAGGCGATGCTGGTCACGGCATTCGGCGGGAGCACCCTGCTCACCTGGCCCGTCATGACCGGCATCGCCGCCGCCTCGTCGATGGGAACCGCATTTCTGCTGATACTCGCGGCGTTGCTCGTCGAATCCGCCTACACCTCGATCAGTGCGGTGGTGAAAGCGGAGCTGTTCCCGGCGAGCGTCCGCTCGCTCGGCGTCGCCCTGCCGTATGCCCTGGCCAACGCGACGTTCGGCGGGACGGCGGAATACATCGCGTTCTGGTTCAAAGAGGCCGGCATCGAACGCGGTTTCTATGTATATGCCTCGGTGCTGTCGGGCATCGGCCTTCTCGCCGCCTTGTCCATGCAGGATACGCGCCGCCACAGCCGGATTCTGGAGGACTAAACCCTCGCAGCCCTGCCGCTCGGCGATGTCCTGCGGGATTAACAGTTTGTAATAAATTCACCACAGCAGATTAATCGCACAACGTCCAGTCTGCCCGTCATGAATCAACCGTGCGCCCGCGCACTCTGCAGTGTGGTGCTTGGCGCCGTTGCCGCCTGCAGCGTTGGACCCGCCTACCGGCGGCCGGACATTGCTCCGCCCGCGCAGTGGCATGAGACCGGCCCGACGCCGGCGGCTGCCGACGCATCGATCTGGCCCGATCCCGAGTGGTGGCATCGCTTCGGTTCGCCGCAGCTCGACGATCTCATCGCGCAGGCGCAGCGCAGCAACGACGATCTCGCCGGTGCCGTTGCCCGCGTCCAGGAGGCCGATGCGGAGGTGCGCATCGCGGGCGCCCCGCTCTTCCCCACGCTCGACGCCGGTGGCGTCGCCACGCGCGAACGGACCCCGGTGAGCGGTGGGGGCAACCAGCTCGTCAACGTGTTTTATCCACAGTTGACCGCGAGTTACGAGCTGGATTTCTGGGGCAAAAACCGCGCATTGCGCGCGGCCGCCCACGCGTCCGCGGTCGCGAGCCGCTACGACCGGCAGACAGTGGCGCTCACGGTCGTCGGCAGCGTGGCAACCACTTACTTCCAGGTGCTGGAATACCGGGACCGCATCCGGGTCGCCGAGGACAATCTGGCGAATGGACGGAGGATCCTGCAGGGATTCAAGCTGGAACAGACCGCCGGCACCGCGACCGGTCTCGACGTGGCGCAGCAGGAAACGGCGGTCGCGTTGCTCGATGCCGCCGTGCCCCCGCTGCGTCAGCAGTTCAGCCAATCGCTCTATGCCCTTGCGGTGTTGATCGGCAAGACTCCCGATGCGATCGAAGTGGCCCTCGGCAGCCTGAACGATCTCACGAGCCCCCCGGTCCTCGCCGGGCTGCCCTCGCAGCTGCTCGCCCGCCGGCCCGACGTCGCCGAAGCGGAGCAACAGCTCATCGCCGCCAATGCAGACATCACCGTGGCACGGGCGGCGCTGTTTCCCAGCATCGACCTGACCGCCGGCGGCGGCTTCGAGAGCGCCGTGCTGCAATCCTTGGTCAGTCCCGCCAACCGGGTATACGCGGTGAGCGCCGGACTGACGCAGCCCATTTTCCATGGGGGTGCGCTGCGCGGTCAGGTGACCTATGCGAACGCCCGCTACACCGAACTGCTGAGCACATACCACAAGACGGTGCTGACGGCCTTCAGCAACGTGGAAAGCGCCCTCGCCGCGGCGCGGCAGACCGCGGAGCAGCAGGAACGTCAGCGCGAGGCCGTGACGACGGCGCGGCGCGCCTATCAATTCGCCCAGGCACAACTGTCGGCCGGCACGGTGAACATTCTCACGGTGCTCAACACGGAGAACGCGCTGTTCAGCGCGCAAGACGTGTTGGTGCAGGTGCAATACGCCCACCTGCAGTCGATGGTGAATTTATTCACCGCCCTGGGCGGCGGTTGGCATCAAGGATAAAGCCGATGAAACAAACTGTGAAAATGCGCGGCCGACTGACCGCGGCGTCCCTCGTCGTCCTCGCCGCTGCCCTCATCGCCTGGCGCGTTCTGCTGCATCAGCCGGCCGACGCCGCGACGGCGACGCAGAGTCCGCCGATCGCCGTTGAAACTGCCGCGGCGAAGCGCGCCGACGTGCCGGTCTATCTGCAGGGTCTCGGGACCGTCCAGGCTTTCTTCACCGTGACCGTCACTGCGCGGGTGGACGGCGAACTGCAGAAAGTGGGCTTCATCGAGGGTCAGACGGTGCACAAGGGCGATTTGCTGGCCCAGATCGACCCGCGCCCGAATCGGGCCGCTTTTGAACAGGCCGTCGCGACCAAGGCGAAGGACGCGGCACAACTCGCCAACGCCCGACGCGACCTCGAGCGCTACACCGTCCTGCAACCCCAGGATCTGGCCAGCAAGCAGACGGTCGACACGCAGAAGGCCGCCGTCGACCAGTTGACGGCGCAACTTGCCGTCGATCAGGCCCAGATCGACAGTGCGCGCACGCAGCTCGATTACACACGGATCACCTCGCCCATCGACGGGCGTACCGGCATCCGGCTCGTCGATCCCGGCAACATCGTGCATGCGGCGGACACCACCGGCATCGTGGTCGTCACCCAGCTCCAGCCGATCGCAGTCATTTTCACGCTCCCGGAGGAACAACTGGGGGAGGTGAGCGCCGCGCTCGCTGCCGGTCCGGTGACAGTCATCAGCGCGGCGCGGGGCGGCGGCACGCCGCTCGACCAAGGCACCTTGAGCCTGATCGACAATCAGATCGAACAGGCGACCGGCAGTGCCAAGTTGAAGGCGATCTTCACCAATTTACACAACACCCTCTGGCCCGGTCAGTACGTCGATGTACGCGTGCTGGTGCGCGTGGATCACGGCGCGATGACGATTCCGACGGCGGCGGTCCAACTCGGCCCCCACGGCCCCTTCACGTACGTGGTGAAGGGCGATTCCACCGTGGAAGCACGGCCGCTCACGATCGGTGATGATACAGGCGGCGTAACCATCGTGACGGGCGGACTGGCCGTCGATGAGCGGGTGGTCACGACCAACCAATACCGGTTGCAGGCCGGCGCCCGGGTGCGGGCTTCGTGAGTATTTCGGCACCGTTCGTCCGGCGGCCGATTGCCACGTCGCTCCTGATGGGCGGCATCTTCCTCGTCGGACTCGTGGTGTATCCCCTGTTGCCCGTCGCCCCCCTGCCCCAGGTCGACTTTCCCACGATCCAGGTGTCCGCGTCATTGCCGGGCGCCAGCCCCGAAACCATGGCTTCCTCGGTGGCGACACCTCTCGAATACCAATTCGCCGAGATTCCCGGGCTTACCCAGATGACATCGGCGAACGTGCTCGGCAACACCCAGATCACGCTGCAGTTCGACCTGAACCGCAACATCGATGCGGCGGCGCAGGACGTGCAGACCGGCATCGACGCCGCGGGCGGCCAGCTGCCGAAGAATCTGCCGACGCCGCCCACCTACCGCAAGGTCAATCCGGCCGACTCGCCGATTTTGATTCTCGCGGTGCATTCCGACGTGCTGCCCGTGACGACGGTCGACGACTATGCGGAGAACATCCTGGCGCAGCAGATTTCGCAGATCCCCGGCATCGCCCAGGTCTCGATCGGCGGACAACAGAAACCCGCCGTGCGCGTGCAGATCGATCCGGTAAAACTCGCGGCGCTCGGCCTGCAGATGGAGGATGTCGCCGGCGTCATCGCGGCGGCAACCGTCGACGCCCCCAAGGGCTCGATCAACGGCCCGCAGCGCGCGCTCACCATTTACGACAACGACCAGCTGCTGAAGGCGGCGCCCTGGAACGACGTCATCGTATCCTACAAGAACGGCTCGCCGGTGCGGATCCGGGATTTGGGCGTCGCGGTGGACGGACCGGAGAATTCCCTCCTGAAGGCGTGGCAGAACGGCCATGACGGCATCCTGCTCCTCGTCTACAAGCAGCCGGGCGCCAACGTGATCGAGGCGGAGAGCCGGGTCGAGAAGCTGCTGCCGCGCGCCATGGCGTCGGTGCCCCCGTCCGTCAAGGTCGACATTGTGGCGAACCGCACCACCACGATCAAGGCCTCCGTCGAGGACGTGGAATTCACGCTGGCTCTCACCATCGCATTGGTGGTGATGGTGATCTTCCTGTTCCTGCGCAACGCCTGGGCGACGATCATTCCGGGCGTCACGGTGCCGCTGGCCCTGCTGGGCACGGCCGCGATGATGTATGTGCTCGATTACAGCCTGGACAACCTGTCGCTCATGGCGCTGACCATCGCGGTCGGGTTCGTGGTCGACGACGCCATCGTGATGCTGGAGAACATCTACCGGCACATCGAGGACGGGCTGTCGCCGCTCGATGCCACGCTCAAGGGCGCGGGTGAAATCGGCTTCACGATCATGTCCATCAGCGTCTCCCTGGTGGCGGTGTTCATTCCGCTGCTCCTCATGGGCGGCATCATCGGCCGCCTGTTTCGCGAGTTCGCCATCACCATGACGATGACGATCGCGGTGTCGGCCTTCGTCGCGCTCACGCTCTCGCCCACCATGTGCGCCCTGTTCCTGCGCGACGAAAAGCACGCCCGCCACGGGCGTGCCTACATGGCGGTCGAGCGGGCGTTCGACCGGCTGCTCGCCGGGTACACCCGCGGCCTGGACATCGCCCTCGACCATCAGCGTACGACGCTCGGGATTTTTCTGCTGACGGTCGCCGTGACGGTCGCCTTGTACATCGAAATCCCGAAGGGCTTTTTTCCGCAGCAGGACACCGGCATCATCTCCGGCCTGTCGGACGCGCCGCAGGACATCTCGTTCGAGGAGATGGTGCGGCGGCAGCATGCCCTGCTCGACGTCGTCGCGAAGGATCCGGGCGTGGCCAGCTACGGCACCGGCCTCGGCGGCACACGTCCCATCAACAACGGCTTCGTGGTCATCGGCTTGAAGCCCCGCAACGAGCGCGACGCCAGCGCCGACCAGATCATCACCCGGTTGAGGGCGCAGCTCGTCAATGTGCCGGGAGCCACCCTGTTCATGCAGGCGGCGCAGGACCTGAACGTCGGCGGACGCACGACCCGGACGCAGTACCAATACACGTTGCAGGATTCCGACATCGACGAACTCAACGCCTGGGCGCCGCGGCTGCTCGCCCAATTGCAGAAGCTGCCCATGCTGCGCGACGTGGCATCGGACCAGCAGACGAGCAGCGGCATGTTGGCGCTCACGATCGACCGGGATCAGGCGTCGCGCTTCGGCATCCAGCCCCAGGCGATCGACCAGGCGCTTTACGACGCGTTCGGCCAGCGCCAGGCGGCGCAGTTCTTCACGCAGGCGAACAGCTACCACGTGATACTGGAAATCACCCCGGCATTGCAGCGCGATCCCGCCTCCCTCGCCTCGATCTACCTGAAGTCACCCCTCACGGGACAGATGGTCCCGCTCTCGGCCATGACCAAGTACGACACCCGCCAGGTCACTTATCTGTCGATCAACCATCAGGGCCAGTTCCCGGCGGTCACACTGTCGTTCAACCTCGCTCCGGGAGCGGCACTCGGCGAGGCCGTCGATGCCATCAACCGCGTGTCCCTGACCATGCGCCTGCCGGCCACGATCACCGGTACGTTTCAGGGCACGGCGCAGGCGTTTCAAAGCTCCCTCAAGACCCAGCCGTATCTGATACTCGCCGCTCTGGTCGCGGTCTACATCATCCTGGGGATGCTGTACGAAAGCTACGTGCATCCGCTCACCATCCTGTCGACACTCCCGTCCGCAGGTCTCGGCGCCCTGCTGGTCCTGTTCGTTCTTCACATCGACCTGTCGGTGATGGCGCTCATCGGCATCATCCTGCTCATCGGCATCGTCAAGAAAAACGGCATCATGATGGTCGATTTCGCCATCCAGGCGGAGCGGGAGCAGCACCTGTCGCCCCACGATGCGATCCGCCAGGCGTGCCTGCTGCGCTTCCGGCCCATCATGATGACAACCATGGCGGCGCTGCTCGGCGCGCTTCCCCTCGCGCTCGGCCGCGGCACGGGCTCGGAACTGCGCCAACCACTGGGTTACACCATGGTCGGCGGCCTCATCGTGAGCCAGGCGTTGACGCTGTTCACCACCCCGGTGATTTACTTGTACCTGGACCAGTTCAGCCTGTGGCTGCGACGCCACCGCAAAACCCATCCGATCGAGGAGTCCATGGCCGCCCGGGCAACGCGGACGGGGGAGTCCACGTGAAGATCCTGCTGGTCGAGGACAACGAGCGGGTAAGCCAGTTCGTGATGAAGGGGCTGCAGGAAGCGGGTCACACCCCCGACCACGCGGCCAACGGGCGGGACGGCATGTTCCTGGCGGCCAGCGAGCCGTACGACGTCATCATCATGGACCGCATGCTGCCGGGGGGCATCGACGGCCTCGCCATCATCGAAGTGCTGCGCAAGGCCGGTAAGCGCACGCCGATCTTGATCCTGAGCGCGCTCTCCGAGGTGGACGACCGCATCCGGGGACTGCGCAGCGGCGGCGACGACTACCTGACCAAGCCCTTCGCCTTCGGCGAACTGCTGGCGCGGATCGACGCGCTTCACCGGCGCGCGGCAGGCGTCAATGTCGAGGGGCCCCTCGTGGTCGGCAACCTGCACATGGACCCGATGACCCGCCGGGTGACCCGGGGCGACCGTCAGATCACGCTGCAGCCGCGGGAGTTCAAGCTGCTGGAGTTCCTGATGCGCCACGCCGACCAGGTGGTGACGCGCACCATGCTGCTCGAGAACGTCTGGGATTATCATTTCGACCCCCAGACCAATGTGGTCGACGTGCATATCAGCAAGCTGCGCCAGAAGATCGATGCCGAATTCGAGAGGCCGCTGCTGCGGACGGTCCGCAATGCCGGCTACATGGTCACCGCGGCCGACTAGGAGCCTGTCTGCGCCCAACCGCCCGCCCATCGACGGGGTACACATGCCCAGGATGATCCGGTCGTCGGCCGTATCGCTGGCGTTGAGCTACACGCTGATCGGCCTCATTGCGCTGATACTTTTCGCCGCGCCCCTGTGGTATGCGTGGCAGGGCACGATCCGCGAAGGCCGCGCGGAAATCCTCCAGGCCGACGCCCAACGCCTCGGCGACGCCTACCGCCGCGAAGGTCTGGACGGGTTGAAGATTTTCATCGATGCGCGCGTGCGCATGCAGATTGCGGGGGATCGCATCCTGTTGTTGACCGACGGCGCGCTGCGCCCGCTCGCCGGCAACCTTGCTGCCTGGCCGCGGGTTCCCACGGCCCCCGGGAATTACCGGATCACGGTCGACATGGGCCCGTCGGGGATCCAAACGCTGCTCGTCCATGTCACCAACCTCGGGCCGAACAAGCTCCTGGTCGGGCGGGACAACCGCCTGTTCGCACCGCTCGAGCAGCGGTTTTGGTATGGCCTCGCAGGTGCAATCGCCGTGCTGTTCTTCGCCGCGCTGCTGGTCGGCAGCATCACGCGGCGCGCACTGCTGTCGCGAATCAACAGCATCCGGCAGACGGTCTCCGCGATCATCCATGGCGACCTCAAACACCGCCTGCCGACCCATCTCAGCGACGACGAGTTGAACACGCTGTCGCTCACCATCAACGGAATGCTCGAACAGATCGAGCTGTTGGTTCACGGCGTCCGAAACGTGTCGAACTCCATCGCCCACGACCTGCGCACGCCACTCGCCGAGCTGCGATCGCGGCTGGAGGAGCTCGCCCTCATGCGGCCGCCTCCGGAGGCGGCGTTTGCCGAAATCGACGGCGCCGTTCAGGACGTCGACCGCGTCATTCGCATATTCGATGCGCTGCTGCGACTCGCCGAGATCGATGCGGGAATGCGCCGCTCCGGTTTTGTGACGGTGGACGTCGCGGATCTCGCCGCCAACGCCGTCGAATTCTATGCGCCGGCCGCGGAATTGAAGAACATCAAGATGACCCTCCACGCGGCCGAACCGTCGAAGGTCGGGGGCGATCCGGTGCTGTTGGCGCAGGCGCTCAGCAATCTGATCGACAATGCATTGAAATATGCCCCCGAAAACGGCGCCATCACCGTGGACGTCCGCCGGCATTCGGGCGGGGTAAGGATCGAGGTCGGGGACGACGGACCGGGAATCGCCGATGCCGAAAAGCAGAAGGTGGTCGAACGCTTCTATCGCGGGGATGCCAGCCGCGGCACGCCGGGCGTCGGGCTCGGCCTCAGCCTCGTGCAGGCCGTCGCGAAGCTGCATGGCAGCGCCGTCGAGCTGACCGACGGCCATCCCGGCCTGCGGGTCGCGCTCGTCATTCCGCTCGACGGGGACGTGCCCGGGCGCGGCCCGTGACTCCCCGTCCGGCCATTCGGCCCAGACGGCCCGTCGGTCCCCGCCTACAGGCACACCGTCCGGCGGCCGCTGTGCGCGGCCGGCTCCTCGCGCTATGGTCGCAGGCCAACAATCGTCATCCGGAGACATCTCATGAGCGAGTCCCACGAATCCCGTCTGCGCGGCACCGACATGGGCGGCGCGGAACAAAAAGACGCGGTGGATCACGTCGAGTATGCCAAGACGAAAACCGACGACGAGTTGCACCTCGATGACGAGAAAGACACGTTGTACGACGACGGGCTCGATGTCGAGGACGATTCCGAGACCCTGTCGGGAACGCGAGCCGACACGCACCACGGGTGATGCGGCGCTGATGCCCGCTATGGCATCCGGTTCGGGCAGCGGCTACTATCTGTCCGATGTGGACGCATGCGCGGCGGCAGACGATGGTTGCGATCGTGGGTTGCTGCGTCCTGCATGCCGAATGCAGCATGGCGCAGACCCCGGAGCAGTCGAAGGTCTGGGAAGCACAGCGAGCGCAGACGGTCGCCGATGAGAAGGCCCGGACAGAGCGGTTGAACCGCGAACGCGCGGCGCGGCGGGCCGATCCGATGGCCTGGGTCCATACGCTGGATCCCATGACCGCCGGTGGCTGGGAGTTTCGTGCGGTTGCCAATGACGGTGCGTGGGCCACCTATAGCACCGAGCATCAAATGAAACGTTCCGGCCACCTGTCGACGGTCTGGCTGCGTGAGGAGTTCGCCGAACCGCAAACCGGCGGGAACGGCCCGTATTTGAGCATCGTGGAGAAGGTGCAATACGACTGCTCGAAGGACCGCGCGCGCCCCCTGGTGGTCATCTACTACTCGGACAACAACGTGCGGGGTTCGGAGCAGACCGAGGAAGCGGACGAAAAGACCGCGGTCTGGAATTCGATCGTGCCGGGCACGCGGGAGGAGCTCAATTTTCTTTGGGCCTGCGGCGCGGCCAAAGGCGGCGGCGCGCGCTAGGAGGCCGCCCGCAGCCCCAACGGTCAGTCCCGCTGCAGGTGAATCGCGGCGCGCAGGAGCTGCGCCCGGTCGGCGCACGGGCCTGCGAAGATCTCCACTTCTCCCGGTTCGTAGACGGGCGTCAGATCGATGCCCAGAAACTTGAGTTCCGCGGCCGGCAACATCAGCGAGACGGTGCCCGACGCCCCCGGCTCGAGGCCGATCTTGGCAAATCCCTTGAGCTCCAAGACGGGCCGCACCACGCTGGCGAGCACGTCGTGGGTGAAGAGGAACACCGTTTCCTGCGCCGCGTGCGCACCCTCGTTGGTCACATCGACGCGCACGACGATCGTGTCGTGCTCGGAGACGCCGCCCGCCGGCACCCGCAGATTCGAGTAACGAAACCGGCCGTAGGTGAGGCCGTGGCCAAAGGGGTACAAGGGATCGTTGGGCACGTCCAGATACTTGCTGGTGTAATGATCCTTGGGGTCCGCCGGACGGCCCGTCGGCCGTTGGCCGAAAAAGATCGGCACCTGGCCTAGGGCGCGCGGCCAGCTCACCGGCGTGCGTCCCGCGGGAGAAGTGTGTCCCAACAACAGATCGCCCAGCGCATTGCCGGTTTCGCTCCCCGGAAACCAGGCGGCGAGCAGCGCCTGGCAGTGCTCCGCGAGCCATGGCACCACCAGAGGTCGGCCCGAAAACAGCACGACGATGACAGGCGTATGCGTTTGCAGGGCGCGCTCGAACACCGCCTCGGCGAATTCCCGCTGACGTCCCGGCAAATCCAGGTTTGACCGGCTGGCCGCCTCCCCGCTCATACCGGCCGCTTCCCCGACGCACAGGACAATCGCATCGACCCCCGCGCAAAGTTCCAGCGCCGGGGCGACTCCGCTCAAGTCGCCGCCGTCGATGCCGACCCCCCTGGCGTACGATATCTGACCGTCGGAGAGCATGCCACGCAGGCCCGCGAGTACCGTGATGTGGCCCTCCGGGGGCGCGGCACCCGCCCAGGGGCCACGCATATCGGGGGAGCTATCCGCGAGGGGACCGAGAACCGCCAACCGGAGCGCGCGCTTGACGAGCGGAAGCACCCCCTCGTTTTTCAACAGGACGACGGAACCGGCCGCGGCGCGCCTCGCCAACGTGCGGCGCGCCGCGAGCGCGCCGGGATTTTCCGCCGCAGCGCCCCGTCGGTAGGGATCGTCGAACAACCCGAGTCGTTCCTTCAGCGTCAGCACCCGCCGCACCGACTCATCGATCTCGCGTTCGGTCACCCAGCCACGCTCCAGCGCGACCGGCAAACCATGCCGGTAGGCATCGCCCATCATGTCGATGTCCACGCCCGCCTTGAGGGCGAGGGTCGCCGCCTGCGCCGGGTCTGCGGCGACGCCATGATGGATGAGTTCGCGGATCGCATTGTAATCGCTCACCACGACCCCGTTGAAACGATGCCGTTCGCGCAGCCAGCCCTTGAGCAGCCCGCGATGCGCCGTCATCGGCACGCCGGCCAGATCGTTGAATGCCGGCATCACGGCCGCGGCACCCGCGGCAAGCGCCGCAGCGAAGGGCGGCAGGTAGACCTCGTGCAGGGTGCGCTCGGAGATGTCGGCCGACGCATAATCGCGCCCCGCAGTGGCCGCGCCATAGGCGCAAAAGTGCTTGGCCACGGCCGCCAGTGCGTCCGCGGCACCGAGGTCGGGCCCCTGGAAGCCGCCGACCTTGGCCTCCGCAATGCGCGAGGCAAGCCACGGATCCTCCCCCGGACCTTCCGCACTGCGGCCCCAGCGGGGATCCCGCGCGACGTCGAGCATCGGCGCGAAGGTCATCGCGACGCCGTCCGCCGCGGCCTCCTTCGCAGCCTCGCGCGCCGTTTCCGCCCATAACCCAGGATCGAACGCCGCGGCTTCGCCGAGCGGGATCGGAAAAACGGTGCGGTGGCCATGGATGACGTCGAAGCCGATGAGCAACGGAATGCCGAGCCGGGACTCATCCACCGCGAGACGCTGCATCTCCCGCACGTGCTCGGCGCCCACCATGTTGAGCAGATTACCGATCGTGCCATCCTTGATGGCCTGGGTGGAATCGCCGGCAATGACGGGGCCGGTCACCGCGTAACTCGACGCCGTCATCGTCAGCTGGCCGAGCTTCTCCGCGAGGGTCATCCGGGCGATGAGGGCATCGATTTTTTTTGACACGTGAACCCGCGCCAATGACGGCCGCGTGACTGATAATATACGTATGATACGCGAACAACGGCGCAACGAGACGGGCCCGGCCCTCGATCCGGAGGAGATCGCCCAGTCGGGCCTCATCCCCCAATTCGGCATGGTGACGCGGGCGCTCTGGGCCAGCCCCGTGCGCAACGCCCTGTTGGTGCTGGCAACCACCCTGTGCGTGGTGATCATCGCCACCGCCTACGGCCAGATCCGGCTGAACCGCTGGAATCAGCCCTTCTACGATGCGCTGGCGCACCGCGACTTCCCGCAGTTCATCCGGCAGCTCGGGATTTTCGGAATCATCGCCGGAGCGCTGCTGACCCTCAACGTGGCCCAGAACTGGCTCAATCAGATGGTAAAGCTGCGGCTGCGCGAGGGCCTGATACACGATCTGGTCCAGAACTGGCTGGCGCCGGGCCGCGCCTTCAGGCTCGCGAACGCAGGCGCGATCGGCGTCAATCCGGATCAGCGCATGCACGAGGATGCCCGGCACCTCACGGAGTTGACCGCCGACCTCGGCATCGGTCTGCTGCAGGCGTCGATCCTGCTCGTCACTTTCGTCAGCGTCCTCTGGTCGCTGTCGAGCAACTTCGTGTTTCAGTTCGCCGGCGCCCGATTTGTTGTTCCGGGGTACATGGTATGGGCCGCCATCCTGTATTCGGGTTCCGCCTCGCTCCTCAGCTATTGGGTGGGCCGCGGACTGATCGCCCGCAACGCCGAACGCTATGCGGCCGAGGCAGGCCTGCGGTTCTCGCTGGTCCGCGTCAACGAGCACATCGACGAGATCGCGCTGGCCTCGGGCGAAGCGGACGAGGAGCGGCGCATCGATGTCGACATCGTTGCCGTGCTCGCGGCCATGCGCCGCCTGGTCACAGGGCTGACCACGCTCACCTGGGTCACCTCGGGGTACGGCTGGTTCACCCTGGTGGCCCCAATTCTGGTCGCGGCTCCAATGTATTTCGCCGGCAGCTTCTCCTTCGGCGGCCTGATGATGGCCTCCGGCGCCTTCATCCAGGTGCAGTCCTCACTGCGCTGGTTCGTCGACAACTTCAGCACCATCGCGGACTGGCGGGCGACCCTCCTGCGGGTCGCGAGCTTCCGCCGCGCCGTGCTGAACACGGACGTAATGCACGATGTGGCACCGCGAATCGACTTCGCTGACGGCCCGCCGGGCCGCATCGCCATCGATGATCTGGAAATCACCGTCTCGGGCGAACGCATGCAGCTTGCGGAGGCGCATGTCGAGGTAAGGACAGGCGATCGGGTGCTGGTGGTGAGCGAATCGGGTGAGGCGAAGACGGTATTGTTCCGCGCGCTTTCGGGCCTGTGGCCCTGGGGCGCGGGGCGCATCACACGTCCCCGGGGCGAGGAGGCGCTGTACCTGCCGCGCACGCCGTATCTGCCGCCCGGTACTCTGCACGAAGTGCTCGCGTATCCGCTGGGCGTCGAGCGCTTCGATGCGGCCGCCTGCCGCTCGGCACTCGAGCGGCTCAACCTTCCCCGGCTCATTCCGTTCCTCGATGCCGTCCGCCGCTGGGACCACGAACTCAGTGACGACGAGCAGCACTGCCTCGCCTTCGCGCGCGCCCTGCTCCATGCGCCCCCATGGATCTTCATCGACGAACTCCTCGACGCGTTCGACGAGGGTACCCGCAACCGAGTGATCGAGGTGCTGAAACGCGATCTCCCCCACAGCGGGATTCTCTACATCGGTCGCACGAAAGACAGCAACGAGGTGTTCGGCCGCACGCTGCATTTGGTGCGCCGCCCCGGCGGGGAAACCGCACGCGGCGTCCCCGCGGCCGATCAAGGGGCCGGTTTGGGCGCCGTTTCGTAGATCAGACGGACCGGTTCCGCGGTCCCCTGGTGAAGCCGCTCCCACACGGCGATGGTCGCCACCGATGTGGCAACCGTGATGGCCAGGGTGATGAGCAGACCCACGAAACCGTCCTTGTTCTCCTGATACCACACTTCCATGCGGCCGGTCCGCGTGTGCAACCGCATGGCACGGTCGGCACCGGCGAAGGTCACCGCCACCTCGACCGTGTCCTCATCGGCGACGGTCAGCTTGATGAGGCGGCGGTACTGCAGATAGCGCAGCGGCACCTCGAACTTCGAGAGCAGGAGCTTTCTTCGCAGTTCTTCGGGTATCACGGAACTATCCACGCTCTGCAGTTCGCCGTCCTTCAGCCAGACGCCACCGTCGGCGTAGGAATGCGCCGCCAGCCACAAGATCTGATCACTCGTGACGGAAAAGGCATCGTCGATGCTCTCTCGATAATAGTGCAATCCGTGAAGAATGCGATCCTCGTCTTTTCGGCTCATCCCCGCTCCCAAGCGATACCGGCAACCGGACAGCGGTCAGCATACCGGCGTTTCAGCCTTTCGGCGCGCCGGCGCCCCGATTCACGTGCCGCTGCATCCAAATATCGATGAAGCCCGAAGCCGTGTGCCCGCGATGCATTAGGACCTAAGTGTTCGATGATCTGAAATTTAATAATTTGAAGCGGCGACTGATCTGATATACAAAGTATGAAGAGTCGCATGCATCGCGCTCCCCTTCATCTCGCCGGAGGCGGGTCGAGCGCCGGCATGCGCTGAAGCGCCCAGCGTATTGGCGCCCCTGTCACTTCTCGAGCGGAGGTTCGACGATGGGAGTATCAGAACTCAGAGCGGATGCGGATCCCCGGAACTTCCTGGCATCCTTGACCGACTTCAGCAAGCAGCATAGAGCCCAGCGTTGGGAGGGCTCACTCGGCGATTTTCTGACGCAAATCCTGCCGTCGAACGCCGCCTCGCTCGTGCGCACCAGTCACGAGTATATCTGGGACATGCTGCTCTGGTACGGCCGTGAGGTTCAGGGCACCGATGTGCAAAAGGCCCGGGAACTGTTCAAGCGCGAATTGTTCGGAGTCGACGAACCGCTCGGCCGGGTCGTCGAGTACTTCAAGGCGGCCGCGGCGGGTTCCGATGTCGGACGGCGGCTGCTCCTGCTCCTCGGCCCCCCCTCGGGCGGCAAATCTACGATGGCCATCCTGTTGAAGCGCGGTCTCGAGGAGTACAGCCGCACGGACGAAGGCGCGCTTTATGCCATCAAGGGCTCGCCACTGCGTGAGTCCCCCTTGAACCTCGTGCCCGCAAGCCTACGCGCCCAATTCCGTGAAAGCTACGGCGTCGACATAGCCGGCGAATTGTCGCCCTGGGCGCGCGACTATCTCGACAGGGAGTGCGACGGGGACTATCTGCGGGTCCCGGTCGAACGAATTTTCCTGTCGGAAGCCGCGCGCTGCGGCATCGGTACCTATGCCCCCCACGATCCATCGACGGCAGACATCGCCGATCTGGTGGGCTCGGTCGACCTCTCGAAGGTCTCGCACGTGGGCGACGAGGGCGATCCCCGTGCCTGGTCATGGTCGGGCGCGGTCTATGCCGCGAGCCGCGGTGTGCTCGAGATGATCGAAATTCTCAAGGTCAAGCGGGAGTTTCTCTACCTGCTGCTGACCATGACCCAGGAAAAGAACGTCAAGGTGGCACGGTTTCCGTTGATTTATCTCGACGAGACCATCCTGGCGCACACCAACCTGGCCGAGTTCAACCGTTTTCTGCAGGAAAAGGAGAATGAGGCGCTGCTCGACCGCATGGTCATCATCAAGGTGCCGTACGCGCTCTCCTACCGCGACGAGGCGCGCATCTACAAAAAGCTCATCTATGGAGCGCCGGCCTTCCGCAACACCCATTTGGACCCGCACGTGCTTCACCTCGCCGCGGTTTTTGCGATCCTCACGCGGCATACGAAACCCGAGCGGGAGGGACTGGATCTGGCAAAGAAGGTGCGCATATTCGCCGGCGAGGCCGTCGAGGGATTCTCGGAGACCGAGGCCGTACGCCTCCGGGCGGAGTCGCCGGACGAGGGGCTCTCCGGGGTCAGTCCGCGATTCGTCATCAACGCCCTCTCGACCGCGATCACGCGCGGCAATTCGCGCAGTCTGACCAGTATGGAACTGCTTCTCGCCATCAAAGACGCGATCGAGAGCGACGCGCGCATGGACGCCAAGCAGAAGAAGACCTGGTTCGATCATCTGGTGACGGCGCGCAAGGAATTCTACAACCGCTGGGTCAAGGAGGATGTACATCGCGCGTTGTTCGCCTCCTTCCAGGACGAGGCCCAGCAGCTGCTCGAAAAATATCTCGACGAGATCGAGGCCTCTCTCGATCAGCGCAAGGTGACGGATCCGATGACGGGGGAGAGCCGCGCGCCGGACGAGCGCTTCCTGCGGTCGGTGGAGGAAAAGATCAAGGTCTCGGAGTCGGGCAAGCAATCGTTCCGCCAGGAGGTGATCCGCAAGGCGATGGTGGCCTTCAAGGCGGGGGAAAAGTTCAGGCTGGCGAGCCATGCCCGCGTGCGCGAGGCCATCGAACAATATTTGTTCGAGGAGCGTCGCGACGTCCTGCGACTGGTGACGTCGACCGCCCGACCGGACGACGAGGCGCGCCGGAAGATCTCCGTGGTCCAGGAGCGGCTCATCGGCGAATATGGCTACGACGAGCACAGCGCGCAAGAGGCATTGAATTATGTCACGACCCTGTTGTCACAAGAGTAGGTGGGTAGCGAGGAGGTCCCCATGACCGGCGGAGCCGGATCTGTGAACGACTGGTACGAGCTGTTCTCCCGTGGGTCGCGGGACTGGCTCAGGCATAGCGCAAAGATCCGGGACGCTGTCCGGGGCCATCTGCCTCAGATTGTCGGGTCATCGGACATCATCAACGACGGCACCCGGTCCGTGCGGGTGCCGGTTCGCATGCTCGAGCACTACCGCTTCCGGCTCCGCTCACAGCCCGAGGCTCAGGGTGTCGGCCAGGGAAAAGTGAAGCCCGGCGACGTTCTCGGCAGGCCCCAACCCGGCGGCCGGGGCGGACGGGACGCGGGTGGTACCGAGCGCGGCGGCACCGAACTCATGTTGGAATTCAAGGTCGACGACATCATCGACTGGATGTGGGAGGAGCTCCGACTGCCGAACCTGCAGCCGCGCGCCGGACCGTCGGAGGACACGGAATGGCAGCGGGAGGGCTGGGACCGCCGTGGCGCGCGTTCGCGACTCGACCGGCGCCGTTCCCTCAAGGAGTCGGTGAAACGGCGCGCCACCGAACAACGGGCGGCCGATTCCTCCACGCCGGCACAAACCTCCCCGGCCACCTTCATCGATGAAGATTTGCGCTATCGACAACTCACCCGCCGCCGCCAGCCGGCATTGCGTGCCGCGGTGTTCTTTCTGCTCGACGTCTCCGCGAGCATGACGGAGGGCGATCGGCAACTGGCCAAGACGTTCTTTTTCTGGGTCGCCGCCGGTCTACGGCGTGAGTACCGTGCCCTCGACATCGTATTCGTCGCCCACACGACCGACGCCTGGGAATTCAGCGAGTCGGAGTTTTTCCAGGTGACGGGCAGCGGCGGCACCGTCGCGTCAGCGGGCTTGAACAAGGTCGGCGAGATCATGCAGACGCGCTTCAATCCGAGCACGTGCAACGTCTACCTTTTCTATGCATCAGACGGCGACAACGCGGCGGACGACCGGGAGAACGCGCGCGGGGCGCTCGATTCGGTGGCGCGGCTGGCGCGATACACGGGCTATGTGGAGATTTCGACGATGCTGCGGAGCGGGCAGAGCGAAACCTCGCGGCTCTTCGACGCCGTTTGCGCGTCCGGCGCGCCGGCCGGCCGTTCGCTGATCCGCGACTCGAACGATGTCGTGATTGCGGTGCGTCATTTTTTCACGCGCGAATCCCAAGCCGCCGCCGAACCCCCATGGGACGGCGGCGTCCCGGACGCCGCGCGATGAGCGGCGCCATGAGCGGCGATTGGCGCAGTCATCTGCCTCGGCTCGAGGACCTGGCCAGGGAACTCGGATTGGATTGGTCGCCCGTGATCTTCGAGGCCGTTCCCGACAGCTTCATGACGGAAATCGCGGTGTATGGACTGCCGGTACGCATGCCGCACTGGTCGTTCGGGGCCCGCTACATCTACCAGCTCCTGCAGCGGCACATGGGCTATTCACGCCTGTTCGAAGTGGTCTTTCCCGGCAATCCCGGCCGGGCCTATCTCGCGGCCAGCAACGGGCTGGCGGACAACGTGCTGGTGGCGGCGCACGTGCTCGGCCATGCGGACTTTTCGAAGAACAATCTGCAGTTCCAGCGATCCGCCGCCCAAGGCGCCGAACACATCATCGAACACGCCGCGAGTCACGCCCGCCAGATCGAGCGCGACATCGAGGCACATGGGTTCGCGGCCGTCGAGAAGGTGTTGGACGCCGCGCTGGCGCTCGAACAGTACATCGACCTCGATCGCGGCCTGCGCCGCGAACACTATCCGGATTATCTTCCCGGGCCCGCCGCGCCGAGCGACGACCCGTTTCGTTCGCGGTTCGCAACGCTCGACGACGCTGCGCGTCCCTCCCCCGTCCTGCGGCGCACCCGCGCGCCGCTGCCGCCGCACCCGGAGAACGACATCCTGTGGTTCCTCGCCACGTACGCGCCGGAGATGGAGAACTGGGAGCGCGACATTTTCCTCGCGGTCCGCGCCGAGTCGTTCTACTTCCATCCGGTGTACGCCACGCAGACGATGAACGAGGGATGGGCGTCGTACTGGCATGCGCGCCTTCTGAGGGAGGCTAATTTCATCGGCCAGGACACCTACCTCGATGCCATCAAATGCCACTCGGACGTGGTGCGGCCGGTGGCCTCGGAGGAGCAGGCTTCCACGGCGGTCAATCCCTATCATCTCGGTTTCACGCTGTGGGAGGAGATCATCAAGGCGGAGGGGCTTGCCGCCGCCCGGCAGATCATGCGGGAGGATGACGACTTCAGCTTTCTGCGCAATCATTTGACGCTGAAGCGCGCCACGGACATGGGCCTGTTCCGCTATCAGCGGCAGCACAACGGCACCGTCAAGGTGCTGGGCGAGGACATCGACGAACTGCGGGAAACGCTGCTTGCGGAAAAATACAACTTCGGCGCGCCGCGGGTGGCGGTCACCGAAATGCGCAGCAACGGCACACTCGTCCTGCGGCATGACAGCGACATCGACAGGCGCGGCCTCGATACCGAGCGGGCGCGCAAGGTGCTGGAGTACATCGCGCATGTCTGGCGCCGGCCGGTGGTGTTGATGACCGTCGACGCGGCCTCCCGGCCCGTGGAAGTCCTCGCCGAACCCGCCGTTGCCGCCTGAACGCACGCGGCGGCGCACCGCACTGTCCGGTTTGTGTGCGCTCTCGGCAATCGCCGCGGCGCTCGCGATGCTGCACCGATCGGCGGCCGGGGTGCGAATCTCGACGCTCGACATCCACGGCAATCCCGCGACGCTGTACCGCCCGGATGACGGAGCGGTGGGTCCGGTGGTCGTGATCGCCCACGGCTTCGCGGGCTCGCAGCAGCTCATGCAGTCGTTCGCCCTGGCATTTGCGCGCAACGGCTACGTCGCGGTGACCTTCGATTTTCCGGGGCACGGACGCAACGCCATCCCGCTCACGGGCAGCATCACGGAAACCGACGGTGCGACCCGCACGCTGGTGGGCGAATTGCGCGCGGTGGCGGATGCCGCCCGGCCCCTCGGAGACGGCCGCCTGGCAGTGCTGGGACACTCGATGGCCACCGACATCGTGGTGCGGTTCGCGCAATCGACGCCGCGGGTGGGCGCCACCATCGCGGTATCCTTGTTGTCGCCGGTCGTCACGGACCGTTCACCCGGCAACCTGCTCATCATCGTCGGCGACTGGGAAACGATGCTGAAGCGCGAAGCCCTGCGGGCCGTGGGTCTTGCGACCCTGCCGGCCGCAGCCGCCCCCGGCGTCACGTACGGCGACCCGGCCCGAGGATCCGGCCGTCGCATGGCCGTCAGCCCCCATGTGGAACACGTGAGCGTGCTGTACAGCGAGATCAGCCTGCGCGAGGCGCTCGCCTGGCTGGACGCCGCGTTCGGCGTGAAGCGCGCAGTGCCGCCGGTGATCGAGGGACGCGGTCCCTGGATCATGCTGCTGTTCGGCGGCATCGTGCTGCTGGCAGGCATAGTGTCCGCTTTCCTGCCGCGCGTGGCCGCTCCCGGCGCCGGCGCGGGGTTGGGCTGGTCGCGGATCCGGCCGGCACTCCTGCTGCCGATGATCGTGACCCCGCTCCTGCTGCGGATCGTGCCCACGCATTTCCTGCCCGTGCTGGTCGCCGACTACCTGGCCGTGCATTTCGCCGTCTACGGCCTCATTACCGCGGCATGCCTTGCCTGGACGCTGCGTGCATCGGTGCCGCCGGGATGGGGGATTGAGTCGAACAAGGCCTTTCTCGCCGCGACTACGGCGGTCGTGGTGTTCGGCTTCGCGGCGGTGGTCTGGCCCATCGACAGTTTCTTCACGTCATTCCGGCCGGGACCCGGGCGTGCGCCCCTGATGATGTCACTGCTCGCCGGTACCTTGATCTTCTTTCTCAGCGACGAATGGCTGACCCGGGGCGTGGGAGCCGCCCGCGGCGCGTACGCCGCATCGAAAGCTGCGTTTCTGATGTCGCTCGCCGCCGCGGTGGCGCTCGATCCCGCCCGCCTGTTCTTCCTGGTCATCATCGTGCCCGAGATCGTGTTGTTCTTCTGGGTCTACGGCCTGTTCAGCGCGTGGACCTACCGGCAGACGGGTCATCCGTTCGTTGCGGGCCTCGCGAATGCCGTGGCCTTCGCCTGGGCGATCGGCGTCACGTTCCCGCTGCTTGCCGGCTGAAGCCGGGAGCGTCCGCCGGGTCGGCAAGCCACGCAGCGTAGTCCGCGCAAAATTGGGCGGGGACTTCGAAATGCGGCAGCGCGCCGGTCGGATACACCGAGATGCGCCAATTGGGGCGGCCGGCGACCCTGGCGCTGGCGCTATAGTCCGTGAAATCCCCGCGGACGCCATGCGACAACCACACGGGCAGGGAGAGCGACTCGTAGACGGTGTGAATGTCGGCGCTGAACAATTCGCCGGACAGGAAGTACAACGGTGCGAATTCCGCCCCCGGCTGCCGCGCCGTCTGTATGTCGTAGCGCCACAAGGTCTCGTCGATGGCGTCCGAACCCCACGTACGGCGCAGGAAATAACGGATCACCGCCGGCCGGGTCAGGCCGCGGTACAAGCTGCGTCCCCATCCCGGGCCGCGCAGCAGGCGGTAAATCCACGGCTTGCCCCGGCTCGCGCCCGGAGGACCGCGAAGCGGGCGTCCCCGGCCGGAGAAGCCGGTCGGACTGACCAATGCCAGCGAGCGGAAGGCCGCCGGTGCTTCGACCGCAGCCCGGGACAAAAACTCACTGGACAACGACAGCGCGAGCGCATCGACCGCAGCACCTCCGGTCTGCCGGCGCACCTCCTCCACGGCCGCGAGCACCGCGTCGGTCATCAGGCGCGGTGAATAATGCCGGTCGCTGCGCTCCGACAATCCAAAGCCCGGCAGGTCCAGGCTGAACACGCGGCGGCTCGCCGCAAAATGAGCGGCGAGCGGACGCACCTCAGCCGCCGACGCGGCCGCGTTGATGCTGTGGATCAGCAGCAGCGCCGGGCCCTCCCCCGCCGCGTACAGCACGAGCCGCCCCGCGCGGCCGGTGATGCCGATGCGCTCGCCCGGAAGGGCGGCCGCCAGACCCGCGGGGTGCAATGGGTTCATGCGCACAGCATAGCCGGTTTGCGCGCGCGCGGCGCTCAGCCGCAGTTGCGCTACACTGTGGGAAAATGCTCATAAAGAGGGATTCATCTTGTACCAGTCCTCCAATCACCCGACGGTCGCGAGGGTGCGCCTGTCCCGCCTGCGTCCGACCCAGATCTCCGTGGGTTACGCCGAGGTGGAGCTCAAGGCCCGCGAATGGTCGAAACTCAGCAAGAAGCGCCTGGCGGCCGAGCTCGAGCAGCACTTGTTTCCGGCGGTGATCGGACCCGGCGCCGAACACTACATCGTCGACCACCATCATCTGGGCATTGCGCTCATGGACCAGGGCATCGAGGAGGTTCACGTCGCCGTGCTCGATGACATGTCGTGGCTCGACCCCGCAGTGTTCTGGAAAACCATGGAGTTCAGGGCCTGGAGTCATCCCTACGACGCCCGCGGGCAGCGCCGAGACTATGGCGACATACCGAAGTCGCTGCGCAAGATGCAGAACGATCCCTATCGCGCCCTCGCCGGGATGGTGCGCAATGCGGGCGGGTTCGCCAAGGAACAGGCGCCCTTCGTGGAATTCCTGTGGGCCGACTTCTTCCGGCCGCGCATCGCTGCGCGGGTCATCGCGAAGGATCCGGCGAAGGCCACGCGCCAAGGCGTGCGTCTCGCCCAGTCCGAGGAAGCCCGTTATCTGCCGGGGTGGAGCGGCAAACCGGCACGCTAGTCAGGAGCGAAAGAGCCGCGAGTACTGGCACTCGTGGAGTGCGCTCGCGAGCGCCTGCGACACCGTTCCGACACCGATTTCATGATCCTTCACGGCGAGCGCGCGGTGCGTGATGCCCGGCATCTCGGCGATCAGACTCTGCAGCAACCGCTGACCCGCGGACTGGCCCAGCGGCACCAGCTTCACCGCGGCCAGCACCTGGTTCTCGGTCCAAGCCCACAGATATCCGCCGAGCACGTCGGGTGCGCGTATCCTCCAGCGTACCGCAGCGAGACTGAACAAGGTGCAGAGCGCGGCGTCCTGCTCGAGCCACCCGCTCGCCTCCGCCACGCCGAGGGTTACGAGCACGCGCGCCAGCGCGCGGCCCAGGTGGCGCTCCTCGGCGCGTGATTCGAGAGTTTCGCGCGACGCGATCAGCACGTCATTCCAGTGTCGCAGGGCCCCGCTATCATTCGAAGTCCAGGCATCGTACAGACGCCTCAGAACCGGCAGGTCGAGTGTGCCGACGGCATGCCGCGAAAGGCCTTGCAGCCACTCGAGGGTCGTACCCTCATCCGTCACCCAGGCGGCGTCGACCGCATATTCCAAACCCTGCGAATACGCGTACGCGCCGATGGGCAGCGCCGGACTGGCGAGATGCAACAGGTGCAGCAGCGAGTGCGCGATGCCGGCATCGCCGCCGCCGTCCGGACTAGCGTTCGTGATCGTTCGCGTGATGATGGGCGTCGAGCCCTGGTGCGTCGTCGTACGCGCCGTGGTCGTGTGCGCCGTGGTCGTGCGCGTGGGCGGCGCCCGGTGAATAGGCGCCCGGCTCGGGCTCGAAAGGCGCCTCCTCGATCCGCACCGCAAGCCCGAGACCCCGGGCCATGTCGTCGAGGACGTGGTCGTGCCGGTAACGCAGCCAGCCATCTCCCACCTGCAGGGCGACATGGCGGTTGCCCAGATGGTAGGCGGCGCAGGCGAGCACCCGGGTATTGGCGGAGCGCAGCGTCGTGACCGACTCCGGTGCCGCCGCCACGGCCACCACCCGGCCATCCGCGGCGCGCAGCCGGTCGCCGTCGCGCAGCACCTGACCCCGCTGCAAAATGACCCCCACCTCCTCGCCGCTCGCAAGGCATGCCCGG
>Ga0182030_10003633_pt1 | contig 32987 bp, 32 predicted proteins | sample 812S3MmetaG_FD_121299 | JGI IMG/M metagenome (GOLD analysis project Ga0182030, IMG submission 121299) | Permafrost microbial communities from Stordalen Mire, Sweden - 812S3M metaG (Illumina Assembly) | ecosystem: Environmental > Terrestrial > Soil > Wetlands > Permafrost | place: Sweden... | reverse complement strand
GCCGGTCTCACCGTGCAGCGTCCGGACCGCGACTACCGCGTCCAGCTGCAATCCGCCAGCCGCGGCATTGCCGAGATGGAACGCCGCTTCGGACGCCCGCTCTGGGTGCTCGCCGGCATCACCGGCCTCGTGCTTCTCATGGCGTGCAGCAACCTCGCCAACCTGATGCTGGCCCGCGCCACCGCGCGCACCCAGGAAATCGGCGTCCGCCTCGCTCTGGGCGCCGGCCGCAGCCGCATCGCCCGCCAGTTGCTCACCGAGAGCCTCGTCCTTTCCGCCCTCGGTGCCGCGGCTGCCCTGGTTCTGGCCACCGCCGGCGCCCGCTGGCTGGTGGTCTGGGCCTCCACCGCCAGTGACTGGCGTCTCTCCCTCGCCATCGAATGGCGCCATCTGGCGTTCATCGCCGCCACCGCCGTGGCCGCAACCTGCCTCTTTGCCCTCGCCCCCGCCTGGGCCGCCGCCCGCCTCGACGTCCACGCCGCCCTGCAATCCATCCAGGGACATTCCGGCGGACGCTTCCGCAATCGCCTCGGCCGATGCCTCATCGTGGCCCAGCTTTCCATCTCCCTGACCCTGCTCGCCGCCGCTGCGCTCCTCGTCCACTCCCTCTGGAACCTCCGCCACCAGGATTTCGGCTTCGATGCCGGCCGCGTCCTCATGGCCGAAGTCCCACTCGAATTCACCCCCACTATGATTCGCCACAATACCGCCCTCCGTCAGCCTCTGTATGACCGCATGAATGCCATCCCCGGCGTCCGCTCCGCCGCCGTCGACTCTTTCGGTGTCATGGATGGCACTGTGTATACCTGCTTCCTCTCCACCCCCGAGCGCCCCAGGCAGCCCGGCGAGTGGGCGCGGCGCGTCCACGTCTCCCCGCGCTATTTCGAGACCATCGGCACGCCGATTCTGGCGGGGCGCGACATCACGGAAGCGGACCGCGCCGATTCGCCCAAGGTCGTCGTCATCAACCAGACCGCCGCCCGCGCGCTCTTCGGCCGCGCCAATCCAATCGGCCGCTTCATCTCCGCCGACAAGACTTTCGCATCCAAGGACGCGCTCCAGGTGGTCGGCGTGGCCCACGACGTCCGCTTCCTCAACCCCCGCGACCCCTTCGGCTTCGTGCTCTACGTCCCGCTCGCCCAGAACCCCGCGCCCATCACCGCCGTCCTCCTGCGCGCCGCTTCCGACCCTGCGCGCCTGGCGCCCACCGTGCGCGCCGCCTTCCACGATGTGGATCCCGCGGTCTTCGTTGGCGCCATCCACCCGCTTTCCGAAAGCGTGGAAGCCCAACTCGGCAATGAAAGGCTCCTGGCTCTCCTTTCCGCCTGTTTCGGCGTGCTCTCTCTCGCCCTGACGGCTGTCGGGGCCTACGGCGTCATCGCCTACACAGTGCAACGGCGTACCCGGGAGATCGGCATCCGTCTCGCTCTCGGCGCCGAACGCGCCGCCGTTTCCCGCCTGATGATGCGCGATGTCGCCCTGCTCTCTCTCTCCGGCACCTTCCTCGGCGCCGCCGGAGCCATAGCCGCCACCCGTGCCCTCCGCACCATGCTCTTCGCCTTCGCCCCGGCTGACTACTCGCTGCTCCTGGCGGCCGCCGCTCTGCTCCTGCTCATCGCCGCCGCCGCCGGCTACTGGGCCGCCCGCCGCGCCGCCCGTCTCGACCCCATGAACGCCCTCCGCCAGCAATAACCTGTGGGACAGGCCTCCCGGCCTGTCGAACCTGCCGGGGTCCATAGACGCGCTCTGTCGGGAATCTGTATCCTAATCTCCATGCGCGTCCTCGTCCTCATCGCCGCCTTCGCCGCATGCCTCCAGGCCCAGCCCGCGGACCTCGTCCTCCGCAATGGCAAGATCGTCACCATGAACCCCGCCGCGCCCACCGCCCAGGCCATCGCCGTCCGCGCCGGCAAGATCACCGCCCTCGGCCCAGACCCCGCCGCCCCCCAGTGGATCGGCCCCAACACCAAAGTCATCGATCTCCACGGCATGCTCGCCATTCCCGGCTTCATCGAAGGTCACGGACATTTCACCGGCGTCGGAGAGTTCCGCATGGGCCTCGACCTCCGCGAAGCCCGCACCTGGGACGACATCGTCGCCCAGGTGGCCCGCGCCGTCCAACAGGCCAAACCCGGCGAATGGATCGTCGGCCGCGGCTGGCATCAGTCCAAATGGACCGTCCCGCCCACTCCTAACGTGGAAGGCTTTCCCCTCCACGATTCCCTCGATAAGGTTTCCCCCAACAACCCCGTGATCCTCACCCACGCCAGCGGCCACGCCGCCTTCGTCAACGGCAAGGCCCTATCCCTCGCCGGAGTCAACAGCCAGACTCCGAACCCCTCCGGCGGAGAAATCCTCAAAGACGCCAAAGGCGCACCCACCGGCCTGCTCCGCGAACGCGCCCAAGGCGTCGTCAGCCGCGCCCGCGCCGACTACGAATCCAAACGCACCCCCGCCGACCGCCTCGCCGAAACCAACAAAGCCATCCGCCTCGCCATCGACGAATCGCTCTCCAAAGGCATCACCACCTTCGAGGACGCCGGTTCCCCCTTCGCCACCGTGGACATCCTCAAGAGGATGGCCGACGCTCACCAACTCCGCATGCGTATCTGGATGATGCTGCGCACCTCCAATGACCAACTGGCCGCCAATCTCGACCGCTACAAGATAATCGGCGCCGGCGGCGATTTCTTTACGGTGCGCGCCATCAAACGCGCCATCGATGGCGCCCTCGGCCCCCGCGGCGCCTGGCTCCTCGCCCCCTACACCGATAAGCCCGATAGCAGCGGCCTCAATACCGACGACCCCGCCGATATACGCCAGACCGCCGAGCTCGCCATCCAGCACGGCTTCCAGCTCTGCGTCCACGCCATCGGCGACCGCGCCAACCGCGAAACCCTCAATATCTTCGAAGCCGCCTTCCAGGCCCACCCCGACAAAAAGGACCTCCGCTGGCGCATCGAGCACGCCCAGCACCTCAGCGCCGCCGATATCCCGCGCTTCGCCCAACTCGGCGTCATCGCCGCCATGCAGGGCATCCATTGCACCTCCGATGCCCCCTACGTCCTCCTCCGCCTCGGCCCTCAACGCGCCGAGGAAGGCGCCTACGTCTGGCAAAAATTGATGAAGACCGGCGCCGTCGTCGGCAATGGCACCGACGCTCCCGTCGAAGACGTGAGCCCGCTGGCGAGTTTCTATGCCAGCGTCAGCCGCAAGCTCAAAGACGGCACCGTCTTCTATCCCGACCAGCGCATGTCACGCCTGGAAGCCCTGAAGTCCTACACCCTCAACAACGCCTACGCGGCTTTCGAAGACAAGCTGAAAGGCACGTTGGAACCCGGCAAACTCGGCGATATCACCGTCCTCTCGCGCGACATTATGACCATCCCCGAAGACGAAATCCTCGCTACCGACGTGGTCTACACCGTCGTCGGCGGCCAGGTCGCCTTCGACCGCACCGCCAGCTCGCGGTAGGTACAGTACCCGCAACATTTTATTTTTCTTTTGTTCGTTATCAATTAGTTACAGACTTCCGCCGCGGGTTCGCAACGTTCCCCCTGCTACTTTCAAATCAGTTAAGAGGCCGCGCATCCCATATTTCGCGGCCGCAACTGCTTTCGTCCTGGCCAGGATGAGTTGCATTTGAGGCGGTACCCTCTACCCGCAAGCCCCCGGTGGACCCGAGGTGTGCGTGCAAGTGCCCGCCGCGCCTCATCGACTTTCTGAAAACGTTCTGTAACATGCTGAAACGAGGTAACTTATGATTCAATACGACAAAGACGGAGTGACCGTCTATTACACCGACGCATCGGGCAACAAGGTGTCCGCCACTCCATTCGACGGCGCCACATACAGCGCGATGCTGACCGTCATGGACGCGCAGATTGCGGCGGCCAGCGCCAATACTCTGGCGGTCGCCAATTACAACACCGCCCTTGCCAACGCGCAGACATCCGTGAATGCCGGACGCGGCGACACCGTGACGGCGCCGCCGAAGCCCCTGGAAACAGTGGTCAGCGACACCGGCGTTACCACCTACGTCCCGTTTAACCCGCCGCTAGCCGACCTGGTGCCGCTCGAGGTCAGCGCGCCCAGCACCGGCACCGTCCCCGTTGCTCCCACCGTGGACACGCAGGCCATCATGTACGCCATGCTCACGGCGATCTACCGCAAGATGTTCCCGGCGAGCTAAGCGCGCAACCCTTAACCGGAGCGGCCCCCGGGCGTCTTTGCTGGCGGCCGCTCGCCTGCCACGACTTCCCCTCCCCACCCCGCCCACTTTCCGAGCGCTTCCGGCCCCGCCGTTTAGTATCCTAATCTCTTACGGAGCCAGCCCCATGATCATCGCCGACCTTGCCCGGATTGCAGGACGCACTTATCCCGGGCGCCGCCGCACCCAGAACCTGGTGGGGGGCGCGAGCCCCATCCAGGCCACCAACTTCTCCATCGGCAACATTACCTTGGAGCCCAACGGCGGGCAGGTGCCGTGGCACAACCAGGAGCAGGAAGAAGTCTACTTCATCATCGAAGGCACCGGCGAGATGTGCCTCGGCGAAGAGCGCACGACCCTCCACACCGGGCAGGCCGTCTACATCCCCCACAAGGCGTTTCACCAGTTGACCAATATCGGCGATACCCCGCTGCGCATGCTCTACTGCTACGGCCCCGCAGGCGATGTCGCCCACTGGCGCCAGGAACTCGACGGCACGCTCCCGCGCGCCGGCGTCGAGGCTCCCGCGCTCCCCGCCGGAGCCCGCCCGCAGTGCACCGAAAAGCCGAAGGCCTAACCCAATCTCCCCTTCCATGAGCGAAAAAACCACCCACTTCGTAGGCATCGTCATGAACGGCGTAACTGGACGCATGGGGCTAAACCAGCACCTGCGCCGCTCCATCTACGCCATCATGCAGCAGGGCGGAATCCAGCTCGGCCCCGGCGAAATCATCATGCCCCAGCCGATTCTGGTGGGCCGCAACGCCGCCAAACTGGAAGCCATCAGCGCCGATTGCGGCGGCATCCCGTGGACCACCAACCTCGATAGCGTCCTCGCCAGCCCCGACTACTCCATCTACTTCGATTCGCAGACCACCGACCGCCGTGCCGCCGACGTCAAAAAGGCCATCGCTGCCGGCAAGCACATCTACTGCGAGAAGCCGGTCTCCGACAGCCTCGAAGTCGCGCTCGAACTCCTCTCTCTCGCCGAAAAGGCAGGCGTCAAGCACGGCGTGGTGCAGGACAAACTCTGGCTGCCCGGCATGCTGAAACTCAAAACCCTGATGGACCTCGGCTTCTTCGGCCGCATCTTCAGCGTGCGCGGCGAATTCGGCTACTGGGTCTTCGAGGGCGACACTGTCCCCGCCCAGCGCCCCTCCTGGAACTATCGCAAGGAAGAAGGCGGCGGCATCATCATCGATATGCTCTGCCACTGGCGCTACGTCCTCGACAACCTCTTCGGTCCGGTTAAGGCCGTCTCCTGCCTCGGCGCCACCCACATCCCCACCCGCTGGGACGAAGCCGGCAAGCCCTACGCTTGCACCGCGGAAGATGCCGCCTACGCAACCTTCGAAATCGCCGGGAAAGATGGCGATATCGTGGCCCACTTCAATTCGTCCTGGGCCGTCCGCGTGCGCCGCGACGACCTGCTCACCATCCAGGTGGATGGCACCAGGGGAACCGCCGTCGCCGGCCTGCGCCATTGCTGGACACAGCACTACGGCAACACCCCGCGGCCCGTCTGGAACCCCGACGTGGAAAGCCCGCTCGACTATTTCCAAGGCTGGCAGAAGGTCCCCGAGCAGGACACCTTCGACAACGCCTTCAAGCGCCAGTGGGAGCTTTTCCTGCGCCACGTCGTCAAGGACGAACCCTGGAGTTGGGGCCTGCTGGAAGGCGCCAAGGGCGTGCAACTGGCCGAAAAGGGCATCGAGAGCTGGCAAAAACGCGCCTGGGTGCAGATCCCGGACCTGCTGTAGATCGCGCCAGGGCCGGCGCCCGCCGCCTTTACCGCCGCCGCGGCAGCGGCACCGTCGAGTGTCCCGCGTCGGCGTCGGGCACGCCCGCCCTGGGGCTCCGCGGCGGCTGATAGCTGCCGAAGTTCAATTCGCTTTCCGTGAAACTGATCGGCCGGTCGAGCACCATCTCCAGCGTGCTTCCTTTGGCCAATACCGCGTCCGGACCGCGCGAAGCCAGCACGCCGATCATGCCCGCCGCCGCCCCTGCCCCGGCGCCGATCCCCGCGCCCATGCCGTAGTGCCCCGCCGCCCCGCCCGCGATCGTTCCGATGCTGGCGCCCGCCGCCCCCGCCTCGCCTACCGTGCGCGCATCGCCGCTCTTATTACCTTCGCTGCGCACTTTGCCTTCCGTACGGTCCAATTCGTCCTTGGCATTGCCGTCCATGCTGCCGATGCGGCCGTGGAAATCGCGCGTCACCCCGTTGGGCAGGGTCAACGAATCGAAACGCACGTAGAGTTCGCCCCGGCCCTTCACCCGGCCCGGTTTCTTCAGTTGGGTCACCGTCCCCGCCACATAGCTGCCCACCGGGATCACGATACGCCCATTCGCCAGCACCGGAAACACCGTCTCCAGGTAAACGCGGTCGCCTTCGGCCGAGTGCCTGGTGCTGATGCTATTGATGAGGCTCAGCGGCACCTTGGTCCCCGTTTCCACCGTGAACCCGGCCGGCTGGGGCGCGGCCTCCTGGGCGGAAAGCAGGCCCGCAACGGCGAGCGTGGTTACCAGTAGTGGCCCGATCGACATCCAAACTCTCCTAATCTTATAGCCTATATGGTTTAACGCGTCGCGGGCCGGGAAAGTTGCTGCCATCCCTCAGCGTAGCGGCAGTTTGAGCCCGGTTTGCGCCGGCAGACTCCCCGCCGTCACCTCGATTTCGGGGTCGTTCCCGGTACCGCCCGGCAGGGTGAGGTTGATCTGGTACAGCCCGGCCGATTGCGGTGTCAGGCCGGCGTATTTGATGAGTGACGGGTCCACCGCGTTCCCGTTTAGCGACACCTTCAGCGAGGCCAGCGCCAGCATGGGGGCCGCGTAGGCGGGAATCTCGCCCACCGCCGGGTTGGGCGAGGTCCGCCCCAAGCCGGTGATGTAGATTACCACCGTGTCTCCGGCGTGCGCCGGGTTGTCCGCGGTCAGCAAATTGCCCTTCGCGTCTTGCGCGATGACGTATCCTCCCGTCATCGAAAACAGCGCCGGAGCCGCATCCACCAGCGTCACCACGATCTCCGGACCGGTGATGCCTTCGGTCACCACGCGCACGTTAACCGGCCCCGCGGTCTCCACGCTGGACATGAGGAAATTAACCTGCCCGTCGGAAACGAATAGCAGCGGCACCGGTTGGTCCTGCACGTATACCCGCACGTAATTCAGCTCCTCGGGGACGCAAAGTCCCGCCAGCGAGGCAGCGCAGGGAACCAGGTCGGCAGCCGCCAGCGCGTACGTGGAACGCGCCAGACTTACTCCAAAAACCGAGATCACGGAGTTCGGCGCGAACGGCCCCGCGGTATAATTCGACGCGTTGACGATGCCCGCGGCGGAGTAGGATGGCCCTGCTCCCCTGGCTGTCCCGGCACAGAGGACCGCCAGTGCCAGCCAAGTTCGGATCTCCATCTCGATATAGTGGGGTGCCCGATCCCATCTTCTCACTTTTGCGCCGCACTCCTCGTGACCCCCTCCAATTCCCGCTAAACTATAGATATCCCGTCCGACTATTTGCGGACGTATTGCGTCTAGTCACAAGGAGCCAGAGATTTGATTTTTCGGGCGGTCGAAGATGCCGACCTGATTCGCCAGGCCACCCGGGGCAACGTGGAGAGCTTCAATCTTCTCGTCTCCCGCTGGGAAAAACGTGTCTACAATTACCTGCTGCGAATTACGGCCAACCGGGAAGACGCTCTGGACTTGACGCAGGACGCTTTCTTGAAAGCCTACCAGAACCTCCGCAAGCTCGACGATCCGGGACGCTTCGCCCCCTGGCTGTACCGCATCGCGCACAACGAGGCCTACAGCATGTTCCGCAAGCGGAAGCCGGAAACCGATGTGGAAGAAATCGAGCCCGAAGCCACGGAAACCAAAATCACCGTGGGCGGAAGCTCGGTCTTCCCCATGGAGCTCTCGCTGGCCGTGGCCAGCGCGTTGGAGCGCCTCTCCGCGGACCAGCGCGAAGCCGTCGTGCTCAAGATTTACCAGGGCTTCAAGTTCGAAGAAATGGCCGAGATTCTCTCCTGCCCGGTTTCCACCATCAAGTCCCGCCTCTACACCGCGCTCGAACTGCTCAAAATCGAGCTGGCTCCCATGAAGGCAAGAGGTGTGTCATGAGTTGCTCGCCATTCGATTTGAAGGACTACTTCCTCCAGGAACTGCCGTCCGCGCAGCGGGTCCGGGTGGAAGCCCACGTCAAGAACTGTCTCGGGTGCCGCGAAGAGCTGGAACGCCTGCAACTGACCGGAGCGGCCCTGTTCTCTTTGCGCGACGAAGAAATTCCGCAGCGCATCGCTTTCGTCAGCGACCAGATTTTCGAGCCCTCGCCGCTGCGGCGCTGGTTCAGCGGCTTCTGGGGATCCACGGCGCGCCTCGGGTTCGCCTCGGCGGCTATGCTTTCTGCGTCGATTATCTATTTTGCGGCCACCCGCCCGGCTCCCGCGCCAGGTCGCACGGCGGTCGCCACCGTGGCCGCCGTGACTCCTTCGCCGCGGGAGATCGACCAGCAGATCCAACAGGCCGTCTCCAAGGCCGTGGCTGAAGTGGAGGCGCGCCAGGCGGAAAAGAACAGGCAACTGGTAGCCGATTTCTCTCGCCGCAACGACGAAGCCCTGCGCAGTGTCCGCTGGATGGCCGGTGAACTCGACGCCAATCGCAAGCGCGCCCAGGTTACCAGGGTGATGGCAATGTCTCAGCCGTCCGAGGGTGGGGAAGTCAAATGAAACCCGGCCTGGCCATGCTCCTGTTGAGCCTGACCCCGGTGTGGTGCCAGGTGGCCAAACCCGCGGCCCTTGCCTCTTCCAACCTGCCCGCCCCCAGGGCAGCCCGCATTCCCGCGCAGACCATTGGCGAGTTGGAGCGGGGCTTCAACAACCGCCTGGAAACCATGGCGGGTGTCAGTGAACCCGCGGAGTTGATGGGCGATACGCGCGGCGTCCAACTCGAGGATTATGGGGTGGTCTTCACCAGCGAAGTCAGTCTCGTGGTTACCCCCGGCATCATGCCCGGCCGGCCGACCATCCCTCCGGAATTGGCGGCGCGCGTCAAGGTGCAGCGTTTGGCACGTATGCCGCTGCTCAAGGCAGCCATGATGGATATGATGCGCAACATGGCTTCGACGTTGAACCTGATCCCCGCCGGCCAGCAGTTGGTTCTGGTGGTCCGCCTCTATTACGGCGCTTGGGAAGACACCACCGGCATGCCCGCGCAGGTCATCATGCGGGCGGACCGCTCTAGCGCCGCCGCCGGCAAAGTCGAAACGGAAGAACGATAGTGGCTGCCACCATGCCTCCCCATCCCGAGTCCGAATCCGAATCCGGAGCCGCCCTGGGTCCACGCAACCTGCGGCTCGGCGAGATCCTCCTGGAACGCGGCAAGATCGAGGCCGAGGATATCGAGCGCGCCCTGGAACTGCAACTGGAGCGCGGCGACAAGATCGGCAAAATCCTGGTGGATATGGGCACCGTGGCCCACCGCGATGTCCTGGCGGCATTGAGCGATCAACTGGACGTTCCCCTGGTCGCGGTGGATGGCGTTCCGCCCTCCGCCCCGGAAATCGAAGGCCTGTCGCATCGTTTCCTGCGGCAGTGCCGCGCTATCCCGGTGGCGCTCGTGGACAGCGTCCTCACCATCGCCATGGCCGATCCGCTGGATTTCGAGACCATCGCCAGTGTGCGCGCCTTCAGCGGCCTCGAGGTCCGCGCCGCGCTCGCCAGTGAGCAGGAAATCCTCGACGCCATCGACCGCAATTACGGCGAAAGCGAACAGCGAGCCTACACCGAGGGCGAGGACGAAGCCGGCGCCGATCTGGAACACCTGCGCGACATGGCGAGCGAAGCGCCCGTCATCCGCCTGGTCAACGCCATGATCGCCGACGCCATCGAGATGCGCGCCAGCGATATTCACATCGAGCCGTTCGAAAAGGAATTCCGCGTGCGCTTCCGCGTGGATGGCGTGCTCTTCAACCAGGAACCGCCGCCGCGCGAGCTCAAGGCCGCCATCATCAGCCGCCTGAAACTGATGGCCAAGCTGAATATCGCCGAGCGGCGCCTGCCGCAGGATGGCCGCATCAAGATCAAGGTGGTGGGCCGCGAAGTCGATCTGCGCGTTTCCACCCTGCCCACGCTCTACGGAGAAAGCGTGGTCATGCGCCTGCTGGATCGCTCCGCGGGCGATTTCTACGATCTGCGGCGCCTCGGTTTCGACGACCACATGCTCGCCCGCATGGAGCACTTCACCAGCCTGCCGCACGGTATCTTCCTGGTCACCGGCCCCACCGGCAGCGGCAAATCCACCACGCTTTATTCCGCGCTGAAACGCATCAACCTGCCCGACAAGAAGATCATCACCATCGAAGATCCGGTGGAATACCAGATGGACGGCATCAACCAGATCCACGTCAATCCGCAGATCGGGCTCACCTTCGCCAGCGGGTTGCGGCACATTGTCCGCCAGGATCCGGATGTCATCATGGTGGGCGAAATCCGCGACCGCGAAACCGCCGACGTGGCCATCCGCGCCGCCCTCACCGGCCACCTGGTCTTCTCCACGCTGCACACCAACGATGCCCCCAGCGCCATCACCCGCCTCACTGACATGGGCGTGGAAAACTATCTCATCACCAGTTCGCTGGTGGCCGTGCTGGCGCAGCGCCTGGTGCGTGTGATCTGCGCGCACTGCAAGCAGGCCAACGGCAGGGTGCTCTCTCCCGAGGGCGAAAGCGTGCTGACGTTCCGCGGCGCGGGCTGCCCGGAATGCAACGGACGCGGCTACACCTCGCGCATGGGCATCTTCGAGATGATGGATGTCACCGACGAGGTGCGCAAGCTGATTATGAACAACGCCGATGCCGGCGTCCTGACCCGTACGGCGCGCAAGAACGGTATGCGCAATCTGCGGGAAGACGGCTGGCGCAAGATCGAGGACGGCGTAACCACGGTGGAAGAAGTCATGCGGGTGACGCAGGAATTCTGATGCGGAGAATGAATAGGTTGGCAGGCGAAAGCGCCTGCCCCACAAAAGTGCAAGCACCGGCGCGTCAAAGTGGGACAGACGCTTTCGTCTGTCAACAAGCGTTTTTTGGCTCTGCCCCCGAGGCGCTCTGATGGCTTCCACTTTCTTTTTCCGCGCGGTGGCGAGCGATGGCAAAATTCGCACCGGCAGCCTCTCCGGCGACAATGAGAAGCGGATTGCGGGCGAACTGCGCAAACAGGGATTGACACCGATCTACGTGGGCGTGGCTCCCGGGAAAGCGGCCCTGGAATTCAAGCTGCCGACCTTCGGCAAAGGCCGCCGCGACGTGCTGTTCTTCACCCAGGAGCTTTCCACCCTGCTCAACGCCACCGTCCCGCTGGACCGCGCCCTGAGCATCACCGCCGAACTTACCGAGAATGCCAGTTTCCGCTTTATCGTGCTCGACATTCTGCGCGTGCTCAAAGGCGGACGGTCGCTGGCCGACAGCCTGGGCACGCACCCGGAGTACTTCAGCGATCTGTACACCAACATGGTGCGCGCGGGGGAAGCGTCGGGCTCTCTGGCGGTGATCTTCGAGCGCCTGGCCGAGTTCGAGCGCTCGCGCGACGACCTGCGTAATTACATCGTTTCGTCGATGATCTACCCGCTGCTGCTGGCCGGGGTCGGTATGGCTTCCATCGTGCTGCTATTGACTTTCGTGGTGCCGCGCTTCGCCTCCATCTTCAACGATTCCACCATGAAGATTCCCCTGCCAATGCAGATCCTGCTCAAGGTGAGCGACGTGGTGACGGCCTGGTGGTGGCTGGGCGCAAGCGTACTGGTGGCCACGCTGATTACCTGGCGGGTCTACACGCGCACCGTGCGCGGGCGCCTCTGGTGGGACGGGGCGCGCCTCAAACTCCCGCTGCTGGGCGACGCGCTTCTAAAAGCCGAAACGGCTCGTTTTGCGCGCGCCATGGGAACCCTGGTGGGCAACTCGGTACCGCTGGTGCAATCGCTGGGCATTGCCGCCGCCACGCTGAACAACAAAACCATTTCCGAGGCGCTGGTTGGCGTCGCCACGGGCGTCAAACGCGGTGAAGGCATTGCCGGCCCCATGCGCAAGGCCGGCGTCTTCCCGCCGCTGGCCGCTCACCTGCTGACGGTGGGCGAGGAAACCGGCCGGCTCGACCAGATGTTCGCCCGCATGGCCGAGATTTACGAAACCGATACGCGCGCCGCCATCCGGCGCTTCACGGCGATCTTCGAGCCGGTGGTAATCCTGGTGATGGGCGTGCTGATCGGCGCGCTGATTCTGAGTATGCTGCTCGCGATTACGAGCATCAACGATGTGGCGATATAACATGGGGCAAACTATGAAACGCAACCGCAAACGCTCCGCACAAGCCGGTGTCACCCTGATCGAAATGCTGGTGGTGGTGACCATCATCGGGCTGTTCGTGGCTCTCGTCGGGCCAGCCCTGTTCAAGCGGGCGGATGAAGCGAAAGTCACCGTCACGCGCGCTCAGATCGATAATTTCATGACCGCGCTGGGCACCTACAAACTCGATACGGGCACCTTTCCCACCACCGAGCAGGGCCTGCAGGCGCTACGCGTGAAGCCCGCCGATGTCAACCAGTGGAACGGCCCCTACATGCCCAAGGATATTCCCAAGGATGCCTGGGCCCGCGACTTCATCTACCGCTTCCCCGGCGAACATCAGACCGACGAACCGGAGATTACCAGCCTCGGCGCCGATGGCCAGCCCGGCGGTGAAGGGATCAATGCCGACATCGTCAGTTGGAAAAATAAATAAGGTGTCGGCAGGCAAAAGTGCCTGCCCCACCAAGGGCGTCACTTTGGTGGAGATGGTGGTGGTGGTGGCCATCATCGCCCTGATTGCGGGCCTCAGCTTCCCCGCCGCCTCGGCCGGAGTGGAAAACGTGCGAATCGTGTCCGCCGCCGACTCCGTGGCCACCTTCCTGAACGCCGCGGAGAATCGGGCGGAGCGCCGCCAGCAGCCGGTGGAAGTGGTCGTTTATCCCGGGGAAGGGCGATTGGTATTGTACTCCAACGAGGCCGGGTTCACACGCGAACTCAAGCTGCCGGAGAGCGTCGCCATCGAGGCTGTGCTGCCCGCGGAAGGCCGCATCCTGTTCATTCCGGGGGCCACCGTTCCCGGCGTCACCATCCAGTTGGGCAACCGCCGCAACGCGCACCGGCGGATACGCCTCGACCCGATGACCGGCTTTCCGCGCGTGGAAAGCATCGAGGCCAAGTGAGCGGCAAGCGCGGATTCACGCTCCTGGAGATGCTGGTGGCCACCACCGTCATGGGGATCGCCGTGGCCGGGCTGATGAGCGGCATCTCCAACAGCACGCGCAACGCCGCCCGCCTGCGCGATTACGACCGCGTGGTGCAGTTGGCGCGGCTGCGCATGAACAGCCTGCTGACCGATCCGAGCGCCAGTGGAGGGGAAGGGCAGTTCGACGAGGCGATCACCGGCGGGCTGGAGTGCGGGTGGCGCGCACAGGTCAGCGTGGCGGAGAAGATGCCGGGGGCGGCCGCGGGCGACTACGTGCTGGACCACGTCCAGTTGGAAATCTGGTGGATGTCGGGCGGCCGGCGGCGCACCTTCCCGTTGGAGAGCTACCGGCGGCGGACGCTGCGCACCGCGGATGTGGGGGCGCCGCGATGAAGCGCCGTGCCACTGCCGGCGTGACCTTGATGGAGCTGTTGATCGCGGTCATGCTTTTGAGCCTGCTCTCGGTCGGGCTGCTGTTCGCCTTGCGCATCGGGCTGAATGCGTACTCGAAGACGCAGACCAGGCTGATGGACAACCGGCGCGTGGCCGGCGCGCAGCGCATTCTGGAGCAGGAACTCGAAGGGCTGGTCCCGGTAGTGGCGCAGTGCGGGGTTGGGATGGAGGGTGGCGGAAGCAAGGCCCAATTCTTCCAGGGCGAGCCGGAAACCATGCGGCTGGTGTCCACGTTTTCCCTGCAAGGCGCGTGGCGCGGGCAGGCGCAGATCCTGGAAATCTTCGTCATTCCGGGCGCCGAGGGCGGTGTACGCCTGGTAGTCAACGAGCTTCCTTATGAGGGACCGCTGGCGGCGGGCCACTTGTGCTTCGGCCCGCACAAGTTTCCGGGCGCGTCCGCCGGGCCGAATTCCTTCGTACTGGCCGACAAGCTGGCCTTTTGCCGTTTCAGCTACCTGGACCAGCCGCCCGACCTGAACCTGGCGCCCGCCTGGTTCTCAAGTTTCGTCGGTCCCACCTGGCCGCAGGCGATACGCATCGAGATGGCGCCGCTCAAACCGGACGCCGGGGGGCTGCAGCCCATCACCGTGGTTGCCCCCATCCACGTCTTCCGCCACCCGGAGATTCCCTATGGCGACTACTAGTGGGACAGGCCTCCCGGCCTGTCGTGCCGGGTTGACTGCGGTAGCACGGAGACAGGCCAGGAGGCCTGTCTTACAGCGCGGGAGCGCGCTGCTCATGGTGCTGTGGATTTCCGCGGCTCTGGCCGCCCTCGGGTTCTCTCTGGCCAGTACCGTGCGCGGGGAGACCGACCGCACCTCGACCGAGATCGACGAGGTCCGCGGCTACTATCTGGCCACCGGGGCGGTGGACCGCGCCGCGGTGGAGTTGCTGTGGAGCATCGCTTCGCAACCGGGGGAACGTAAAATCAAGCAGGGTTCGGCCTGGGTGGACTACACCTTCCCCAGCGGTGTGGCGCACGTCGAACTAATCCCGGAAACGGCCAAACTGGACATCAACACCGTGCCTCCGGACCGGTTGGCGCGGCTCATCGCGGCGCTCGGCGTGGAACCGGGCACGGCCATGGAGATCACACAGGGCATCGTCGCCCGGAGGGGTGGCACCGCCGGCGCCAATTCTCTGCCGCCGGGTCCGACTTTTCCCGGGACTCCCGCGTCTTTCCAAGAGATAGAGGAATTACTTTCGGTGAGCGGCGTAACCCCGGAGATTTTTTACGGCACGTATATCCCTACCCAGGGCGACCCCGGGGCGGGCGGAGGCCGGCTGATACGGCGACACGGGCTGGTGGAATGCCTGTCGGTGTTCGGCTCCGGCAACCTGGTGGATGCCAACACCGCCGACCCGGCGGTCCTGGCGGCGCTGGGATTGACGCCGGACGGCATCCAGTTGCTGCTGCGGGAACGGGTGGTGCCGCTGACTCCCGCGCGCCTGGCGCAATTGCAGCCGATGCTCGGTCCGGGCGCGCAGTTCCTGCGCCTGGAAGGCAACTCGATCCTCACCATCCGGGCGACGGCGCAGGTGCGCTTAGCCAATGGGCAGCTTTCGGACATGAAGCGGACCGTGGCGGCCCTGGTCAAGTACATGCCTTCCGGTTACTCTACCCCGATCCACATCCTGCGGTGGTACGACACCACGTGGAGCAACTAGCCAGACCATGCCCCTGGATTTTCCTATCGCCAAAGACTTCCGGAAGCTGCTCGCCTTCGGCTCCGGCGTGGGCCTGGAGATTGGCGCCACGGATCTCGAAGTAGCGGTAACGCGGGTGCGCCCTCACAAGATCCAGGTGTTGGGGCGCCTGACTATCGAGAACTACGCCGCGCGTCCGGCGGCCGAGTGGGGTGCGGAGTACGCGCGCTTCCTCAAGGCGTCGGGGGCGGAACGCCTGAGCGCCACGGTGCTATTGCCGCGGCGGGAAACGATCGTGCGGCAGATTGCGCTGCCCGGTGTGGCCGCCAAGGATATCGAAGGCGCGATCCGGTTCCAACTGGATACACTCCACCCCTACGGGGAGGACGATGTGGTGTGGGGCTGGTCGCCGCTCGGGTACGGGGGCGTGCTGGTGGGCATCGTGCTGCGCAGCACGATCGAGCGCTACGTCGCCCTTTTTGTCGAGGCCGGAATCGCGGTGCGCAGCTTCACGTTTTCGGCGGCGGTGGTGCACTCCAGCATCCGGCTCAATGGCGCGGGACATGGGGGCGAGGGCTTCGTGGCACTGAGCCGCTCGGCGGCGGGCGCCGTGGAAGTGTATGGGGAAAGCCCGTCGCGGCCCATGTTCAGCGCGGAATTCGACCTGGCGCCGCAGCGCGCCACCCAGCTAGCGCTCTCGGAATTGCGCCTGGCGGCGGACACCGCTCCCCGGACCTTGGAAGAAATGTTGCCCAAGCCGGCCGTCAATCCGGTGGAAAACGACCTTTCGCGCAACGCCCTGCCGTATGCCACGGCACTGTCCGGGGCCTGTCCCCGGTTTGCTCCAGCGGCCAATGTGCTGCCGCCGGAGTACCGCCGCTTCAACTCCCGCGCGGTGTTTGTCCCGACTATGGTGCTGGCCGCCCTCCTTCTCCTGGTGGCCGGTTCCATGGCGGCCTACGCTTCCTGGAGCGAGAAACAGTACCTCAGGCAGATCGGCGCCCAGATCGCGCAGTTGGAACCGCTGCACAAACGCGCCGATTTCCTGGACAAGGAGAGCGACCGCACGCGCGCCCGGGCACAACTGCTGGACCAGTTCCGCAAGCAGACGCGGATGGATCTGGACGCGCTGAACGAGCTGACGCATCTGCTGGAACCGCCGGCCTGGAGCAACAGCATCGATCTGGCGCGCGACAGCGTGCGCATCTCAGGCCTGGCGCCACAGACGGCGCCGCTATTGAAGATTCTGGACGCGTCTCCATTCTTTGAGAAGACGGAGATTCAGATGTCCACTCCGCAAGCGGGCGGCGAGTCGTTCCAGATTCGCACCAACCGGAGGAAGGGCAAATGAGCTTCGGATCGCTCGACCGCAAGACCGCCATCCTCTGGATTTGTGGCGTGGCCGTCATCCTGATTTTGCGTTTCGGGGTGCTGGCCGACCGGTCGCCGGACGTGGTGGCGGTTTCCGAATCGGCGCCCATGGCGGAGAAGCGCCTGGCGCGGCTACGGCAGATTGCGGCCACCGTTCCCGGCAAGGAAGCGCTTATGAAGCAGGCCACGAGCGAACTGGAATCGCGCGAGAAGGGGATGCTCAAGGCGGAAACCAGCGCTCAGGCGCAGGCCCAGTTGCAGGAACTGCTGCACAAGGCGGGCGCATCCAATGGAATCGACATCCGGGGCGTGGAGGAAGCGCGCGTGAAGGTGTTGGGCAACGATTACGGCGAGGTTTCGGTGACGGTTCGCTTCACCTGCCTGATCGAGCAACTGGTGAACCTGCTGGCGGCGCTGGCCAACGAGCCGGAACTGCTCTCCACCAACGAGATCCAGATCAACGGCGGCGCCGACAAGAATAAGGCCATCCAGGTGCGGCTGACGCTCTCGGGTGTGGTGCCCAGGAAGCTGGCCCTGGAGAAGAAAACCGGGGGCGCATTGTGAATCGCAAATTGGTGTTGTTGAACGGCGTGCTGCTCGTGGTGGTGATATACGGCGGCGTGCAGTTGCGGAACGAGTACCAGGCGGCGAAAGCGCGGGGAGCGGCGTTGCGCGCGGTGCGCATCTCGCCGGCGCCGACGCCGCCCTTCGTGGCGCTGCCCAACGACCCTCCGGTGTTGCCGTCGGGGTACAAGGACGTGGCGATGAAGGACCTGTTTCATCCTTCGCGCAACCCCGACGTGCCGGTGGAGTTGCCGCCACCACCACCACCACCGCCGCCCATGCCGGCGCTGCCAGGCTATCACGGGCAGATGAATCTGGGCGATGGACCGATGGCGCTGTTGGTGGAAAAAGCGGGGATGGCGGAGAAAGCGATTAAACCGGGGGAGATCATCGGCCAATTCAAGCTGGTGGACGTCACTACCAGTGAGATCACTTTCGCCTGGACGTTCAATGGCGAACTGGCGCGGCGCTCGCTGCGCGAGGTGGCGGACAGCTCGACAGCGGCCGCGGGCGCGGCGCCGGATGTGCGTCCCGCGGCGGCGGCGGCGAGCGCGCCGCCGCCGGCGATCAAGTCCAATCTAGGCCCGGGTGCAATCACCGGGTTCGGATTCAAGGAATGCATACCGAACGACTCGACGCCGGAAGGGACCGTCGATGGCGGGTTTCGCAAGACGATCACCGCCACGCCTTTCGGCAAGAGTTGCCGCTGGGATCCGGTGAAGTAGGACGTAAAGAGAGATTCATATGAAACTGTTGCTGGTAGTTTTCGTTTCCGCCTTAGCGCTCGCGGCGCAGGATCCCCAGGCCCCCCCAAATAACCAGACGCCGCAGACGCCGAAGGCCACGAAGACGCCGAAGGCGGCGAAGGCGGCAGCCAAGGCAGCGCCAAAAGCGACGGATGCCTCCAAGCCCTTAGCCATTCCAGCGGAAGCGGTGCAGGGTGACGACGGCGATTACCACTACACCGATCCGCAGGGCAAGAAGTGGATCTACCGCAAGACGCCTTTCGGGGTGGCGCATCTGGAAGACACGCCGGAACGCCCCGCCGGTAAGGCGGCGGCCGCCGACGCCGCGGGCATCAAGGCTACGGAAGACGGGGACACCGTGCGGTTCGAGCGGATGGGGCCGTTCGGCCTCTGGAAGTGGGAGAAGAAGAAGTCGGAACTGGATGCGACCGAGAAGGCCGCCCTGGAAAACTCCCACGCCAACAACCAAACAGTTTCCAAACAGGACTAATCTATGCGCTTCAAGTTCGATCTTCGGTTGATCCTGGCCGCACTCGCCGCCAGCGCAGTGCTTTCGGCACAGGTCGCGCCTTCCCGGGTAGTCGGCGGGCCGCCGCCGGACCAGCCTCAGCAGACGCAGCAGCCCCCCCAGGCGCCGCAGCAACCGGCGCAGCAACCCGGGGCCACGCAGCCGCAGAACGCCCCCGCGACGAATGCGCCGCGGCTCACCGACAGCGGGGCGTTCATCATGCCCAACGCCTCGCTGACGGAGATGATCGATCTGCTGGCCAAGCGGCTGAAGATCAACTATTTCCTGGACCCGGCGGTGCAGGGGAAGGTATCCATCTTCACCTACGGAGAAGTGAAGCCGGTGGACTACATGCCGCTATTGGAGACGATCCTGCGGATCAATGGCGACGCCATGGTGAAGGTGGGGGATACGTACCGCATCGTGCCGGTGAACCGCATCAACCAGTTGCCGCTGTCGCCGATGGTGAACATGGATCCGAAAACGTTGCCGGACGACGAGCGGATGGTGATGGACCTGATCTTCCTGAAGTACGCCACCGCGTCGGAGATCCAGAACCTGGTGAAGCCGTTTCTGGGGGAGGGGGCGTATGCCAGCGTGTACGAGCCGGCCAACCTGCTGTTGATCGAGGACAACGCGCGCAGCATGAAGCGCACCATGGATCTGATCGCGTTATTCGACAGCGATCAGTTCGCCGGACAGCGGGTGCGATTGTTCGAAGTGGAAAACAGCCGTCCGAGCGACTTGCAGCACGAGTTGGACCAGGTTTTCAAAGCCTACGCGCTTTCCGACAAGGCGGCGGGTTCGGTGAAATTCATTCCGGTGGACCGGATCAACACGATCATCGCGGTGGCGCCGAATCCGGGGATTTTCACCCAGGTGGAGAGTTGGATCGAAAAGCTGGACATCGCGGTGAAATCTTCGTCGGGCTCGGTCAACAGCTACGTTTACCGGCTGAAGTACGCGCGGGCGGACACGGTGGCGATGGCGATCATGGCGCTGTACAGCGGCAATCCGTTCGCGCTGATGGCGTTGAGCGCGATGGCGAGCCAGCAGAGCATGGGCGCGGGCAACGGTATGGGAGGCATGCAGTACGGCAGCCAGATGGGCGGCGGGTATGGCAGCCAGATGGGCGGCGGGTATGGCAACCAGATGGGCGGGTATGGCAGCCAGATGGGCGGAATGGGTTACGGAAGCACGGGCATGGGCGGGTACGGCAGCCAGATGTTGGGGGGATATCCGCAGATCCAGCAGGCGTCGCCGTTGGCGGCGGGCGTCGCCGCGCCAGTGGGCGGCAGTTCCGCCGGACTGACGGGCGAGTACCTGGGCGCGGGGGCTGCGGCCGGCGCGCAGGGGCAGGGCAATCAGCGCATGCCGCACGTGATTCCCAACCCATTCGACAACACGATTCTGATCCAGGGCACGCCGCAAGAGTACGGGCAGATTCTGGGACTGCTGCGCCAGCTGGACATCCCTCCGCGGCAGGTGCTGATCGACGCCAAGATCTATGAAGTAGATCTGACCGGGGCGTTCGCGGCGGGCGTGACCGCCTACCTGGAGCAGAAGAACTCGGGTACGGGGGGCGCGGCGGCGCGTATCCTGAACGTGGCTACGGGCTCGGGCGGGGTGGCGCTCACCACGGGCGCGCTGGTGCTGCGCAGCTCCGAACTGCTGGCAGCGGTAACGGCGTCGGAGACGAAGAGCCATACGCGGGTGATCTCGGCGCCGAGCATCATCGCAACGGACAGTATTCCGGCCTCGCTGAACGTGGGTGAAGACGTGCCGACGCTGACTTCGCAGGCGGTGGGCGGGGTGCAGCAGAGCGGCAATTCGCTGTTCACCAACACGGTGTCGAGCCGGAGCACGGGGGTCACGCTGAACATCACGGCGCGGATCAATTCGAGTGGCATCGTGACCATGATGATCAATCAGAACGTGAGTTCGCCGGAGGCGCCGGCGGCGTCGAGCAGCATCCAATCGCCCTCGTTCCAGAACCGTTCTTTCGAGACGCAGATCACGGTGCAGGACGGCGACACGGTGGCCATCGGGGGCATCATCCAGGAGAGCAACCTGCAGAGCTCGGCGGGCGTGCCCTTCCTGCACAAGCTGCCGTGGATCGGCCCGCTGTTTGGGGCGCAGAGCATCACCAAGTCGCGCACGGAACTGGTGGTGTTCCTGACGCCGCGGGTGATCTACGACACCAACCAGATGGTGGAAGCGACGGACGAAATCCGCAGCATGATGAAGAAGATCCCGAAGATGATTAAGGACGAATAAGGAAGGGCGGGACGGAGCTTGACAGACGACCAAAGGCGATTCGTCCGTCCCACGGTTCAGACGGCGCCGGCCAGGGCGCGCAGTTCGTCCTCGGTCAAGGTAGGGATGCCCAGTTGGCGGGCTTTAGCGAGCTTGCTCCCGGCATCCTCGCCAGCCACGAGGTAGGAGGTTTTCTTGCTCACGGCGCCACTGACTTTGCCGCCGGCCTGCTCGATCAACCGCTTGGCCTGCTCGCGGCTCAAGGTGGGCAGGGTTCCGGTGACGACCAGGGTCTTGCCCTGCAGCGGCCCCCCGGCGGGACGGGTGGAGACGTAGGTAAACTGGAGGCCGGCCTTGTGCAAGCGGCCGGCCAGCTCGAGGTTGCCGGGCTCGCTGAAGAACTGCACCACGGCTTCGGCGACCTTAGGTCCAACTTCCTCGGCGAGCTGGAGATCTTCGAGCGATGCGCGGGCGATGGCGTCCATGCTGCCGAAGGCCTCGGCGAGGAAGACGGCGGTGCGCTCGCCGACGAAGCGGATGCCGAGGGCGGTGATGACACGCGGCAGAGGGTTGGCGCGGGAGCGGTCGATATTGCGGATGACGTTGCCGGCGCTCCGGACGCCCATACGCTCGAGGCTCATGAGGTCTTCGATGGTCAGGTCATAGAGATCGGCGATATTGCGCACGATGCCGCGATCGACCAGTTGATCGACGAGAGCCTCGCCCATGCCATCGATATTCATGACGCCGCGGGAGGCGAAGTGGAGCAGGGACTCCTTGAGGCGGGCGGGGCAGTTGGCATTGATGCAGCGGCTGGCGGACTCGCCTTCTTCGCGCACCACCTTGCCGCCGCAGACGGGACACTGGGACGGGAGGCGGAAAGGTTTGCGGTAGGAACCGCGGGAGGAGACGCGGACGACTTTGGGGATGACGTCGCCGGAGCGTTCGACGACCACCATGTCACCGATCTGGAGACCGAGGCGCTCGATTTCATCCTCGTTGTGGAGGGTGGCGCGGGAGACGGTGACGCCGCCGATTTCGACGGGCTTGAGGCGGGCGACGGGGGTGAGGGCGCCGGTGCGGCCCACCTGGACCTCAATGGATTCGACTTCGGTAGTGGCCTGGCGGGCGGGGTACTTGTAGGCGATGGCCCAGCGGGGGGCCTTGGCGGTGAAGCCGAGCTGGCGCTGCTGCTCGACGGAATCGACCTTGACGACGACGCCATCGATTTCGTAGGGGAGCTCTTCGCGTTTGGCCTCCCAGGCATTGCAGAGGCCGAAGACTTCGTCGATGGTTTGGCAGATTTGGTTGTGCGGGTTGACCTTGAAGCCGAGATGGCGCAGTTCCTCGAGCGAGCGCCAATGGCTGTCGAAAGCGGGGCGGCCTTCGGTGAGCAGGAAGTAGGTGTAGTATTCGAGGCTGCGCTCGGCGGTCAAGCGCGGCTCCAGCAAGCGGAGCGAGCCGGCGGCAGCGTTGCGGGGATTGGCAAAGCGGGAGAGACCCTTTTCGTCGCGCTGGGCGTTGAGGCGTTGGAAAGCGCGGCGGCTCATGACGGTTTCGCCGCGGACTTCAAAGGTGGGGAACGGGCCCTGCACGCGAAGGGGAAGGGAGCGGATGGTGCGGGCATTTTCGGTGACGTCTTCGCCCGTGGTGCCATCTCCGCGGGTGACGGCCTGGGTGAATTTGCCGTCGCGATAGTGGGCAGCCATGGAGAGTCCATCGAGCTTGAGCTCGGTGACGTAGCGGTATGGGGCGCCGCCGAGGAGGTCGCGGACGCGGCGGTCGAAATCGCGGAGCTCGGCTTCGTTGAGGGCGTTGTCGAGGCTGAGGAGGGTAGAGCTGTGGGTGACTTTGATGAAGCCCTCGCGCGGTTTGCCGCCGACGCGCTGGGTGGGAGAATCGGGGGCGATCAATTCGGGGTGCTGGGCTTCGAGGGACTGGAGCCGGCGCATGAGCGCGTCGTATTCGGCGTCGGTAATCTCGGGAGCGTCCAGGACGTAATACTGGTGTTCGTGGTGGCGGAGCTCTTTAGAGAGCTGCTCGATTTGGACCGCGGGATCTTTCATTAGCCTCTCATCTATAATTTAACGAGGAACCGGGAGCCCATACCATTACAACCTACAGGAAGACCGTAGTGATCTACAACCCCCGAGCGGGCAAGGTCGTACGGAGCGGCGGCGCACTGATCGAGCGCGCGGTGGAAATTCTCAAACAGGAAGGGCACAACGTGACGGTAGAGCCGACCACGGGGCCACACACGGCGGGCGCGATGGCGCGGGCGCACATCGGCCGTGGGGCGGACCTGATCGTGGTGGCGGGCGGCGACGGGACGATCAACGAGACGGCCGAAGGCATGATCGGCACGGCAGTACCGCTGGGAATATTGCCGACGGGCACGGCGAACGTGCTGGCAACGGAGATGAAGCTGGGCGGCGATGCGGAAAAGGTGGCGCGGGGGTTGGGCGAGCTGCGGCCGAAGCGGATTTCGGTGGGACACGTGACCTGCGACGGGGGCCTGGTGGCGCGGCACTTTCTATTGATGGCGGGGGTTGGTCTGGATGCGCACGTGGTTTACCGGGTGAATGCGGCGTTGAAGGCAAGGACGGGGAAGTTCGCCTACTGGGTGGCGGGATGGAGCCTGCTGGGCAAGAGGCTGGCGGAGTTCGACGTAGAGATTGCGGGCGAGCGGCGGAGGTGCTCCTTCGCGCTCGCGAGCAAGGTGCGGAATTACGGAGGCGACTTCGAGATCGCGCGGGAGGTGACGCTGCTGCAGGACGAATTCGAGGTGGTCCTGTTCGAGGGCAGCGCGGCGGCGCGGTATGTGAAGTACTTTGCGGGGATGGCGTTCAACCGGCTGGAGGGAATGAGCGGGGTCACGGTGCTGCGGGCGGATCGGGTGACGATTTCGGCGGCGGACCAGGGGCGGGCCTACGTGCAGATCGATGGGGAGATTGGCGGGAGGCTTCCGGCGGAGATTCGGATTGTGCCGGATGCGCTGACGCTGCTGGCGCCGGAGGGGTACGGGGAGTAGGGGGCAACCGTGGGCTAGCTACTTCCTGGCGCAAAAAAACGATGGAAAGAGTTGCTCGCTGTATGTGCCTCCGGAGCACGCCAAGACCGCTCGCCGGGCTCGGAGCCCGGAGCGTTAGCGACGGGTTGCGCGTTGGAACCGAATCTTGCGGTCACGGAACTCCCGTTGGCCCTACCCATTGAAGTGCCGCCCTAATTCTCCGTGGAGTGCAGCCCGCCCGCCCCCGCGCTGAATGAAATATTACTCCGCGCCGGATCCTCATCCAATTGCACGCCGCAATTCCAGATGCACGCCCCGCAGTGGATGCACTTCTCGCGGTCGAACGCCGGAACTCCGCCCACCCCCGCCCTGATCGCCTGGCCGGAGCACATCTCGATGCACATCTTGCTGACGCAGCGCTCGCAGAAATCCGGGTAGACGAAGCGCACGTGGTCCGCGTACCCGGGCGCCGCCTGCACCTTGCCGCCCATCAGCAGCGCGTCCTGGTGCGACACCAGCAACTGGCCATCGTACGGAATGGCCGGCCACCCGACGCGATCCATCAGCGCATTGTGGCAGCTCACACCGCGCGCGCGGCAGTCTTCCATGATCTTCGCCAGCTCGGCGGCGGGAATCTTCTCCCGGTAATACTCCTCCGGCGTGGGCATCAGCTTGGGCTCGCCGCTTACCGAGTGCTTGCCCTCGGTGAACCCCGCGATCGCCATCCCCAGCAGGCCCGGGATCATGCCGCGGTGGAAGCCGTCGCGCGCCTTTTCGGCGACTTTGCCCTCTTCTTCCACCCAACTGGCGCGCCGCCGCGCCACGTACGTCGCTTCCAGGTTTGCCTGGGAGAGCGGCTTGCCCGCCTGGAGCAGTTCCAGCACCGCTTCGGCGAGTTGCGTGCCGGTGGTCCACGCTTCGTCCACTCCACTGCCCGTCAGCACGTTGGTGCTGCCCGAGCATTCGCCGATGCGCGCGTAACCCTCGCCCGCCAGGAACGGCTCCCCGCGCTTGCCCGATTCCTGCAGCGATTTCGCCCCCCAACTGCGCAGCCGGGCGCCCTTCAGATACCGCCAGAGGTACGGGTGCAGCATGTAGTGTTGCAGGTAGCGGTAAGAGGTGCGCACCGGACTGTCGAACCACGACGGCACGAAGATTCCCACCGTCGCCACGCGCTCCGGATGCGCGTACAAGAAGCCGAAGATCTCCGGCTCCGGGTAGCCGAAGGTGTGAAAGACCATGCCGGGTTCCAGCGTGGAATCCTCGGGCAGGTCCACCACCATCTTCATGCCCACCGCCCACTCGCGCTGGTGGTGCCCGTCGGGCAGGCCGAAAACCGTATCGAGCTGGCGCCCCACCGCGCCCACCGGCCCATCGCCCACCACGGTCAGCGCGGCGCGCACGTCCATGCCGGGCAGGAACGTGGCCTCGGGATGGCCGTCTTTATCGACGCCCTGATCGGTCAGGCGCACCCCGGCCACCCGTTCGTCCTCGATCAGCGCTTCCCGCACCGGCGTGCCCGGCCAGATCTGCACCGCGCCGCTCGACATCAGCTCCGTGCCGATGTGTTGCAGAAACTGTCCCAGCGACATCACCAGGCCGCCTTCCTTGTGCAGGAAGGGCGGAATGTAGGGCAGCTCCACGGCGTGGTCCCTGGCCAGCCCCAGGGAGCGAATCATCCCGTCGCCGAAGTTCATGGTGGCGGAGCGCCGGCTGGCGTCGTTGGGGTCCAGCAGGTACGCCACTTTCTCCTCTTTGACGGTCACCGCCATGGGGATCTGGCTGGGGTCCAGATCGGGCAGGCTGGCGCGGATGCCGCGGGCGCGCGTCACCACCCCGGAGACGCCGAAGCTCACGTCGTCGGCGCGCTCGTAGCACATCACCTGCAACGGCAGCCCCGGATTGCTCGGGCTCTCGATGGCGGGCGTGCCGTCCGGGTTCACCAAGCGACGGGAAAGTGTCGTCAGGAAACCGGCCGTCGCGGGGCCGAAGCCGACGCAGACAATGTCTACCTCCATCGTCTGCCGGTCTATCTCCTGGCCGCTCATGCGGGGTAGTCCAAGGCTTCGGGAATCATGACCTTGGTGAGCGCGTCGGCGGCGCGATCCTTGGCCAGTTGCGAGCCGGTGAGGCAGCCGTCCATGCGCATGCGCAGCGTGGCGAACTGCTCCAGCCCGTGGAAGCGCACGCACGGGCCTGCCTTACTGGCGTGCGCGCCGGAGCTCTCGATCACGTCGGTATAGCCGCGCGCCAGGCTGGCGATTCCGGGGATCAAGGCCTCCATGCACTCCAAATCGTCCGCCTGGTAGCACTGGGCGCAGCCTTCGGTGTCCCACGAGGGGTGGCGATTGTAGCCGTGCACCAGTTCGGCGCAGATCCGTCCCACTTCTCCGGCGGCGTGCGCCGATTGCACATGGCAGAGGTCGGTGAGGAAAGAGGTCAGCCCCTTGAGCCCTTCGGCCACGGTGGGGACCTCGGGGCCGCGCTTCTCCAGTTCCATCAGATCCAGAATCTGGCAGCGCGATGCCAGCAGCCAGCAGAGCGCGTCTGCCAGCGGGAAGGTGACGCCTTGGCGCGAGCCCTGGTAGAGCTTGCCGCCATCGGCGTCGGTGGCCTTCTGCAGGTGGTTGAGGCTCCACATCCAGAGCTGCATGGCGGTGGCCAGGGAGCAGGCGCCGGTCTCCGGCCGGTCGTTGGCGATGACGCGCATCTCGCGGATCCACTCGCGAAACTGGGTCAGGAACAGCTCGTCGGTCATGGTGACGCTGAGCTGCCGGCGCTGCACGGCTTCGGGGCCTTCATAAGTGGCTTCGAGCTGCGAGTCCATCCACTTGTGGCCCAGGAATCCGGGGCAGTCCTCGGTGATGCCGTAGCCGCCCATCAGGCTGACGGCTTCGCGCATCATCTGTGCGCCGTGGCCCGTGTTCCACACCTTGCAGGCGGGGCAGAGCACGTTGGCCACGCTGTCCAGGATGGCGTACCGCACCAGCGGGTCGTCCGCCAGGTCGGCGCGCTTGCCGTGCAGAAACTCGATGGAGTCCTTCTGCACCTTGCGCATGGCCTTCATCAGCGAGGAGCCGCCGGTGAGCCCGCGCGCCGCCATAATTTCAGCCTTCTCCTTCTCCAGCGGGTCGAGCTGGTCAAACACGCGCGCGGCTTCGAAGCCCAGCGCCGCGCTGGCTTCGCCGGTCGCCCAGATGTCTACCAGGCGGTGGACCGCGTCCTGCTTCAGTTGCAGGCCCAATTCGTAGCGCGGCGACCCCGGAGAGACGATCGATCCGCCGCGGAAGCGGTTGCGGTGATAGCGGATCACCGGCTCGATGGCGCTCAGCAGTTTGGCCGAGGTCATGATGGCCACCGTGACCCGTGTCCGGCGGAAAACCGCCTCGATCACCTCGCCGTGGCTGTATTTCGGCACGATCACGCCGTCCTTCACCGTGTATCCGCCGATGATGCGGCTGGCCGGGACATTCAGCGCAAAGATCGGGTCGCGCGTGGAAGAGAGCTGGTGCACCAGCTTGCGCGTCGGCGTGCCGCGGTCGAAGGTTCCGGGGTCGCCTTCCTCCAGGATCACCATGCAGGTGCCTTTGAGGCGCGGGTCGTCCGATTCCACCGCGGCGGTCACGAAGTTGGCGAAACCCATGTTGGTGATGAAGCGGCCGCGCTTTTCCACGCGCAGCATCGGCTCCTCGCCCGGGTTCCATTCGCTCACCCGGACCTTGCCGCCGAGCATGCCGGTTTCCACACCCACGTAGGGGATGGGTTCGGTGAGGCAGAAGGCGCCGCGCCAGGGCTTACGGTCTTCCCCAGGCTGCGGTGGGGCGGCGAGCGCCATGTAATGGTCGCGCTGCGCCTGGGTGCCGCGCTCGTGTATGGGGGAAAGGGCGAGGCATCCGGCCAGGCTGCCGGTGGCGGCGCCGGCGTCCACCCAGGCGAGCTCGAAGGCCACCAGCGCCAGCGCCAGGTTCTTCGGCCCCTCAATGAAACCGCCTTGCGACGGGTCCATGAACACGCCGGTGATGCCCGATTCGTCGAAGGCCTGCAGCAACGCCTGTTTGTCCGCCGTCCATTCGTGCGTGTTGCGGGCGCCCGCGGCCACCAGACGGGCCACCGGTCCGCGCGCCACGGCGCGCACCGATTGCACCAGCATTTGCAGGTCGTAGCGGTCGGCGAAGCGCCACAAAAGCTGCCGGACATCGTCGCCAGGCAGGGCGCGTAAGTAGTCGGTGGGGTGTTCGATAGCGGCCGGAGTCATGGGTGCCGTCCTTTGCGGGGCAAACGTCGAAAATTAACACACTTATGGCGAAACAATAGAGTAACAGATCTCAAAAGTGGGTCAAAACGCTGCGCCTACCCCTTTGTACGCTGAGCGGACGCGCCCTTGCATTGACTCACGATCACACCCGGCGCAATTTCGTCACCCGGCCCACTTCCACCCATTCCACCACAAAGATGTTGCCCTTGTGGTCGAAGCAGGCGCCGTGCGGGGCGACGAATTTTCCGGGAGTGAAGTGGTCGCGCGAGAGCTTGCGCGTATCGCGCCACGGGCTGGCGGAATCGTCGCCCAGGTGGGCAATCACCCGGTTGTGCTGGTCCAGCAGGGTGACGCGCGCGCCCAGGTCCGGCACCACCACGTCGCCGTTTTTGAAAAAGTTGAAGTGGCACGGCATGTTGGTGCCGCCCACGAAATCGATATGCTCGCCCGCCAACGTGAAGCGCTGGATGCGCGCGTTGCCGCGGTCGGCAACGGTCAGCACCGGCGTGCTCTCGCGGCGGTCCACGATGATGCCGTGCGGGCAATCCAGCTTGCCGGCCTCCTTGCCCTTGCCGCCGAAGGTGCGGATGTACTCGCCCTTACTGTTGTACTGGTTGATGTAGCTGGAGCCGTAGCCGTCGCCCACGTAGAGATCGCCGTTAGGACCGATCGCCAGATTCGTCGGGCTGTACTTCGGCTTCTTGCCGTCCGGGCCGGGCTTGTAAGCCTCCGACACATCCGGATAGCCGAGGGTGAAGACGGCTTCGCCGTTGAGCGTTGCCTTCATCACCATGCCGCGCGCCGTGTCGCACAGGTAGAGGAATTCGGTGCTGCCCTCCTTCTGGATGTGCAAGCCATGCGCGCCGCCTTTGAACTCCTTGCCCCAACTCTTGACGAACTTGCCCTTTTCGTCGAAGACCACCATGGAGTCGGCGCTTTCGCTGGTGGCATGGACCGTGTGGTGCACGTAGATGTGCCCCTGCGAATCCTCCACCACGCCGTGCGTGTTGCCGTACTTGATCCCCGCCGGCAGTTCGCCCCAATCGTGGATCGTCTCGTAAGTGTGTTTCCCGATGCCGATCACGGGCGCTTTGGCTCCAGTTTTATCGGTCGCGCCCAGGATCGCCGGCGTCAACGCGCAGGTCTGCATGAATTTCCGCCTCGAAGTGCTCATTGGTGGGAGTATACTACTACTCCATCGCCGCCCGCAGCACGGTGCACACGCTGGCGCAGATGGGGCCGCCGATATTGAACGTCGCCGCGGCGCGCGGATTTTTCACCTGCAAGCCCGCCGGCGCCTTGCCGAGCAGTTGCAGCGCGCTCCAGCCGATCATGGCGATTCCGGTGGCGCCGACGGGGTGTCCCTTGGCGATCAGCCCGCCGGATGTGTTGATGGCGCACTCGCCATCGGGCGCCGCCTTGCCCTCCACCCAGTATCGGGCGCCCTTGCCGGGCTCGGCTTTGCCGATCACCTCCGTGCCCAGCGCGCCCATCACGGTGAAGCAATCGTGCACTTCGGCGACGTTCACGTCTTCCGCTGTGAGGTGCGCCATCCGGTAGGCCGCGCTCATGGCGTGGTACGCGCCCGCCGGGTGCAGCACGTCGCGGCCGGCCTTGCGCAGGGGGTCGGTCGCCTGTCCCCACCCCGCCACCTCCACGCACTCCGATTTCGCCACGCCGAGTTTCGCCAGCCCATCCTCGGTAGCCAGGATCAGCGACGCGTAGCCATCGGTGATCTGCGAGCAATCGTACGTCTTCAGCGGCAACCCCTCCACCACGTAGCGGTTGAACCCCTCGATCTTCAACGCCTGGTCGAGCGTGATTTGCACTTTGTTCATCTGCGCCCAGGGGTTGAATTGCGCGTTGCCATATTCCTGCACGGCGATGGCGGCCAGATCGCGTTCCGTGACATCGTAGGCGTCCATGTACTCGCGCATCACTTCGGCGAAGAGGTGGGGGAAGACGAAGACCTTGCCCGCGCGCTCCTCGGGGTGCGAAAAATAGCCGAGCACCTTGCCGATCAGCTTGCCGTCCATCTTGCCTTCGGTGTCGCGCATTTTTTCGTAGCCCACGGCGATCCCGGTGTCGCCGATGCCCAGTTGCAGCTTCTGGATCACGCTCAGCACGGCCTGCCCGCCCGAGGCGCAGGCGTTCTCCACACTCTCGATGGGCTTGCCTGCCATGCCCGGCGTATCGGCCATCAGGCCGGCCAGCAATCCCTGCTCGTTGAGGGAGAAATTGCAGGCGGCGGCGACGCTGCCCACATCCAACGCCGCGGGCTCGGCGCCGATTTGCCGGCAGGCGCCCTGGATGGCAGCGTCCAGAATCCGCGGCACGGTCATGCCCATCAGCTTGCCGAACTTCGACTGGTGAAAGGTGGCGATGTAAACAGGTTTCACGGTAATGTCCTGTTCCAATTGTAGGATCACGCGGCGAATGGAAGCATGAAACGCAGCCGTATTTTCACGTCTACGATAGGAAGAGAGGCGTTATGCAGAAGGACACCAAGACCATCACCGACGTTCCCAGTTCCGAGCCCAGCGCTCCGGGGAATGGCAGTCCACAATTGCCTCGGCTTCGTGAGATGTCTGTGGCGAGAGCGAGGAAGTTGATCCAGAAGACGTCCAAGGAGCACGATGGGCTGTTCCGCCGATTGGCCAAATGAGTTACTCACGCATCCGGCCGCTTCTTACCAGGTCCGCTTTTGTCTCTTCAAACGGTATCCCCTTCTCCTTGCGGCGCGATTCCGAAATCAGCCCTTCCCAAAAATCCTCTAATCGCGCACCGTGTTTTTTCAGATCGATTTGAACGGCCACCCTGCGGCCCTTCTCATCGGTTACAAACCGGATTCCGGTCATGCGCCCTCTATCCCTTCCCCCAAATATCCCCCACCGTGAAGCCGTTGGGGAACGGGTCTTCCGGGTCCACCACGTACTGCGCGAAGCCCGTGATCCACGCCTGTCCGGAGAGCGACGGCACCACCGCCGCATATTCTCCCACCCGCGTCTCTTCGAGCAAACGCCCCGTGAACGTGGTGCCCAAAATGCCTTCGTGGACGAAATCTTCGTACAGCCCGAGCTGTCCTTTCGCATGCAGCGCCGCCATCTTGGCGCAGGTACCGGTGCCGCAGGGCAAGCGGTCCATCACTCCGGTCCAGGTTTCCGGGCGCGCCCAATCGAGCGTTCCGGTCGAAACCACCACGGCATTCTTGCGATGCGCCTTCACCAGCGAGGGCGGCCCGGAAAGCTGCGCGATGCTGATCCCGGCGATCGCCGCATTCTCCGGATGCACCACCGGCAGTTGTTCCCGCGCCGCCGCCTTGATCGTCTCCGCGATCCTGACGATGTCGCGCCCTTCCTCCGGCTCCAGCGTAAGCCCCAGCGGCACGGCATCGGCAATCACGTAGAACATGCCGCCGTACGCCACATCCACCGTCACCGTGCCCAGGCCGCGGACCTCCACCTTCGCATCCAGGTGCGTGGCGAACGCCGGCACGTTGCGGAACGTCACCTTCCGCACCTTGCCCTGGCGCACCTCCGCGTCCACCGCGATCAGGCCGGCGGGCGTTTCCAGCTTGAGATGCGTCACCGGCTCCACGGCCTTCACCATGCCGGTTTCGATCAGCACCGTGACCACGCAGATGGTGTTGGTGCCGGACATGGGCGGATATTCCACCTGCTACATGATGACGAATCCGGCATCGGCTTCCGGGTGGTTGGAGGGCAGGATCAGGTTGCAGCAGGACGCCGGGTAGCCGCGCGGCTCGCGCAGCATGCGCAGTCGGATGTGGTCGGCGTGTTTCTCGATCCAGTTCTTCTTGTCGAACATGGTCTGCCCCGGCACGTCCAGCACGCCGCCGGTGATCACGCGCCCCGGCTCGCCGCACGCGTGGGCATCCACCGCTGTAATCATGCTCGAAAATCGCAATCGCCACCCCTTCTCTATGCTACATTGCACGCATATGCGAAACTTTTGCGCGCTACTCGTTCTGTTGGCCCTGCCGCTGGCCGCCGAAAAGAAAGTAATCTCGCCGCCCGAATTCGCCGGCGGCACGGTGAATTTCAGCCCCGGAATCCTGGTGGATGGCACGCTCTATGTCTCCGGCCAGGTTGGCCAGGACCTCAAGACCAAACAGGTCCCCGCCGATTTCGAAACCGAGGTCAAGACTCTGCTGAGCAATATCGGAATCGTGCTGAAAGCCGCCGGCATGACGTACAAAGACGTGGTGTCGGTCCAGGTCTACCTCACCGATATGGATCTGTTTCCACGGATGAACGCGGTTTACGTTACCTTTTTCCCCGACCCTCGCCCGTCGCGCACCACGGTCGGCGTGACCAAGCTCGCCGCCGCTGCGGCCCACATCGAAGTCACCATTACGGCGCGGAAGTAGGACAGGCCTCCCGGCCTGTCCCAAATTACTCGCCCTTCCGCAAATGAACAGGGGACAGACAGGACCGACATGAATTCCCGGCAAACTGCGCCGGGAATTCATGTCAGTCTTGTCTGTCCCCGCCGCCCTTCCGCAGCCACAGGTAGCAGTGATTGTCGATGCGCCCCGCGCGCCCCGTCCCCAGCAGCGGGAGATCGAGGTAGCGCAGCGGAAAGAGCAGCCAGCCCAGCGCGAAATGCGCGCCGCCGCGCCACCAGCGCCAGGGCAGCAGGCCCTTGACGTATTCCATGCCCACCACCAGCAGGGTCGCCGTGGGGCCG
>Ga0182030_10003632_pt1 | contig 32987 bp, 22 predicted proteins | sample 812S3MmetaG_FD_121299 | JGI IMG/M metagenome (GOLD analysis project Ga0182030, IMG submission 121299) | Permafrost microbial communities from Stordalen Mire, Sweden - 812S3M metaG (Illumina Assembly) | ecosystem: Environmental > Terrestrial > Soil > Wetlands > Permafrost | place: Sweden... | reverse complement strand
GATCGTGTCCGCTGCCCGATCTTGTCCGCTGCCCGATCGTGTCCGCTGCCCGATCTTGTCGCTGCCCGATCTTGTCCGCCAACCGATCTCATTCCGATGCGCCGCAATCCGTTGTGGGGCAAATGGGCTGCGAGCATCGTTCAGGCCAGTTCATCGATTCGAGCAGTGAGATTGTTTTCCGCCGCCTCGATGCTCGACCCGGTTGCCGTGGCGCCGGCCAGGGTTGCGACCGAGGCAGTGTATTCCCCGCCCGACTCCTCCACGCTACCGGAGTACTGTGTGCCCGCTACGCTCGTGGAGTAGCTGGAAACCAGCGTTTCCATCGTGGATGCGCTGCTGCCGGCCGAGTTTCCTCCGCCCCCTGAGTGGGATTGCGAGCTTTTGCTTGAAGTTGTCTGACTCGATGAGGCCGAACCGGACGAGGCCGCGCCGGAGCTGGCCTTGATCGCGGACGCTCCGGCCGTCGAGGCGGAAGACGAGGCGGAAGAAGGCCGGGAAGCAACCACCGGATTCAAAACGGTCATGGTTGAGGCAGTGGATGAAATGTTGGCGATCTGCATGGCGTCTCCCCGGATCGAAATCCATCTTTCTTGCATCGTTCATCGGCGGATTCTCTCCGGGCTTGATGGGAAAATCCCCCCCCCCATTGGCGATGCAGGCCCGGCTTGATCCGCACTCAGACTTTGGCACCTCCTTTGGCACCTCGCGCTGATACACTGACGAGGCAAGGGGAGGCTTCCAGAAGACCCTATGGTAGAGCTGCTTCCATCGATTCTTTCAGCGGATTTTGCCCATCTGGCGGACCAGGTTGCCGCGGCCGAGCGGGGCGGCGGCACGGTCATCCATGTGGACGTGATGGATGGCCACTTTGTGCCCAATATCACCCTGGGGCCGCCGGTGGTGAAATCGCTGCGCAAAGCGACGAAACTGCCGCTGGACTGTCACCTGATGATCGAGAATGCGGACGAGTTCATTCCCGCCTTTGCCGAGGCCGGGGCCAACTGGGTGAGCGTCCACTACGAAGCCTGCCGCCACCTGCATCGTTCGCTCCAACTGATTGCCCAGCAGGGCATGAAACCCGGAGTGGTGCTGAATCCGGCCACCCGCGTGGATCTGATTGTAGATATTCTGCCTATGGTCCATCACGTGCTGGTGATGAGCGTAAATCCGGGCTTTGGGGGGCAGAAATTCATTGAATTTTCGCTCGACAAAATCCGGCGGCTGGCCGGTTTGCGCCAGGAATTGGGGCTGGCGTTTAGAATCGAGGTAGACGGCGGCGTGGCTCACGATACGGTGGCCAGGGTGGTCCAAGCAGGGGCGGACCTGCTGGTGGCAGGCAGCGCCGTCTTTGGCGCGGGGCGACCCGAAGAGGATGCGCGAGCGTTGCTGGCCGCGGCCCGCACGGCAGCGGGCGAATAGGGCATTCTGCGAATCGGCGTCGAGTGAACCGAGGCAACTGAGCGAGTTTTCCTTTCCAGGGTTCTGGGCTACTGGTCTTCGACTCAGAACCGGCTGCGAAGATCTGCTTCTGAGGTTCTTGCGGCGCTCACACGAATGCGGAAGATCCGCTCGCCGCGGGTTACGCGTACGGGTAAGATTTGAGAGTATCGGAATAGGTTTGCGGCCTGTCGCGGGACGCCAACCGCAAAGGGGTGGTATGAAGCGGTTTTTCAAGATCATTGCAGCGGTCGTTCTGGCGTTTCTGGTGCTGGGCGGAGTGTCGTCCCAAGCCAGGCAAAAGAGACAGAAACACAAGAAGAACGTGGATCTGAGCGTCAATCCGCTGGCCAACGTAAACTCCAAGCAGCCCGACCTGGAACTCTACGACAAGGCCATGCACGCCATGAAAAAGGGCCGCTACGACGTGGCCCGGCTGGACCTGCAGACGCTGTTGAATACCTATCCCGATTCGGAATACAGGATGCGCGCCAAGCTGTCGGTGGGCGACACCTGGTTCAAGGAGGGCGGGGCCGCGGCTCTCACCCAGGCCGAGTCCGAGTACAAGGACTTCATCACCTTCTTCCCGAATGCCCCGGAGGCCGCCGAGGCGCAGATGAAGGTGGGCGATATTTACTTCCAGCAGATGGAGAAGCCGGACCGCGATTACACCAACGCCCTGCGCGCCTCGGAAGAGTACCGGACCATGATCAACATGTTCCCTGACTCGCCGCTGGTGCCCCGCGCCAAGCAGAAATTGCGGGATGTGCAGGAGGTTCTGGCCGAGCGCGAAACCCAGATTGGCCTTTACTATGAGAGCAAGGACAACTACTCGGCCGCCATTGCCCGCCTCCAGACCGTGATAGACACCTACCCGCTCTACTCGAAGAGCGACCAGGCGCTGCTGGGCATCGGCGATGCTTATGCCGGCGAGGCCCACGCCATCCAGATCGCGTCCCACATTCCCGGCGCGGTGAAAGAGCGTCTGCACGCGGTTTATCTGGACCGAGCCACTGCGGCCTATGACCGGGTCATCACCCGCTATCCGATGGCTCCTCACGTGGAGGATGCCCGCGACCGGCTAGTGGCCATGAACCGCCCGGTTCCCGAGCCTACCGAGGCCGCGATTGCCGAGAACGACGCCGAGGAGCGCAGCCGACAGCCGTTGCACTTTACCGGCAAGACCTTCGACATTTTCAAGCACGGGCCCAGTGTGGTCGAGGCCGTGCATGTGGGCGAGCCCAGCCTGGAAGATCCCAAGCGGGTGATCGCGCCTGAGGTGACGAAGGAGAATATCGCGCTGTTCGATGCCGCCATCAATGCCGGCAAGCCTGCCGCTTCGCACGTCGAGGCGCTCTCCCCCACCACAGTCAACGAACCCCCGCGCAGCGACCGGCCCTCCCAGGCTCCTTTGGAGCTTGCCAAGCCCGAGGGCGGAACCGGCCTGGGCGTTCAGGTTGTGAGCGCGCCTGTGGCCGATCCCAACGCTGTTCTCCAACCGGTGGGCCCGAACAATACCGTTGCGCCCGCCGCGGAAAAGCCCGCCGAGGCTCCCGACCAGGTGAACGACGTCAAGCCCGGCGAGACCCCTGCCCAGTCCGCGGCCAACGGCAAGCACAAGAAGCCCAAGGCCGATCTGAGCGACGAATCCTCAAGCAAGAAGAAAAAGAAGAAGGGACTGGGTAAGCTGAACCCGTTCTGATCGGCAATTCCAGTCCAAGAACCGACCGAAAAGGCCGCTCGCAACATGGGCGGCCTTTTCGGTTGCTGGAACGTCGATGCTCCGCGTTCACGCCAACCGCTCCTTTGGCCCGCATCTGTTAAAGTTAGGGGTGATCCCCTCCTCGAAACCCTCTCCGCAGTAGAGTTTTTCGCAATTTGCCGGGGGCTCGCCAAAGAAAAATTATGCCCCACGACCTGCCCAAAGCCTACGACCCCGCCGACCTTGAAGATCACTGGGCCGAATACTGGGTGCGCGAGAAGCTCTTCGCGCAGCCCACGCCCTGCTCTCCCGCCACGAATCCAAAAGATCAAGGCCTGGACGGCCAGTCCTCGGCCTTTACTATTCTGCTGCCGCCGCCGAACGTAACCGGCCGGCTGCACATGGGCCACATGCTCAACCAGACGGAGATGGACATTCTGACCCGCTGGCGGCGCATGAGCGGCCACCGTGCACTCTGGCTGCCCGGCACCGACCACGCCGGCATTGCCACGCAGATGATGGTCGAGCGGCAACTGACGGCTGAAGGCACGAGCCGCCAGCAGCTTGGCCGCGAGGCCTTCGTCGAGCGCGTCTGGGAGTGGAAGCGCCAGACCGGCGGCGCGATTCTCGACCAGATGAAGCGCCTGGGCGCCTCGGTCGACTGGCAGCGCGAGTATTTCACCATGGACGAGAACCTGTCCGTCGCGGTGCGCGAGGCCTTCGTCCGGCTGCATGAGCAGGGCCTGATTTATCGCGGCGCCTATATCGTGAACTGGTGCCCGCGCTGCCAGACCGCCATCAGCGACCTCGAAGTGGTCCACGAGGAGCAGAAGGGCCACTTGTGGGAGATTCGGTACCCCGTAATCGGCGAAGATGGCAAGGAGACAGGCGAGTTTCTGACCGTCGCAACAACGCGCCCTGAGACCATGCTGGGCGATGTGGCCGTGGCGATTCATCCTGAAGACGAGCACTATTTGCATTTGCACGGCAAGAAGCTCCGCCTGCCGCTGGTGGGTCGCGAGATCCCCATCATTCTGGATGAGTGGGTGAGCCGCGACTTCGGCACCGGAGCGGTGAAGGTCACTCCAGCCCACGATCCGAACGACTTTGCCCTGGGCGAGCGCCATCATCTCCCGTCGATCAACGTGATGGACGCCGAAGGCCGCATCAACGCCGAGGGCGGCGCCTACGCGGGCCTCGACCGCTATGTGGCGCGCAAGAAGATCGTCGCCGACCTCGAAGAGCAGGGCCTTTTGGCGGGCATCCAGGACCACACCAACAACGTGGGCCACTGCGACCGCTGCAAGACGGTCGTCGAGCCGAGGCTTTCAACGCAGTGGTTCGTGAAGATTCAGCCGCTGGCCGACAAGGCCAAGCAAGCGGTGCGCGAAAAGCACATCCGCTTCACGCCGGAGATGTACGAGAAGACCTACTTCGAGTGGATGGAAAACATTCACGACTGGTGCATCTCGCGCCAGCTTTGGTGGGGCCATCGCATTCCGGCCTGGCACTGCGCCGAGTGCCACAAGATCACCGTGCCCAAGCCCGGCTCGACCGGCGATCCCACGATCTGCGCCCACTGCGGCTCGGCCCGGATTACGCAGGAGACCGACGTTCTGGACACCTGGTTCTCTTCGGGCCTGCTGCCGGTTTCCGTCTTCGGCTGGCCGAACATCAGGGCGGAAAATCGGGCGGATTTCGACGCCTTCTACCCGACCAGCGTCCTGGTCACCGGCTTCGACATTCTTTTCTTCTGGGTTGCGCGCATGATCATGCTCGGCTGCTGGTTTGCCGAGGAGGTGCCGATGCCCGACGGGAGCCAGCGCTCGCTTGCGGACTCGGTTCCCTTCCGCGAGGTGTACATTCACGCCCTGGTGCGCGACGCCAACCGAGAAAAAATGTCGAAGACGAAGGGCAACGTCCTCGACCCGATCGAAATCGTGAAGCAATACGGGACCGACGCGGTGCGCTTCACCCTCGCATCGATGGCCTCGCCGGGAACGGACATTGCGTTCAACGTGGCGAGAACCGAGGGCTACCGCGCCTTCGCCAACAAGATCTGGAACGCGGCGCGGTTCCTGTTCATGAATGTGGACCGCGCGGCCGAGATCGGAATTTTCGTCGATCCGAAATCACTTCCCTTGTTGCCGATGGTGGGGATTGATGCCCCATTGGAAGATCGCTGGATCGTAGCTAAATTCGAGTCCACCGCGAACGAGGTCAATCGTTCGCTTGAGAATTACCGCTACGACAACGCAGCCAACGCAATTTATCAATTTTTCTGGGGCAGCTTCTGCGATTGGTATTTGGAGATCGTCAAGCTACGGCTGGATTTTTCCGAGGCCGCCGACAAAGAAAAAACCAAAGCCGCGCTCACGATACTGCTCAGCGTCTTCGAAGCCTCGCTACGCCTTCTTTCGCCCTTCATGCCCTTCATTACAGAAGAGATCTGGCACGCGCTATATGAAGAAGACGAGCTGCCAGCCAAGTCGATTGCACTGATGAGCTATCCGCCGGTGCAAGGTGTTATTGATGTGAGTGCGCTGGTTGAGATGGAACTTCTGCAAAGACTGATCGTTGAGATTCGCGCCTTGCGCAAGGAAATCGGCGTCGAAGAGAAGGCAGTAATTCCCATAGAATTTCGCATTGACGGCCAATCGAAGCACGTCATCACTGAAAACATTGCTTTGGTGGAGCGTCTGGCGCGCGTGAGTGACCTCAAATTTGTCGAGCAAATTGCGGAAGGTCTCGCCAAGCACTCTACGCCAGGTTTTGACGTGGCCGTGGTCTACGAGCGTACCATCGACGTGGCCGCCGAACGGGAGCGTCTTGCGAAAGAGATTGCCCGGTATGAGAAAGGTTTAGCCGCAGCCGCTCGCCAGTTGGGAAACGAAGGCTTTCTGGCCAAGGCTCCGGCGCAGGTGGTCGAGGGGCTGAAGAATCAGGAAGCCGAGACGCGGCTGCTGCTGGAAAAGGCTCGCGCGACTCTGGATGCACTGCCGAAGGACAGCCATTAGCTTCTAGCTTTTTGTTCGTGGCTTTAGCTAGGAGCTAGAAGCTAGCGGCTAGTAGCTGTTTTGCGAAGGAAAACGACATGGATTGGAAGAACAGTCGCATTGACGCATTATTGGAGCGGGCCTTGCTCGAAGACAGGGCGGCCGACGACACCACCACCAGCCTTACCATCGATCCCGGACTGCGCGCGGCCGGTTCGATTGTCGCTCGCCAGGAGATGGTGGTTTGCGGGCTGGGCGCGGTGCCGCGTTTTCTGGAGATCTTCGCCCGGCTCGACAAGCGCGCCCCGGCGCAGACCCGCTTCGAGGTGGTCAGCCATCCGGAAATCTTCGACGGGGTGCGCGTGCATGAGGGGCAGGTGCTGGCCGTCATCCGCCACAATGCGCAAGTGCTGCTCAGTTGCGAGCGCGTGATTCTGAATCTGATGCAGCACCTGAGCGGCATCGCCACGCAGACGCGGAAACTTGTCGATGCCATCCAGGGAACCCGCGCTCATGTGCTGGACACGCGCAAGACGATTCCCGGCCTGAGGGTGATGGAAAAATACGCTGTGCTGTGCGGCGGGGGAACGAACCACCGCCTCGATCTAGCCGGAGGAATCCTCATTAAAAACAACCACATCGCATTGGGCGGCGGGTTGCCGGCGGTGCTGGAGAGGGCGCTTGAAGGGCGCAAGAAGGGCCAGCGGGTGCAGGTGGAGGTGCGCTCCGTGCAGGAGTTGGAAGAGGCTCTCGAATACGGCGCCGAGGCGATTTTGCTGGACAACATGACGCCCCAGCAGGTCAAGCAGTCGGTCGATCGCATCCGGCAGGTGGCCGGGGGGCGGGAGATCCAGAGACAGGACGGCGAGGGACAGGACGGCGAGGGACAGGCCGAGCGCTGGATTCCTACCGAGGCCTCGGGCGGCGTGGTGCTTGAAAACATTCGCGCCTATGCTGAAACCGGTGTGGATTTTATCAGCGTGGGCGCGCTGACTCACTCCTCCAAGGCCGCCGACATCTCCATGCGCATCCACGCGGAGACAGCCTAGCCGTGCGAGGAGCCTCTCTGGACATTTACGATCTGGCGGCTCTAGGGGCCGCGAACGGGACCGAGCTGGGGAATACCATTTTTGTGGGCAAGCTACATTTTTTTCCACAGGTGGACTCCACCAACTCCGAAGCTCTGGCGGGCGCGCGCGACGGAGCGCCGCACGGCTCGGTCTACTTTGCCGACGAGCAACTGGCTGGCCGCGGACGGGGCGATCACGCATGGCACTCGGCCGCGGGCGATGGGCTTTATGTGAGCGTGCTGCTGCGCCCGGCGATTCCCGCCGTTCGCCTGCCGCTGTTGCCGCTTGCCGCGGGGCTGGCTGCTGCCGGGGCTATCGGCGCCGCGGCCGGGCTGACGGTCGATCTGCGCTGGCCGAACGATCTGATGCTGGGCGCACGCAAAGCGGGCGGCATTCTGGTGGAGTCGAAAATCGAGAGTGGTGCGGCGGCTTATGCGGTCGTGGGCATTGGAATCAATGTTCACCAACGCGCCTTCGCTCCCGATCTGACCACGCCCGCCACCTCGCTCGACCTGGAGTCTGGCAGAAGAGTTTCGCGCCAGGATTTGCTTGTCTCCCTGCTAAAATCGCTGGAGCGTGAAGCGCTTGGGCTGCTCGATCCGGCGGCCTGCTCAACGGTTCCCGCACGCCTCGAGCAGGCTTCGACGTGGATTCGCGGGCGGCGGGTCGAGGTGCACGGGCCACAAGCCTGTACAGGAACGACAGCCGGAATGAACGAGCATGGATTCCTGCTGGTGCGCACGAACGAGGGGTTGGTCACGGTGCAGACCGGCGGCATTCGCGACCCCTGCGGTGGGGCAGAGGCCTTCGGCGCGGAGAGCTGAGTTGGGGCTTTCCCGCTCTGGACGAACAGCAACACGGCAGAAGCGCGATGCCCGATGCGCGGGGAGATAGGCTGAGAAGACGATGCTGCTAGCCATCGATGTGGGAAATACAAATACGGTGCTGGGGCTCTACAAGCTCGATGGAGCAAAGCCGGAGCTGGCGGCGCACTGGCGCGTCACCACGCACCGCTCGCAGACCGCCGACGAATACGGCGTGCTCTTCGTCAATCTCTTCAAGATGAACGGCATGGCGCCCGATCAGGTTTCGCACATCATCATCTCGTCGGTGGTGCCGCCCGTGGAAGGCACATTGCGCCAGGTCTGCGAAGATTACTTTCACACCTCGCCGCTGTTTGTGGAGCCGGGCATCAAGACCGGAATGCCGGTGCTGGTGGATAACCCCTCCGAACTGGGCGCGGACCGGCTGGTGAACGCGATTGCCGCCTTCGAGCGCTACGGCGGTCCGTGCATTGTGGTGGATTTCGGCACGGCGACGACTTTCGACGTGATCTCAGCACACGGCGAGTACCTGGGCGGCGCCATCGCACCCGGCCTGGGCATCAGCGCCGAGGCGCTCTTTTCGCGCGCCGCTCGCCTCAGCCGCGTGGACATCAAGCGCCCGGCCAAGGTGATCGGCACCAACACCGTTACCCACCTGCAGAGCGGCCTTTACTACGGCTATATCGGCCTGGTGGACGGCATCATCCAACGGATCGTCGCCGAACTGGGCTCACCGGCACGGGTCATCGCCACGGGCGGCCTGGCGCGGCAGATCTCCGAGGATTCGCGTTTCATCGCCGAGATCGACGATATGCTCACCCTGGACGGGCTGCTCATTCTCTTCGAGCGCAACCGTACGGCCAAGCCTCGCGGCAAAGCGCACTGAGACCACTGAGACCACTGAGACCACTGAGACTCTGAGGCGCCGCCATATCGAATTACTTCAACTATTTCACCGAGATCGAGGAGCGCTTTCAGCAGCGGCGCGGGGCGCTTCTGCTGCTCTCGACGGTCGACTGGGCGCTGATCGAGACCTGGCGCGAGGCCGGCATTCCGCTGGAGGCGGCGCTGCGTGGGATTGACGCGGCCTTCGACAAATACGAGGCGCGGCAGAAGCGCGGCCGGATGCGGCGCGTGAACGGCCTGGCCTGGTGCGCGCAGGCGGTGATGGAAGCGGCCGAGGAGCTGCGCGAGGCCGCCGCCGGCACGGCTCCCGCGGCGGCCGACCCGCAACGCGAATCGGGCTTTGAGCAGGAGCGTGTGGCCGCGCACCTGGAAACCGCCGCCGCCGCGCTGGACTCTGCGACAGTCGCCGCCGAAGCCTGCGCAGCAACCGCCGCCCGCCTGCGCGAACTGGCCGCCAAGGCGCGCTCAGCGAGTCAGCAAAGCGCCGCGCACCACGACGGCGACAACGCCCAGGAAAGCGTCGCAGACTGCGATCTGGAAGCGCTGGAACGCACCCTCACCGTGCTCGAAGAGAAGCTCTTCGCCGCCTTGACCGCGGCTGCGCCCGAGGAGTTGCTGGTCGGCCTGAAAGCACATGCGGCCCGTGAGCTTGCGCCGTATCGCAGCCGCATGGGAGCCGTGCAACTACGCCAGGTGGAGCAGCAGTTTGTGCAGAAGCAACTGCTGGTTCACTACAACCTGCCGCGCCTCAGCCTTTTTTATATGAGCCAGCCATGAAACCGCGTGGAAAACAATCCGAAGTTCGCGCCAAACCCCGCCCATTTCGCAAAGAACGCGGGAAAAGTGGGGCGCCGGGAGCCGATGCCGCTCAGGCCAAGGCAATCATCGCCGAGCCGCTGCTGGTGGAAATCGAGAAGCCGATTTACGGCGGCGCATTCCTGGCCCGGCTTGAGGGGAAGGCCGTTTTTGTGCCGCTGGCGCTGCCCGGCGAACAGGCGCGGGTGCGCGTCACCGAGAGCAAGCCGGGCTACGCGGCTGCCGAGGTGGAGGAGATCGTCCGCGCCGCGCCGGAGCGCACGGCTCCCGCTTGCCCGCACTTTGGCGTTTGCGGAGGCTGCCATTATCAGCACACAGGTTACGCAACTCAACTGGCTTTCAAGCAGGCCATCCTGCGCGAGACGCTGGAGCGCGGCGGCGTGCGTGTGCCGGCGGAGATGTCCGTGCTGGCCGGTGAACCATGGCGCTATCGCAACCGCATCCGCCTGGGATTTGACGCAAGCGGGAACCCCGGCTATCGCGGCCGCCGATCCCACGCGATCATGCCGGTGCGCGAGTGTCCCATCGCCGCGCCGCTGCTGCTAGAAGCCGCGCAGGCTTTTACGCAGGTTGCGCGGAAGTTTGCGCCCGCCTTGCGCCCTGCCGAGATTGCGCTTTTCTGCGATGCGGCAGAAACCACGCTGCTGGCCACTGTCTTCACGGCAAGTCCCGCGAAGCTGCGCTTCGACGAATTGGCCGAGGAGCTGCACGCGCGGATTCCCACCCTCGCCGGCGCGGAGCTAGTGGTCGAAGGCGGCCGCGAAGCACGAGACTTCAGTCAGCAGCCGCGCACCGTGGCGCAGTGGGGCGCGAAGTCGCTGACCTATCGCGCCGCCGGCTTCGACTATCGCGTGGATCACGGCGCATTTTTTCAGGTCAACCGCTGGCTGGTGGATGCGCTGGTTGAAAAGGTTATCGCAGGCACTAGCGGCAAGCTGGCCTGGGATTTGTTTTCCGGCGTCGGCCTCTTCGCGCGGCAGCTTGCGGCGCGGTTTGACCGGGTGGTGGCCGTCGAGTCGGCCCCTTCGGCAACGGCGGCCCTCGAGGAAAATCTCCGCGGCACAACCGGCGAGGCGGTCAAGGCGGAGACGCTCGCATTTCTTCGCCGCAGCGGCAAAGGCACGGGGCTTGACCTCGGCGAGCCCGGCCTGGACGCGCACGACCCAGGTCCGTCCGAACTGGCCACGCCCGAACTGGCCGCGCCCGACCTGATCGTCGTCGATCCGCCGCGCGCGGGGCTGGGCGCGGAGAGTTGCGCGCTGCTGGCCGAGGTTGCCGCCCCGGCCGTGGCCTGCGTCTCCTGCGACCCCGCCACCTTGGCCCGCGACCTGCGCGCGCTCCTCGCTTCCGGCTACCAAATCCAATCCATCACCCTGGCCGACCTCTTTCCCCAGACCTTTCACCTGGAAACAGTGGTTCAATTGCGCCGCGGCTGATAGGCTGAGGGCCAGAGCAGCTTTTTCGCAATCTGGCGCGATGCAATCCGACTCCCCCAACTTCGAGCGAAACGCCTCGGGGCCCGTTGTATCCCCCGCCCTGAGCACAGGCATGGGCGGCCTGAGCGCGGGCATGGGTCCGGTTCCACTCTTTCACGCGGCCTGGCTTTTTGCCGTGGGAGTTGCCGCTACGGAGTGGTTCTGGCTGCCACCCAGCCTGGTGCTGGTGGCGCTTGCGCCGGTGGCCGTGCTGTGTTCGGTGGCGGCAATTCGCGCGCAGCGCATTGCCTGGCTGCCGGTGGGCGTGCTGTGGCTTCTGCTGGGCGCGTGGTGCACGGAGATCGAGCCGCAACCGGCTCCCGCGCCTGCAGTGGCCGCGCTCTCCGATGGCCTGCTCCGCACGGTCGAGGGCACGGTCGTCGATGCCGGGCCGGTGCGCGGCGAAATCGACCAGAGCCTGATCGACCAGGACGACCAGGGCGAGCCGGCAGAACCCGCTCAGCAGCTGGCGCAACGGATTGACCTCGGCGTCTCCAGCCTGGAAGTGGTCACCGACACCGAAGATGCGCAGACGCCGCTCACGGGCGGTGTGCGCCTGAATGTTCGCTGGCCTCAAAGCGCGCCCGGTGCGGCCGCTCCACAGCCTTTTCGCTGCGGGGAGCGGGTTCATGCCGTCGTCCGCCTGCTGCCGCCTGAGGTCTACCATGATCCCGGCGTCTGGAGCCGCGAGGATTTTCTGGTCGGTCAGGGCATCACCTCCACGGCCTCGGTGAGTGTTGAACGCGTGGACCGCCTGGGGCAGGCTCCCGGCCTTTTTCTCGCCTGCCGCCTGGCCGGCTTGCAACATTCGACGGCCTCCCGGCTGCTGGCCTTGCCCGCGGCCATGCGCCGTCTGCCCGCCGCCTTGCGCCTCACGCCGGACGACGCCGTGATGCTGGCCGCCATGGTCACCGGCGACCGCACCTACCTGACCCACTCGCTGCGCGTGGGCTTTGAGCGCACCGGCTCGTTCCATATGCTGGTGGTCTCCGGCCTGCACATGGCGATTGTGGCCGGCTGCCTGTTCTGGATTGCGCGCCTCCTGCGCCTGCCTCGCGTTCCGGCCACGCTCCTCACGATTCTTGCTTCCTTCGCCTATGCGCTTTTCACCGGCTTCGCCACGCCGGTTCAGCGCTCGCTCTGGATGATCGCGCTCTATCTGCTGGGCCGGCTTCTTTACCGCGAGCGCAACCCGCTGAACACCATCGGTTTTGCCGCGCTCTGCCTGCTGGCCTGGAGTCCGCGCAGTCTGTTCGACGCCAGCTTTCAGATGACCCTGCTGGCCGTGGTATCGATCGCCGGCGTAGCCGCTCCGCTGCTGCAGAGTACGATTCATCCTTACGTGACGGCGATGCGCGACCTGCGGCAGACCGCCCTCGACGCCAAATCGCCCCCGCGCCTGGCTCAATTTCGCGTGATTCTTCGCATTTTCTCCGTTGCGCTCGAGAGGCCGACGGGAGGGCGCACAGCACCCCGCGACTCCAGTTCGACCGCCGTCAGCGAGGAGGTCAACAACGAGGTGCTCCCGCGAAGCGCCTTGCTCCGCGAAACGCCGGGCGTCGCCGGAGCAGCATTCCAGGCGGCAGTTCACGGTCGTTTTGGCGAGTTCATCGCGTGGCGTTTCTTCCCCTGGACGGTGCGCTTTCTTCTCCGCGTCGGCGAGTTGCTGGTGGTCTCCTGCGTGGTGGAGCTGGCCATGACGCTGCCCATGGCGCTCTACTTTCATCGCATCACCATCCTCGCGCTGCCGGTGAATGTTTTCATCCTGCCGCTGCTGCTTGTCCTGATGCCGGCTGCGATGGCGACCCTGCTCCTTGCTCTGATTGGTTCGGCCTACGCAGTCGTTCCGGCCATGGTCGTGGCTGTCTTTCTCCACATCGGCGTCGGACTGGTTCGCCTTTTCGGTTCGATGGCGCTGGGCGACTTTCGCATTCCCGCGCCGCTGCTCGGTCAGTCGCTCGCCTTTTGCGCGCTGCTGGCGGCGGCCGTTCTGCTGGCTCGCCGGGCTCTTCGCGATGGAGTCCGCTGGCCGCGCCGCGCCGCCTGGGCTGCGCTGCTTTTGGCTGCCGTGGTCGCCGTCCTGCCCCGCCCGGTCGATCACCCGCACGACGCATTGCTGATGGAGGCCATCGACGTGGGGCAGGGCGATTCCCTGCTGTTGATTACGCCCGGCGGCAAAACCATGCTGGTCGATGGCGGCGGCTTCGGCGGCGGACCGCATCAGGCTCCGCAGGACTATGACATCGGCGAGGAGGTCGTCTCGGAGGTTTTGTGGTCGCGCGGCATCCGTCACCTGGATGTGGTTGCCCTCACCCACGCTCATTCCGACCACATGGGCGGCCTGCCGGCGGTTCTGCGCAACTTCCATCCCGACGAGTTGTGGGTGGGCAACAATCCCCACGTCCCGGCCTACAACGCGCTGCTCGATGAGGCCGCCAGCCTTCATGTTCGCCTGCGTTCCCTGCGCGCCGGGGACGCATTTCCGTTTGGCGCAACCCGGATCACCGTGCTGGCGCCTTTCCGCGGCTATCAACCCGGCCCGGAACCCACCAACAACGACTCGATGGTGATGCGCATGGCTTACGGAGCAACCTCCGTGATGCTGGAGGGCGACGCCGAGGCTCCAACCGAAGATGAAATGCTGGCTGAGTCCGGCCTGGCCAGCACGCTGCTCAAGGTGGGCCACCACGGCAGCAACACCTCAACGCGGCCCGCATTCCTGGCCCGCGTGCATCCTGAGTGGGCCGTTATCTCCTGCGGCCTGCGCAATCGCTACGGCCATCCCCGCATCGAGGTGCTCGAAGCGCTCGAAGCAGCCGGGGTGCGCACCTTCAGCACCGACATCAACGGCGCCACCTGCTTTCGCCTCAACGGCAGGACCACGGTTCCCGATTTTGCCTGCGGCTGGCGGCCCGCATTCTAGGAACTTATTGGAAATCGATTGAAAATCCAGGATTGTGGCCCTCAGGGGCTAAAGCCCGTACCCTTCACCCGACGGGAGTATTTCAACAAGCTCCTAGGGCCGGCGCGGTTTGGGCAGCAAGGAATCGGCCCGATCCGGCAATCCGCTTTCGATTGAATCGGGTCCGTCGATTCAATCGAATCAGTCGCCTTTACTTGGCCTATAATTCCTGCGAGAAATTCATTCAGTTGCCAAAGACCTCGAACCGGAATCGGCAACTGAGGGGGCTGCGATGTTCAAGTCGATGTTGTCCGCTGTCGCGATCATGTTGTTTGGAATTACCGCCTGGTCCATTTCCGGGCCTGTTCCGCAGGGGAAAGCTTCGTCTCCTGCACCTGTTCAAGTGAATCCAGTCAAGCCCACGGCACAGTCGCAGGCGCGGGCCAGGCAGATCTATACCGTCGACTGTGCGATGTGTCATGGAGCCAATGGAGATGGCAAGACCGACCTGGCCACGGACATGAACCTGACGCTTGGGGACTGGAGCGATCCGAAGACTCTGGCCGGCAGAACGGACCAGGATCTGTTCACCATCATCCGCGACGGCAAGGACAAGATGCCCTCGGAGCCTGAGGGCCGCGCCAAGGACAGCGAGGTGTGGAACCTGATTCTTTATATTCGCGCGATGGCCAAGCAGCAACCGGCAGCGGCGGGCAACTAGAGCATTTTCGGAGATTGTGTAGACCGGAATTTTACTGGTATCCCACCCATTCCGCAAAAAACGCGGAATGGATGGGGCACGGAAGTCTACATCAATAGCTAAAATGCTCTAAAGCATCCCCTCATGGATGTATGGTATCGGGCGCCGATGCGAGGCTTTTTCCCGGGAGAAAAACCTCGCATCGGCAGAAGTTCCCTTCCTGGCGGCGGGAGAGTCCTCTATCGCGACGGTTCGGACGCCAATCGATTCCGACCCTCGGCCGCAGGCAGCCGAGCGCCGAGAATCGCGGCCAAAGTGGGCGCGATGTCCCGCATATCGATCTCTCCCAGCGAATGAGCCGCGGGAATTCCGGGCCCGGCGATGAAGAAGGAGGCGTTCATCTCGCGATCGCCTGGGGGGTAGCCATGCATTCCTCGAACAAAGGACGGAACGATGAACGGACCGGTGAGGGAGTCGCCCAGGCAGTATCCGATCTTGAGCGCAACGGCGAAGCTGGCCTGAGGGTCGCCGCCTTCTTTTTGAATCTCTTGGGCGGTTAGAATGCGATCGATCCCCGAATCCGGGTCTTTTTGCAGTGTATCGAGCAAATCCTGTGTTTTCTGCCGGACGCCGGGGTGCGCCGAGGGATTGATCAGGATGTAGGCGACGGCGCCGTCGGTCCACGGCGCGGCCTCCCAGCCGGTCACATTGCCGGCGGCGTCTGTTTCGATCAACCCCGCCTCGCGGAACTTGACTCCTAGATTGACGCTCTTCGAGACATTGACAAAGCCGTGATCGGAGACAACCGCGACGACCGTGCCGCTGCCCGCCGCCGCTCGCAACTTCCCGATCAAGCCGTCGATATGTTCGAGAACGGCATTCGATTCCGGGCTGAAGACACCATGGACATGCTCGCTGTGGTCGAGTCCGCCCAGATAAACCGTGATGAAGCCCGGCCGCTTCAACTGCATGAGCTGGATGGCATACTCGGCGCGGGAGCTGTCTCCCCAGTCGGCGTCCATCCATCCCTCCGGGTAGAGCCGCCCCGTTTTGGCTTTCAGCAGCTCCGGCAATCCAGGCGTGCAGAGGGCGCGCACCAGCTTTTCGTCGTCCTCGGTGCCGGCGCGCCAGTACTGAGGGAGGTTTTCATCGATCTCCGCGCCCACGGTCACCGGCCAATCTACATTCGCCGTGGTTAATCCAGCGCGGTGCGCGGCGGTCCAGAGGGTTTCGGAGCGAATATCCTCGGCGTACCAGTCCCAGCCGTGCTGGTTGCGGTCGAAAGGATCGAAGGTCGTGTTGGAGTAGACGCCGTGGCGCGCCGGAGAGACACCCGTGACCAGAGTTACATGGCTCGGATAAGTCACCGTGGGCAGAATGCCGTGCACGCCGCTGGCATAACTTCCTTCCGCCATCATGCGCCGCAGATTTGGAACGCTCAACCCATGCGCGCCGGCATCCATCACAGCGTCCGGGCGGAGTCCGTCCACCGAGATGAGCAGCACCGGATGGGTTTGCGCCGGGAGCATGCAGGCCGCAAGAAGCATGGACAGCAACAAGGCGATTGACAGGCGAAGAGATGTACACATGCGGATGATTCTACTGCATGTTCCATCACTCGCTCTCCGGCCTTCGCTCTCCGGTCTCTGCTCTCCAGCCCTTGCTCTCCAGCCCTTGCTATCGATCCAGGGCGCCGCTCATCGTTTTTTCCTCGGCGGGGCGCAGATGCCGCGCCAGCGACCATTTCAACTCATCGACGCCCTCGCCGGTGACGGCTGAGATCGCGTGAAACTCCAGCTTTCTGCGCTTTACATGGGCGGATAGCTTTTTGAGCTTTTCCGGGTTGGCGGAATCGATTTTGGTGGCGACTACAATCATCTGTTTTTTGACCAGGGGGTACTCCACCAGAACTACATCCGTATCGTCCATGGGCCGGGTGACGCTGGTGGCGGAGAAGCTGGCCAGCTCCCTGTTGATGACCTTGAAGTCTTCCACCGGATCTGGGCGGCCGCCGGCGTCGGAGACATCGACCAGGTGAACCAGCAGGCGGGTGCGCTCGATGTGGCGCAGGAATTGAACGCCGAGGCCCTGGCCCAGGTGAGCGCCCTCGATCAGGCCGGGCATATCGGCGACGACGAAGGATTCCAGATCCGGCTCCTCGCCGACCGTGACTACGCCAAGGTTGGGCTCGAGGGTGGTGAAGGGATAGTCGGCGATCTTGGGCCGCGCGGCGGAGATGCGGGAGATCAGCGTAGACTTGCCGGCGTTGGGGTAGCCGACCAGGCCGACATCGGCCAGCAGCTTCAGCTCCAGCCGATAGCTGCGCTCCTCGCCCGCGCGTCCCAGTTCGTGTTCGCGCGGAGCCTGATGGGTGCTGGTGGCGAAGTGCTGGTTGCCGCGCCCGCCGCGCCCGCCCTTGGCGATGATGAGCCGCTCGTCCGGCTCCTCGAAGTCGTGCACCAGCTCGCCGGTCTCCTGGTCGTAAAGGCTTGTGCCGACGGGGACTTGCAGCGTGACCGAGTTGCCGTCCAGGCCGGTGCAGTTGGAGCCCATGCCGTGCTCGCCGCGCTGCGCCTTGTGCTCGGGGTTATAACGGAAGTGGATCAGCGTGTTGTGGCGCTGGGAGCTGACCATGACGACATCGCCGCCGCGGCCGCCGTCGCCGCCGCTTGGTCCGCCGCGGGGAACGAACTTCTCTCGCCGGAAGGCCATGCAGCCGTTGCCGCCGTCGCCGGCCTTGATACGAATTTTTGCTTCATCGATGAACATAGGGAACCAGGGATCGGGGGTCAGAGATCGGAGATCAGGGAATTGGATTTGCGCTCGACTGCCTATAGAGCCTGTTATTAACTTTCGCGCAGGCGGGAAAGTTAATAACAGGCTCTAGGGAAGGCCAGACCCGAGATGCCGTCTTTTCAGTTTACCTTTTGAGGGCTAAAATCGCTTGCAACTTCACTTTTAGACAGTTGGAGTGAAAGAAAAAGGAAAAATTCCCAAAGCGAAGGCTCTGTTCTGCTTCCGAACGACGGCGGCGGATTCTTTCCGGGGGGTGATTCCCAGCTTGCCGGATGCGGGTCCCGGATGGCAGCGGAATTTCCTGAACCCGGGCATTCAACCCGGACCTGCCGCAAGAGCGGGCCGGCGATTGTTGTCGTGCATTGTGCGTGTTCCCAGAGTCTGCCGCGAGCAGGAGGCTCGATGGCAGGTTGCGGTTGGACGAAGACGCTGGCGGTCGCCTTGCTCCTGATCGGCGCGGGAACGCTGGGGTTTACCCAATCGGATCGAGGCTCATCGCCGCCGCGCGAATCCGTCAAGCCCGGTCTGGCCCAGCCTGAACTGCCGGGTACGCTCGTGGGCAAACTGACCGACCTCAACTCAAAGCCGCTGGAGGGGGTTGAGGTTGTGGCGCGCAACCAGGCGACCGGCGCGGAGGCGCGGACCATCACCGGAAGAAACGGGGCTTACCGGTTCAACGGCCTGGCGCCGGGCGAGTACACGGTGGAGGCGGAAAGCCCGCAACTGGGGCGCGGCCAAGTGGAGGACATCGTGGTGGGCGCCGGCCAGGTGGCGCGGGTGCAGACTGCCATCCTGCTTGTATCGCCCGCTTTGGTGCCGCAGGCTCCCAGCATCGATCTGGCAACAACCCATGGTCCAAACCCACCACAACTGAATCAGCCTGCCTTGAACCAGCACGCCTTGGATCAGCTTGGTTTGAACCAGCTTGGCTTGAAGCAGCCTGGATTGAAGCAGCTTGGCTTGAAGCAGCCTGGATTGAAGCAGCTTGGCTTGAACCAGACTGGCTTGAACCAGACTGGCTTGAACCAGACTGGCTTGAATCAGCCTGGCCGGGCTGAACCCGGCTTGAATCAGCCGAATTCGGTTCGGCCCATTCTTGAGACGACGGATTTGCCGGTGAGCGAGGCCGCATTGGCCACCGAACCGCTGCAGACGCTCACCTTGACCGCACCGTTCTGGCAGGTTTCCGCGCCTTCCCCGCCTGCGGTTGCGGCCCCGAAAGCCGCGGTTTCGCCTTCCCCGCGGACGAACTCGAACGGCACCCTGGCAGCGGAAGCGAGCTCCCCCTTGGCAGGCTCAGGGAAGACTTCGAGCGACCGCGGGACGGGTTTGGAGACGAACACCTCGGTTTCCGCGCAGCCAGACTCGAATGGAGCCGCGCGGGCGGCGGGTGAAACTGCCCAGACCGTGCCGCGTCCGGCTAGTCTAACGGAGGCGGCAGGCCGGGCAGAGCCATCCGGCGGCAGCGCAGGTTCGAGCAAGCCCGGCGCGGTTGCGGCGCAGTTTGTCGCGCAGAGTGCCCCGCCGCCGCAAAGCCCTGTTCTGGCGGCCTCTCGGACGAGCGGCCCGGTAACCCCGGCGGTGACCACCACGATCAGTTCCCAGGAGTTGCAGGCAATGCCGGTGAACGGGCGGCACTGGGAGGATTTTGTCCTGGACAATGCGCCTACATCCGTGACCCCGGCAAGCGGGCAGGGGCAGATTTCGCTGCGAGGAGCGGATCAGCAATCGGCCGGGATCGCGGTGGATGGGATGGACACAGGGTTGGCGTTTGGCCCGACCGGAGGAACCAGAGGTTCAGGGCAAGGCTCGTCGGGGCGGGGAGCTTTGGGGCAAGGCGGGGTTGAACCGGCCGGAATCGCGCAGGTGGGGATGGGCGGTCATGGCCTGGCCCTGAGCGAAGCGGCCATCCGCGAGGTGCAGACGGTGGCCGGCAATGTGGAGGCCGAGGCAGCCAGGGCCGCGGGCGGGCGCATGAACGTGGAGACCATGAGCGGCGGCAATGAGCTGCATGGACAGGGATTTCTCTTCGACCGCCAGAACAACTGGGGAGCGCAGAACCCCTTCTCCCAATGGGTGAAGGAGACCGCGCCAGCCACATTGAGCACGATTCCGGTTTTCATGCCAGAGCCCTATACCCCAGAAAACCGGGAAATGACCTGGGGCATCGGTGTGGGCAGCCGGATTCGCCGCGATAAGCTGTTCTGGTTTGCGGCCCTGGACGGCTCCCGGCGCAACGATCCGGGGCTGTCCATGGTGCGGATTCCAGAGGAATTCTTTGCCCAGCCATCGAATGATCAGATGCAGGTGCTGAGCGCGCGTCTGGGGCTGAGCAGCGCCAATCCGGTAGCCGAAGGAGTGGCGGCCTATTCCAGCCTGCTGGAGAAGCTGGGTGGATTGCTCGGCCCCGCTCCGCGCACCGCCTCGCAGTGGACCGGTTTTGGGCGGATCGATTGGAAAGCGTCCGAACGCCAGAACTTTACGCTGGAGGGCGTCGGCGCGCGGTGGAACTCGCCGGACGGAGGGCTGACCCGCGTCTCGGAGAACTACGGCAACCACAGCTTCGGGACCACCACGGCCAGCGAAGAGTGGCTGCTGGGCCGGTGGGCTGCATTTCTGACGCCCAACCTGCTGTCCGTGACCGAGGCATCGGCGGGAGACGCGATCCAGGAATCGCGGCCAGAGGCTCCCTCCGCCTTCGAGCAGAGTTTTCTCGCGGGCAACGCGTGGGGACAGTTGCCGCAGATTGTTGTGGACTCGGGCTACGGCCTCACCATCGGCAACCCATCGCGTTTCGGAGCGGGCAGCTATCCCGACGAGCACACCTATCAGGGGCAGGAGTCGCTGGACTGGGTTCACGGCACCCTGCTGGTCAAAGCCGGCTTCGAGGCAAGCCACAATGCCGACGCAACCAGCCTGCTGCGCAACCAGACGGGGACATACTCGTACGAAAGCGTGGAGAACTTCGCCTCCGACGCATTGGTCTTCGGGGCGTTTGGGCTGACCGGTGCGCTGAACCCCTACAACCAGCACAACTGCGACCAGACGGGCACGGTGTGGCGCGACTCGGGCGGCAATCTGCGCGGGCTGGGCAACCTGCCCTGCTACTCCTACTACTCGCAGACCACCGGTCCCGCGGGCTGGCATGTGAGCACCAACGAGTGGGCGGGTTACGCGACCGCGCAGTGGCAGGCGGGCAAGCAGTTGGTCGTCTCCGCCGGGCTGCGCTGGGAGCGGGAACAGTTGCCGCCGCCGATCGCGGCGCTCTGGCCGCCACCGCCCGTGCCCCCCGCAACCTCGTCTCCCCAGCGACTGCCCAGCCTGGGCAACGAATGGGGTCCGCGCGTGAGCCTGGCCGTGGGAAGAGGGGAAGGATATTGGCCGGTGTTGCGGCTGGGCTACGGAATGTACGATGGGCGCACCAGCAATCTGGCCGTGGAGGCGGCGCTGACGCAGACCGGCTCGATGAACGGCGACTTGAACTTATTCATGCGGCCCACCGACGACCTGCCCAACAACGGCGGCGGCGCTCCGCCGTTTCCTTACGTGCTTGCCGGGGAGCCGTCGAGCGTGGTCAAGCCGGGGGCGGTCGAGTTTGCGCCCAACTTCCGCAACCCCGAGGTGCATCAGGCCGTGGTCTCGCTCGAAAAGAAATTGCCGGGCAGCGTGGTGGTCGGAGGCAGCGCGATGGTGAGTCTGGGCCGCCGCCTGCCCATCTCCATCGACACCAATCTCGCCCCTCCCACGCCGCTCCAGACCATCACCTATCAGGTGTGCGACCAGACCCCCTCATCCCTCAACGAGAGCGCGTGCGGCTTCCTCGGCCTGGGCCCCATCAAGACTCCGACGATCACCGTTCCCTATTACGCTTCCTGGCCTTCAGCCGATTGCCCCGGCGGCGCGCCGTTGAATTTCGCCGGGCAGTGCGGCCGCCTCAATCAGAACTACCAGCAGATTACCCAGATCATGAGCCGGGCCAACTCAACCTATGAAGCAGCCACGCTCAAGGTCTCCCTCTATGGCCGCCGGGGGCTTAGCCTCCATGCCCACTACACCTACGCTCACGCCATGGACTGGAACCCCAACGAAAGCTCGCAGGTGGCCGGCAGCGACGTGCTGGACCCGGCCAACTTCAGCCAGGAGTACGGCTCAAGCGATCTGGATATCCGCCATTCGGTCTCGGCAACGGTGATTTATGAATCGCCGTGGAAACTGCAAAACCTGGCCGGGAAGCTGGCCAACGGCTGGATGATCTCGGGAGTCGGGCAGTTCCGCACCGGATTGCCCTACACCATGCGCACTTCGGGCTCGCTGGCGAAGGAACTCGACATGTCCGGCAACGCCATCGTGGGCATCGGGCCGGGAATGAACGGTTCGGGCGGCGACAACCGGGTTTACGGCGTGGGCCGCAACACATTCCGCTATCCGGCCGTGTGGAAGGCCGACCTGCGGCTCGCCAGACGCTTCCATCTGGGGCATATGCGCGAGCTGGAACTGCTGGCTGAGAGCTTCAACCTGTTCAACCACCAGAACGTGACCGAGATCGAGACTACCGGCTATACCATCAAGTCCGGCAGCGCCAACACTCCGCCGTCGCTGAATTTTCTCACCGGTCTCAAGATCAATACCACGACCGGTCTTGCGACCTCGGCGTTCGGCCAGCCGCTGAACATCAACGCGACCAACTTCTACCGCGAGCGGCAGATCCAGGTCGGTCTGAAAATGAGGTTCTAGGTCTCCCGTCGCTTGAATTCGATGCTGGCGATCGCCGGCCCCCTCCAATATTGGGATCTTGGGAACCCCTCTGGAATGGGCGAACTCCGACGCGCTTGAAGGTGCTTTCCGTCGGAAAGCGCGATGAAAAGCCCAACACTCCGCCGATGCCACCGCCTCGATTTTAGTAGAATATCGGTTGGCAACCTGCTCGACGAGGATCAACCCAATGGCAGCTTCGATTATGGCCGGAATTCCGGCGCTCAAGGAACTCAACGCCGACCTCAGGCGGCGGATGGACCAGGCTGTGGCCACCTTCCAGGCCAACCTGGCCTCCACGCGCACGGGCCGCGCCAGCGTTCATATGCTCGACCAGATCAAGGTGGATTATTACGGCACGCAAACTCCCATCAGCCAACTGGCGCAGCTCTCCTCGCCGGAGGCGCAGCTGATTTTGATCGCGCCCTGGGATCCGACCGTGCTCAAGGAGATCGAGAAGGCCGTGCGCACCTCCGATCTGGGCTTCAACCCAATCTCCGATGGCAAACTGCTGCGCGTGCCTGTTCCGCCCATGACCGAGGAGCGCCGCAGGGATGTATGCAAGCATTTGAACAAGGTGCTCGAAGAGCACCGCACGGCGGTCCGCAACGTCCGCCGCGACGGCAACGACGCCCTCAAGAAGCTCGCCAAGGAGAAGAAGATCAGCGAGGACGAGGAGAAGCGCGCCCTCGAAGAGATCCAGAAGATGACCGACGAGGAGATCCGCCGCATGGAAGAGCTATCGCACAAGAAGGAAGTAGAAGTGATGCAGGTGTGAGAGGCTCGCCCTCCGCTGATTTTTTACATAAGTGGTGTTCCACTTCTTAAAACTGGGTGCCCCACCCATTTGGGAGGCTTCCGCTCTACTTCTTGACTCTCTTGTAGAACGGCGCCGGAACCTGCCTGGCGCGCACGCGATTGGCTCTGACCTGGACCAGAACGTCTTCACGGCTGGCGGCCACGGCGGCGGGAACCAGCGCGAAGGCGATATTGGTCTTCAGGAAGGGCGCAGGCGAGCCGGAGGTGATTGTGCCAATTTGCTCTCCTTCCAAGGACAGTACGGAGTACCCGTCGCGGGCAATGCCGCGGTCGACCATCTCCAGCGCCACCAGCTTGCGCTTCGGCCCGCCGGCGGATTGAACCGCCAGCAACGCTTCGCTGCCAATGAACTCGCCCTTGTCCAGCTTCAGCCAGCGATCGAGGCCGCTCTCGAAAACATTGACCGAATCGGAGATTTCATGCCCGTAGAGGGGCATTCCCGCCTCCAGACGCAACGTGTTGCGCGCTCCCAGACCGCAGGGGCGAATACCGAACTCCGCTCCCGCTTCGAGCAGCGCGTTCCAGACTTTTTCCGTGGTTGCCGGGTCGGCGGGCAGGTAAACCTCGAAGCCGTCCTCGCCGCTGTAGCCGGTGCGCGCGATCAGCACGTTGGGCACGCCAGCCACTTCTCCCCAGGTGAACCAGTAGTTTTTAATCCCCGAAAGTTCGACTTTTGTCAGCTTTTGCAGGGTTTTGAGAGCCAGCGGCCCCTGCACGGCCAGTTGCGAGTAGCTGCTGGAGTAATCGCTGATGTGAACCGAGGGCCATCCGCCCACCTGCGAGCGAATCCAGGCGTAGTCCTTGTCCTTGGTGCCGGCGTTGACCACCAGCAGGTAGTCGTTCTGGCTGAGCCGGAGGACCAGAATGTCATCGACGAAGCAACCTTCCGGGGTGAGCAGCGCGGAGTATTGCGCCTGGCCGTCTTTCAGGCGCGCGGCGTCGTTCATGGTGATGTGCTGCACGGAGGCCAGGGCGCCGGGGCCGCGAAACTGAATCTCGCCCATGTGGCTCACGTCGAAGAGGCCAACCGCGGTGCGCACCGCCAGGTGCTCGGCAATCAGCCCGCCGCCCGTGCCAGGGCCCCCAGCGACGGATCCTGGTCGCTGGGGTGGAGTGCCGGGGTACTCGACCGGCATATCCCAGCCGCCGAAGTCCACCATCTTGGCCTTCAGCGCTCGGTGGGCGGCGTTGAGGGCGGTTTTTTTGAGCGGAGATGCGATGGAAGAAGCGGGACTGGTCATCAAAGTTCCTTTCAAGCGGCGCATGGGTACCCTGTTTACGATAGTGACCGACCGGCTCCAGGGTCAATCCCGGCGAGTGCGGCTTGCGATCGCGGGAACAGCCGGGTAGAGCACGCCGCGCCTTACCGCTTCCGCGCCCGCCAGAAAGAGCTGACGCCCAGGTAAAAAAAGACGGCCATCAGCGCAAAGACAAACAGAAACCGGGGACGGTCTTCGGCGTGGGACCAACTGGCTCCGATACTCCAGAGGGCTCGGGCAAAGGCCAGCGCGAACAGCAGGAAAAAGGAGCCGGTCACCTCCAGCCAGACGATGCCGCCCACCCGGCGGAAGGGGCGCAGGAGACCGCTGGCGCCTCGGCGGAGGCCGCCGGCAGCTGGCCTCGCGGGGCGATGGGATGCGTTTGCCGACCTCTGTTCCGCTACCGCGGGCGCAACAGACGCGCTGGGCGAAGGCGACGGCGGGGGCGACGGCGAGGATGCCATGGCGGTGGCCATGCGCTGGCCGGCGATGCGTCCGGCAACGCGCAGCCCGGTGCCCAGGACCCGGCCGATGCTCTGAGGTCTCATTTCGTTATGATGGTAGCAGCGGCGGTAGGGAAGCCGGTTTTTTTCGCAGTCTCGCGTCAAACGGCAGTTGCTCTCAAGCGGCGACAGAAGTAAGGTAGAGAAATCCCACCCGCAGTCCGCGCTTTTTCGCTCGCGCTGGCCGCAGCCCTGGAGGTACCCCGTGAAATCCCGTCTGCGCGAACTGATTGAACAATTGGGCGAGGCGATTCATGAGTCGGTCATCGAGAGCGAGCAGATCGCCGGAGTGGTGCAGGATATACGCGAGCACGGCTTCGACGTGCTCTTGATGCTGGAAGCCACCATTGCCCTCAATGAGGTGGCCGCCAAAGCGAACGAAGAGGCTGAAGATGGCGCCGAGCAGGATGGCTTGGAGCCTCCCTTCACCCAGAAAGACCTCCATTTTCTCCGCTCCCTGCGCATCTCCGTTGCGGGCGACGAGGAAGAGGGGAGCGGATTCGACGCCGAATAGAGCAAAACCAGAGTAAACGTGCCCTCGCGGAACGTATGCGAGGTGGCTTTTTCTTGAGGAAAAAGCCACTTTGAGCTATAGCCTCTGGGTACAGCTACTCTGGTTTTGCTATAGCTGTCCAGCCCCGCCCGCGTCCAGTCTTTCTCCAGCGGCCGCAAGGCCAGCGTGCGCAAACTTTATGCCTCCTACAGGACATCCCGGTTACGGTCTGCTCTGCTGAAACAGGAGTCGGCCTGCGTGATCGGTACTCTCCCCGAAACCCTCTCCGGTAACCTCATGTCGCTGGCAGTTCCTCCGATAACAAAGATGTGGAGCTTTCGAGGAGGGCTTGAGCGAGGACCGCTCAAAAGCCGTAATCGCGCGTATTTTTTGAGAGCAGCCCGAACAGGCGGCCTTTGTCCGCCGATGCAGTAAACCAGCACACGGAAGGCTGGTTGTATCCAGCTAAATTGGGTCTGTCGTGGGCGCCACGGGGCAGGAGTCAAGATGTCACAAGTGGAATTGGAGAATGGTGGATTAGACCGGCAGCGAGAGGATGCACGGCTAGCCGCACTGGCTTCCACCGAAATTCTTGACACCCCCCCCGAGCCCGCCTACGATGCCATCACCCGTCTGGCCGCTGAGTACTTTCAGGCCGATTGGGCCGGAATCAGTTTTGCCGACAAGGGCCGCCTCTGGATCAAGTCGCATTGGGGCCAGCAACTGCGTGAGTTGCCGCGCAAGAACTCCATCTTTGACATGGTGCTTGCGCAGGACGGTCCAACGATCATTCCGGACATCGCCAATTGTCCTGAATTGAATGAGAGGCTGCTCAGCCCAAAACTTCTCAAGGCGAGGTTCTTCGCCGGCGTTCCGGTGCGCTCGCCCGACGGACAGATCCTCGGACTGTTGGGCATCTACTGCCACCAACCGCGCAGCGGGCTGACTGCGGACGAACTGCGCACGCTCGAGGGACTGGCCGAGATGGTCTCCAGCCACCTGGAACTGGGCAGACTGCGGAAGAACCTCCATGGGAACGGAAACGGGCATGGGCAGGGGCAGGGGCAACCCCAGGCTTCGGCTGTCCGCGGCGAAAGCTGGCCGCGCGAGGCCGATCTTCGCCAGGCACTCGACCGAGGTCAGTTCATGCTCCATTACCAGCCGGAAGTCGATCTCGCCACGCGCAGGATCGTCGGTTTGGAGGCCCTCATCCGCTGGCACCACCCTGAGCGGGGACTCGTTTCCCCCAAAGACTTCATTCCCCTGGCCGAAAAATCCGGACTGATTCTGCCCATCGGCGACTGGGGACTGGCCGAGGCCTGCGGCCAGATTCAAAAATGGTGCCATGAAGACGTTCGCCACGGTTCGCTGCGAGTCGGCGTCAACCTCTCCGCCCGCCAGTTTTCGCGCGAGGGCCTGGCCGACCACGTCGAAGCGCTCCTGATTCAATCCGGCATTTCCAGCCGCCAACTTGGCCTGGAAATGACCGAATCCAGCCTGATTCCCAACCTGCACACCGCTCTGGACGTCTTCGGCAGCCTGCGCAGGCTGGGCGTCTCGCTGCTGATGGACGATTTCGGCACCGGCTATAGCTCCCTCAATCACCTCCACTCCTTTCCTTTCGACGTGCTCAAAATCGACTGCTCCTTCGTCGGCCGCATGAGCGAAGGCGATCAGCCGCTGCAGATCGTGCGCACCATCATCGAGCTGGCCCGCGTGATGGGCATGGACGTGGTGGCCGAGGGGATCGAAACCCGTGAGCAATATCGCCTGCTGCGGCAGATGGGCTGCCGCTTCGGCCAGGGCTACCTCTTTGCCCGCCCCATGAGCGCGGAGGCCGTGACCCGGCTGTTAAGGCTCCCCGGCCGCATACTCCCCGACCCTGAAACTCCCGAGTTGTCTGGAGGCGACCTTGCGGAAATCTGCACTTTGTCAAAGGAATGAAGCTCTTCTGAATGAAAGCTCGAAGCTTTCGTTTTGGGAAAGGCAACGGAATTAGCCCGTTCCGGAATTAGTCCAGATTTCCGCACCGGAAATTCCTCATGCCGGGTTCCAACCGCGCGGTATGCTCCTTGCCATGGAGCAACCCATCGCAACCCCGCCCTCCCCCGCCTCCCCCAGTTTTGCGGGCCTGCTGGCCGCGTTGGCCGCGTCCGCGCAAAACCCCGCCCCTCCCAGCGAAAAGTCTTCGGCTCCGGGGTGGAAATCCGGAATTCCCGGCAGCGTATCCTCTTTGCTGGAGTGGAAAGCAGAAACTTCCGTCGATCGGCCTTCGCCGCCGAAGCAGAAGCCCGCACCCGCCTGGAACGATGACGATCTTGCCGACGACATCGCGACTCTCAGCTATGAGCGCGCGCTGCGCACCCACTCTCGCTATCGCGCGTCCGGAACCGCCGCGGCCGAATCCAGCGATCTGTTGCCTGCCGAGCACGCTGAGCCCGCCGAGCCGGAGCCGATCGGGTTTGAGAAGAGTTTTCCCTATAACCCATCCGAAGCTGCTCAGCCGGCGCATTCTTTCTCCGCAAAGCCGGAACCGGAACCCGCCAGCGTTCCAGGCGCGCGCTTGGAACGGGATCTGAAGGACGCCAGCATCACCATCCGCCTGAGCAAGACCGAGTGCGCTCAACTGCACCGGCGCGCGGCAGAAGCCGGGCTGACGGTCTCGGCTTACCTGCGCTCCTGCACCTTTGAAGCCGAGTCTCTGCGGGAGATGGTCAAGGATACCCTGCTCCAGTTGCGATCGGCTAAAACCCCGGCCCAGCCCGCTGCTCCTGCGGTTTCGGAGGCGCAACGTCCCGCATCGTTCCGGGGGCGGTTGGGATGGATGGCCCGGTTGCTCAATGCGCGGCAGGACAGACAGCAGGCAGTCCACGCCTGAGGCTTTCGCAGGCTGAGAGCCTGTGGTGAAAGTCCAGCTTGCTGAAAAACATCCCTCAGGGGCTAAAGCCCCCGGTTTTATTGGCATTTTGCGGCACGGCTAAAGCCGTGCCCTTTCAAATCCGGTTGATGAGATGGCTTCTAGGCATGTCCAGCCGGGGAGTTCCTTTACATTTGCGGCACGACTAAAGTCGGGCCCTTTCAAAACCGGACTTTCACCACGGGCTTCTGAGGCTCCTGCCCGGCTTACTCCACTTCCAGCACCAGGCACTTCAGGTACTCGGTCTCCGGCAGGTTCAGCACGACAGGATGGTCCGGCGCGGCGCCGCGACGCTCGAGCAACCGCACGCGCCGGTGTGCGTCGGCGGCGGCCGAGGCCACGCTGCCCTCCAGTTCCGCCCAGCTCACGTGTTGGGAGCAGGAGCAGGTCACCAGCAGGCCGCCGGCGCGCATCATCTTGATCGCCCTTAGATTCAATTCCTTGTAGCCGCGCAGTGCGCCCTCGACGGCCCGCTGGCTTTTGGCGAAGGCGGGGGGATCGAGCACGATGGCGTCGAAGCGTTGGCCGCTCTCCGACCAGTCGCGCAAAATTTCAAAGGCGTCGGCCTCCACCCACTCCACCTGCGCGGTGAGGCTCGAGCGGTTGGCTTCAAGATTGCGTTCCGCCACTTCGAGCGAGGCGCGGGAGGCGTCGATTCCCGTCACCTGGGCGCAGACCTGGGCCAGATGCAGGGCAAAACCTCCCTGATAGCAGCAGACGTCCAGGGCACGCAGGCCGCCGTCCGGGCTTGCCGCACCCTGTTTTGCCGCGGACAGCCGTCGCACCCACTCCGCGGCGGCGGCGTAGTTGACCCGCTGGTCAAGGAAGGCTCCCGTCTTCTGCCCGGAGTTGGCGTCGTAGTGAAATCGAAGTCCGTTGAGCAGGAATTCCGTCGTGGCCGGAGCGGTGGAATCGGCGATCCACAGCGGAGCCGGATTGGGCGCGGCCAAACCTTCCAGTTCGCGCACCCGAGGGTCGGGCCGCTCCAGAATGGCTGCTGGGGCCAGCTCTTCGCGGAGCACCCGCACGCACCGCTCCCGCACCGCGGCCGAGTCCAGCCCCTTGGCCAGCAATTGCAGGATGACCAGCTCGCCGTACTTGTCCACCACCAGGCCGGGCAGCTCGTCGGCCTCGCTGAAGCACAAACGGCAGGCGTTGTTGCGCTCGTCGAGCAGGAGTCTCCGCCGGGCAATCGCCGCGCGCAGCCGGGTTTCCAGCAGATCGAGCCACGCAGGCTCGTCGATGGCAAAGCGCGCGATCAGGCGCAAGGCAATCTGCGACTGGGGGCTATAGAGCGCTGTTCCCAGCAGCAGTCCGCGGCTGTCGGCCACTGGCAGCAGCGCGGGGGGCTCGCCACCGGGTAGTCCAGATTCGGGCAATTCAAGGGATTCAATGTCCGAGGCGTAAACCCACAGGTGGCCCGCACGCAGCCGGTCGGCGGCGCGGCGGTTGATGCGGGCTCCAGCGGGTTGGGAGGCGCGGATCTCCGGCCGCTTTGCGGGAGCGGGGTTCTTCGGTTTCCGTTCAAAAGTCGCCGATGCCCGGGCAGCCTTGAAGGCTTTTGGAGCAGTTTTGGGGGCTTTCGGAGAGGCGGCGGGTCGGGGAGTGGCGGCGGGTCGGGGAGTGCGCGGCTTGGTCATGGTTTCCTTCGGTCTGGTTCATCTTACCAAGAATCGATTCCGGGAACTGCCGCGCGGCCCGGAATGTATGCGTGCCCTGGAAGGTCTGTGCGTCCCGTCTGCGCGTCTTGCAACGGCCACGCTCGCAAGCGCCCCGGCTTGCTTTCACCCGCGGCAATCGTTGCGGCCTATAATGAAGCATGGCGACGTACCGGCAATCCACACCGGAAAAGGTTCCCGGCGCGACCCCGGTTTCCACGGGGAGTGCGGAGCTTACAGCGCGCAACAGCGGCCGGGCTGCAATCGACAGCCGTTTCGAGGCGCTTGTTCGCCATGTCCACGCCAATCGCCCCAGCGAAGACACCTCTCTGATCCGCAAGGCCTGGGAGTTCTGCGTCCAGCACCACGAGGGGCAGATGCGGGCCTCCGGCGAGCCCTACATCATCCACCCGCTGGAGGTGGCCGAGGTGCTGGCGGAGATGAAGATGGATGCGACAGCCATCTCCGCCGGCCTGCTGCACGACTCGGTCGAGGACACGCCCGCCACCAATGAGGAGATTGCCTCCGGCTTCGGCGAACAGGTGGCCCATATCGTCGAGGGCGTCACCAATATCGACAAGATCGAGTTTGCCAATCGCGAGGACCGCCAGGCGGAGAACGTGCGCAAGATGCTGCTGGCCATGGTCTCCGATGTGCGCGTGGTGCTCATCAAGCTGGCCGACCGGCTGCACAACATGCGCACTCTGGAGCACCTGAAGCCGGAGCGCCAGGAGGCCATCGCGCGCGAAACCCTGGACATCTACGCGCCGCTGGCTCATAGGCTGGGCATGGGAAAGGTGCGCGGCGAGCTCGAGGATCTGGCCTTCCGCTACACCGACCCGGTCAGCTATGAGCAGGTGGCGGCGGCCGTCGAATCCCGGCGCATCGATGGCGAACAGTTTCTGCGCAGCGTGGAAGACACGCTGATCGAGCAGTTGCGGGAAAACAATATCGAAGCGCGCGTCGAGTGGCGCATCAAGCGCATCTACTCCATTTTCCAGAAGCAGCAGCGCTCCAAGGTGTCTTTCGACCAGGTTTACGACCTGCTGGCCATCCGCGTCATTACCCAGGACGTGGCCGCCTGCTACGCCGTCTTCGGCCTCATCCACACCCTTTGGCGGCCGGTGCCGGGGCGCATCAAGGACTTCATCGCCATGCCCCGCGCCAACCACTACCAGTCGCTGCACACCACGGTGATGAGCCCCAGCGGCCACCAGTTCGAGGTGCAGATCCGCACCGAGGAGATGCACCGCATCGCCGAGGAAGGCATCGCCGCCCACTGGAAGTACAAGGCTGGAAGCGGCGTCGTGACGGCCCGCGACGAAGAGCGGCTGAACTGGATCAGGCAACTGGTCGAGTGGCAAAAGGAGATGACCGACCCCAACGAGTTTCTCTCCAGCCTGAAGATGGACCTTTATCCCGACGAGGTCTACACCTTCACGCCCAAGGGAAAGGTGGTGGTCATCTCGGCCGACGGGACACCGGTCGACTTTGCCTACACCGTCCACACCGAGGTGGGCCACACCTGCGTGGGCGCCAAGATCAACGGCCGCATGGCTCCCTTGCGCACCAAGCTGCGGACCGGCGACATCGTCGAGATTGTCACTCAAAAAGACCACAAGCCGAGCCGCGACTGGCTGACTTTTGTTAAAAGTCCCCGCGCCCGCAACAAGATCAAGCACTGGCTGAACGAAGACCATCGCCGCCGCGCGATCGAGATCGGCCGCAAGCTGCTGGAGCGGGAAGCGCGCAAATACAAGGTTTCGCTCAGCCTGATTGGCGATCAGGACCTGGGCCGCATCGCCAACGAGTATGGCGTGGCCACGGCCGTCGATCTGCTGGCCGCCCTGGGCCAGGGCAAGCACTCGGCCCGCCAGTTGCTCACCAAGCTGGCGCCCAGCTCGACCAGCCAGCCGGAGGCCGATGCAGCCGCGGAGATCAAGCCGGGCACGGGCTCTTCGGCCATGTCCGACGCCGTGCGCAAGCTGCATCTGACCGGCTCGGACTCGCTCCAGGTCGAAGGGCAGAACGACCTGCTGGTCTATCGCGCCCGATGTTGCAACCCCATTCGCGGGGAGGAGATTGTCGGCTACGTGACCCGCGGCAAGGGCGTGGCCGTCCATGCGCGCAGTTGCCCCAACGTGCAGAATCTGCTCTACGAGAGCGACCGCCGCATTGCCGTGGAGTGGTCGCGCGTGGGAGACCAGTCGGCCGGCCGGCCGCAGCGCTATCCGGTCAAAATCACCGTCTCCTGCGACGACCGGGCCGGTATATTGAAGGAGGTGATCGCCGTCATCTCCGACGACAACGCCAACATCAGCGGCGTTGATATCCGCCACGACGAAAACGGCGAAGCGATCATCGAGCTTATCGCCGAGGCCGAAGACGTGGGCCATCTCAACCGCATGGTTCTCGGCCTGCGCCGCGTATCCGGCGTCCGCGCCGTGCACCGCGCGCAAAAGCTGTAGCGCAGCTAATAGCTGCTAGTGTGGTGTCTCAATGATTGAATCCATTTTCAGCGCCCTGGAGAGGTTGAGGCCGGTAGACCGTCATTCCCTCAGGGGCTAAAGCCCCGTTGAATTTGCAGGCTTTACGTACGGGCTAAAACCCGTACCCTTCAAGTCCGATAAACAATGATCTGCCTGAGACATACCACTAGATCGCTTACATTGCCAGTTCCATAGGCTTTCCAGAAAGCATTTTCTTGCGCGACAATCAAGTCCGGCTTGCTCCCAGTTTGAGAGATTGCAGGCATAGTTGATGGGAGCAAGATCATGCCAAGGAGTGAACGAAAGAATAGTTCATAGACAGATCGATTTGTCATCTAGAGCATTTTCGGAAGATGAATATCAAGCTAGCTCCGGTCTTGCTCGAAATGGGACGGCATGGGTTGGCTTTGTAACAGGGCACGACTTAAGTCGTGCCGCAAAGCGCCCCAAAAGCAACGTGGGCTTCAGCCCCT
>Ga0182030_10003631_pt1 | contig 32988 bp, 35 predicted proteins | sample 812S3MmetaG_FD_121299 | JGI IMG/M metagenome (GOLD analysis project Ga0182030, IMG submission 121299) | Permafrost microbial communities from Stordalen Mire, Sweden - 812S3M metaG (Illumina Assembly) | ecosystem: Environmental > Terrestrial > Soil > Wetlands > Permafrost | place: Sweden... | reverse complement strand
GCGCGAAAATTGGTGCAATACAACAGCGCCACCAGCCTGCAAGTCACGGTGGCGGTGCTTGCCGGCATGGTTTGGGCCATGGAGAACCCGCGCCGAGGAATCATCGAACCGGACGAGATGGAGTACGAGCGGCCGCTCGCGGTCGCCATGCCGTACCTCGGCAAGGTGGTCGGTGAGTACACCGATTGGACCCCGCTCTACCAGCGCGGCGAGCTGTTCGCTGAGGACTTGGATACGTCCGATCCCTGGCAGTTCAAGAATATCCGGGTCATCTGACGGACCGGCCGCGCGGTGCACGGGCCTCACGGACGGGGCCCGTAACTGATTGCGACCACCGTAAAGGTCTGATCGCCCGCGGGCAGCGTCACGGTTACCGAATCGTCCAGGCGCTTGCCGAGAAGGCGCGAGCCGAGCGGCGAATCCATGCTGACGTAGTCGTCGGCCATGTCGAACTCGTCCGGTCCGACCAGACGGTACCAGCAGCGGCTGCCACTGTCGTTTTCGAGCTGAATCCACGCGCCGAAGTACACCCGACCCGGGTCGCGGCGCGCACCCGCCGCCGCGACGTCGACCACGGTCATCCCTTCGAGGCGTTTGCGCAGAAATCGCACCCGGCGATCGATTTCGTGGAGGCGTTTCTTGCCGTAGGTGTACTCGGCGTTTTCGGAGCGATCCCCTTGCGCGGCGGCAGCGGAGACGGCCGCGGTGACGATCGGTCGCTCGTCATGCCACAGGGCGTGCAACTCCTCCCGAAGGCGCTTGGCTCCCTCGGGGGTGATGTACTTGGAACCGGGCTGGCTGGGCGCTCTATACCTTGACACGATGCAATAGATCGAACTTGTTGCTAAGGGCGTGAAGCGGTTCCAGGGCGGCGGCGGACGACTGAGCGTTTGTTCACAGAATCCGGGCGACCATTGTCACTAAGCTTTGTCCCATGAGCGCCAAATACTATACCCACTTCATCGCGCAGTCGGACGGCGCAATCGAGTACAGCGAGTACCGAGGCGTGGTGGAACTGCTCGGCTCGCAGGGTACCGTCCAGGGCAGCCGTGAGATCGCCCGGATGCTGGCGCGCAGTTTCGATCTCGACGAGATGGACATCCAAGTGCTGCAGTGGCACCAGCTGCACTGAACCGAAATCCCCTAGCGGGCTTTACTTCCCTTCATTGAAGTCCGCATCTCCGCCCCGAGCTCAATACTCGGGGCTTTTTTTTGCCGGTGGTAGACTGCATCAGCAGGTCCCCGCGTCGAGGGACTGAAGGGGACTTCCAGATGCGCGTATCCTTTGTCAGGACCCGGGTATTCACCCTCGGTGTCGTTGCGGCCATATTTCTGTCGGGTTGCGGATATAACAACCTCCAGACCCAGGATGAGCAGGTCAAATCGGCCTGGTCGGAGGTCATCAATCAATATCAGCGCCGAGCGGACCTGATCCCGAATCTGGTCAATACGGTGAAGGGCTACGCCGCACAGGAGCAGCAGGTGCTGATCGGAGTGACCGAGGCCCGGGCCAAGGTGGGCTCGATCCAGGCGACTCCGGAACTCGTGAACGATCCGCAGGCCCTCGCAAAATTCCAGGCGGCACAGGGCGATTTGTCGAACGCCCTCTCGCATTTGATGGCGGTCGTCGAAAATTATCCGCAGCTCAAGTCCGACCAGAATTTCCGTGACCTGCAGGCACAGCTCGAGGGGACGGAAAACCGCATCGCAGTCGCCCGCAACCGCTACATTCAGGCCGTTCAGAACTACAACGTGACGGTTCGCAGCTTTCCAGCCAATCTCACCGCGATGATGTTCGGCTACAAGCCGAAGCCCAACTTTACGGTGGAGAACGAGGCGGCCATCTCCAAGCCCCCCTCGGTCGATTTCTCGCCGCCTGCGCCGCCTGCGCCGCCTGCGCCGCCTGCGGCCGCACCGGCCGCGGCACCCACGCATTGACCGTCGAGTGACCACCAGGCCGTTCTGCCGTCGAGCTCTGACCTTCGCGGGCCTTTGCGCGGTTGCGCTTCTCGCCCGTGGCGACGTGGCCGTTCCGCCGCTCACGGGCCGCGTCATCGACCTCACCGGCACCCTCTCGGGCGGAGCGGTCAACCGCATCGAGAGCGAATTGGCCACCTTGGAGGCGAAAAAAGGCAGCCAGATCGCCGTGTTGATCGTGCCCACGACGCAGCCCGAGGAGATCGAGCAATACGGCATCCGTGTTGCCGACCAATGGAAGCTCGGACGCAAAGGCGTCGACGACGGCGCGATACTGATCGTTGCCAAGGACGACAGGCGGGTACGCATCGAAGTAGGGCGAGGCTTGGAAGGAGCGCTGCCGGATGCGACCGCCAACCGCATCCTGGATGAGTCCATCAAGCCGCGCTTCAAGCTGGGGGACTACGATGGCGGGGTCGAGGCCGGCGTGGAGCGGATGATCGCCGTCGTCAATGGCGAGCCTTTGCCCGAACCGGACCAGCGCTGGGAACACCATGTGGGCAGTCTGCAGAATGCGCTGCCGTTTGCGCTGGTGGCCGTCGTGGTGGTGAGCGGCCTGCTCAGGCGGATATTCGGTCGGCTATTCGGTTCCGTCGCGACGGGCGGTCTTGCCGGCGGCATCGTGTGGCTCCTCAGCCACGCTCTTGCGCTCGGGCTGGGGGTTGGCGTTCTTGCCTTTCTCTTTGCATTGCTCCTGGGTGCGACCCGCGGCTGGTCCACCGGCCAAGGGGGGTGGGGCGGCGGCTTGGGCGGCGGCTTGGGTGGTCTGGGCGGCTTCAGCGGCGGCCGCGGCGGAGGATTTGGCGGGGGCGGCGGCTTCAGTGGCGGGGGTGGGGGCTTCGGGGGCGGCGGCGCCTCGGGGAGCTGGTAGATGCGCTTGGGACGATTGTTCCGGCATGTTGCTGCGACGCACTGGCGCACGCGCATGATGTTTCCTGCGGGAACCCTCGATGCCATCGAAGAGGCGATCGGGCGTGCGGAGAGAACCCATGGGGGAGAAATACGCTTTGCCATCGAGACCGCGCTCACGCCCCTGCAGATCCTCGCGGAGCTTGCGCCGCGCACACGGGCACTCGAAGTGTTTGCTCACTTGAGGGTATGGGATACCGAAGCCAACAACGGGGTGTTGATCTTCGTGCAGGTGGCCGACCATAGCGTGGAGATCGTTGCCGATCGCGGCGTCGCGAGCCGCGTCGCACAACCCGAATGGGATGCCGTATGCCGCATGATGGAGGAACACTTTCGGGCCGGCCGGTTCAAGGTGGGTGCGATTGCGGGGGTGGAGGCGGTTGGCGCACTGCTCGCGCGCCATTTCCCCGCTCCCGCCGCAAGCCCGTCGTTGACGGGCAACCAATTGCCTGACCGCCCGACTTTGCTGTAGATAGGTCCCCATGACTGCCCAATTCGCGAATGTTTCCCGGGGCCGTATCGTCCTCGCCCTGCTGCTCGGCCTGAGTGCCTCCGGCTGCGCCTTGTTCAAGGCTTCGCCACCGCCGCCACCGCCGCCGCCGGCGGCGCCGGCGGCCACACCGGAATTGCCGAAGCCCACTGCTACCCACCGCTTCGAATTGACCCCGGAGGGCGGCGACATCGTGGGCTACGTGCAGAAAATCACGGTCGGGAAAGACGACACGCTGCCTGACATCGCGCGACGGTTCGACGTGGGGTACGAGGAGTTGTTGCTGGCGAACCCCGGAGTCGATCCGTGGCTCCCGGGAGCCGGGCGCGAAATCATCCTGCCGACTCAATTCGTGCTGCCGGCCGCCGCTCACGAGGGCGTCGTGGTGAACGTCGCCGCGATGCGCATTTTTTACTATCCGTCGCACAAGAAGGGTGAGCCGCAAATCGTCTACACCCATCCGATCGGCATCGGCCGCGTCGGTTGGAAGACGCCGGAGGGGACCACCAAGATTGTTGCGCGGGAAAAGAACCCTGTGTGGGTGGTGCCGGCATCGGTGCGCAAGGAGCACGCCGAGGACGGCGACATGCTACCCGCAGTCGTGCCTGCCGGCCCGGACAACCCTTTGGGCCGGTACGCCTTTCGCCTGAGCTGGCCAAGCTACCTGATTCACGGGACCAACAAGCCCTACGGCGTCGGCATGCGCTCGAGTCATGGCTGCATGAGGCTGTACCCGGAGGACATCGCCGTGTTCTTCGACCTCATCCCGATCGGGACCAAGGTCACCGTGGTCAATCAACCCTACTTGTTCGGATGGCGTGACGGTGCGCTCTATCTGCAGGCATACGCAGTCATGGAAGACGACTCGCGCGATTGGAACAAGAACCGCAAGCGGCTGCTCGCAAACCTCATGAACCCCAAACAGCGCGCGAAAATCGGCGAGCGAATCGAAGGCGCCGACAAGGACATCGATTGGCAGCGCGTGGGTGATCTGGCGCACACCGCCCGCGCCATTCCCGTCCCGGTAAGCGGCGGCCAGGAAGGCCTCGAGCAGGTTTTGGCGAACTCCGTTGCCGTCGAGAACACGCTGCCGGAAGGATCCAACTGGGACGGGGAGTCGGGTTTGTTGGTGGATGACAAGACCTACAATGAGATCCTCAGCGGCAAGGGCGAAGCGCCGGCCGCCGCGCCGGCCGGTGCAGTTCACGCCGCCGGCAATCGATAAGCGCGCGAGTGGGCTGCACGGCGCGCTCGAGAGTTGTGTATCTGGCGATTGCCGCCGGCGCAATCGGATTGCTCACCGGGTCTGCCGTCCTGGCTGCCGGCGCGGACCTGGCACCCATTCAATCGGGCCTGGACTACCACTCGTTCGCGAACATCGAGCAATTTCGGGTCACCCATGTCGAGTTGCATTTGCGGGTCGACTTCATCAACAAGGTGTTGTTCGGAGTCGTCGCCCTCGAGGTCAAGCGCCTCGACCCCACCGCGACACAACTGGTGCTCGATTCGCGCGATCTCGACATCCGCGATGTGAGCGAAAAGCCCTCAAATGTAATCGGCGCGCTGTCGAAGAGCGAAACCACCTGGGTGAGCCGGCCCTTCCATGTGGACAGGGCGGATCCGGTCCTGGGAAGCCCGCTGGTGATCGAGCTTCCGCCGCTCAAGAAGTCCACCGAGACGATCAAGATTGAGTACGTGACTTCGCCCACCGCCGCGGCCTTGCAGTGGCTCACCGACAAACAAACGGCCGGCAAGCATCATCCCTTCATGTACACCCTCTCCTATCCGATCGGAGCGCGCAGCTGGATTCCGCTGCAGGACACGCCGCAGGTGCGGGCGAGTTATTCCGCCGTGATCCAGACCGACGCTGACGTGCTTGCGGTGATGAGCGCCAAAAACGACCCGAGGGTCAAGCGCAATGGCCAGTATTCATTCGTCATGCAAGATCCCGTTCCGTCGTGCCTCATCGCGTTGGCGGTGGGCGATTTGCGCTTCAAGGAGACAGGGGCGCGCACCGGTGTGTACGCAGAAAAGCCGCTGCTCGACCAGGCCGCCAAGGATTTCGCCGATACCGACACGATGCTGAAGTCGGCCGAGCGTCTTTACGGGCCTTATCGTTTCGACCGATTCGATGTCGTGGTGATGCCGCCAAGTTTTCCAATCCGGGAGATGGGAAATCCGGATGCGCCGTTCCTCACACCGACGACCGTCACCCCAGATCGAAGCCAGGAACCGGTGGTTGCGCAGGCGTTGGCCCAGGTTTGGGCAGGCGGCCTGGTGAGTGTGTCGAGCTGGCGCGATGCCTGGATCAACGAGGGTTTGTCACGCTACATGCGCAACCGTCTGATGGATGATCTTTTCGGCAGCCCGCGCACGGCGGCGGATGACTGGCTGGCGCTGCGCACGTTGCGCGATGACCTCGCCAACGAAAGTGCAAGCGACCAGGTGCTGGCCGCGGACCTGCGGGGGCGGGACCCGGCTTCGGTCTCCAGGGACCCCGCCTTCGAAAAGGCTGGCCTGTTCTTCGCGTATCTCGAGGGCAAGTACGGGCGGGAACGGTTCGATGCCTTTTTGAGGGGATACTTCGATCACTTCATGCTCAAGAGCATCAACACGGACCAATTCAGCGCCTATCTCAAGGACAATCTTCTCGACCGCTTTCCCGGCATCGTGACTCGCGAGCAGGCGCTCGCCTGGATCACGTCGATCGGTCTCCCGGCCGATGCGCCGCTGCCCGCATCGGCGGCGTTCGACTCCGTCGATGCCGCGCGAAGCGCGTGGCTCTCCGGCCGGGTCCCGGCCAAGAAGATCGACACCCGCGGCTGGGAAACCCCGCAGTGGCTGTACTTTCTTTCGGCCATGCCTGCAACGTTGCGCAGGGACCAGATGGCCGACTTGGACCAAGCGTTCGCCTTCAACCGGTCGAACAACACACAGGTGGCGGGCGGCTGGTTTCTGCTGGTGATCCGCAGCAACTATCAGCCGGGCTATCAGCGCCTCGAGGAATACCTGGAATCGACGGGCCGCACCTCGTTGATCGTGCCGCTGTATGCGGAGCTCGCGAAGACGCCGGCGGGCGCGACCCTGGCGAAGCGAGTCTACGCGTTGGCAAAGCCCTTTTATCAAGCTCGCACCGTCGCTGCCGTCGATGCGGTGGTGCGCCCGGATGCCGGGAGCGACGATGACGAGTGAGTGGATGAAGGTGATGCTCGAGGAAATCGAGCGCAAGAAGGCGGAGGCCGAGCAGGCGAGGGTCGAAGAGAGTCGCCGCATCGCGGAGCGCGATGCGGCGGGCGAGACGAGGGCGGATGATTCCGCTCAATGATGATCGTGAAGCCGCTCTTGTGTTCGTGGCGCTCGTGAAGCGCCGCGATGTGCACCCTGCGCGCAGGCGCTAGCCGGCGCGCAGGTGGTCGCCGGTCGCGCGCGGCGCAATGGCGCACTGTGCTAAAGTACCCCCGTCGCAACGAGGACCATATTTGTGACGCCCAGCACCGTGGGCCTCCGGGTACAAGAAGAACGAGGCCCTGACCAGACCATTGCGCGATTGAGCACCGCTCGGACCGCGTTCGTGGGGCGCACCTTGCGCGGTCCGGTGAACCGTCCCGTGCTCATCAGGAATTTCGCGGAGTTCCAGCGCGTCTTCGGCGGCCTCTGGCAGCCGAGCCGGCTTTCGTACGCGGTCGAGCATTTTTTCGACAACGGCGGCGGCGAGGCGCTCATCGTACGCGTGGTGAATGGCGCCCGCGCGCCGACCCTCACGCTGCAGGCGCCGGACGGCGCGCTCACCCTTTGGGCGGCGAGTCCCGGGACGCGGGAGTTCCTGCGCGCCAGCGTCGACTACGACAACATACCGTCCGGGGACGATGCGCGCTTCAATCTCACCGTACAACGCGTGCGCCTCCAGGGCGGCAACCATGTCGAGGATCAGGAGATATTTCCCCAGGTGTCGATGTCGCGGGATCACGAGGGGTATATCGCCCATGCTCTCGCGCAATCCGAGCTCGTGCAGCTTCGCGGCGGCCTGCCGACGCGGCGCCCGGACTGCACCGTGGGCGGCGCGGGCGCAACCGGCACGGGCTATGTGAACTCCAATTCGGACGGTGACGATGGGGCGCCGCTCACCGATTACGACGTGATCGGCTCCCGGATCGAGCGCACGGGCCTTTTCGCCCTCGAGGAGTGCGACCATTTCAATCTCCTCTGCATACCGCCGCCGTCGCGCATCGAGGATGTCGGACCTCCTGTGCTGCTGGTCGCGGAGCGCTATTGCAAGGAGCGCGGCGCATTGCTGATCGTCGATCCACCGTACGCGTGGCATACCGCCGATGATGCGCTCCTGGCGTTGCGCGATTTTCCGCTGCAGAGCGAAAACGCGCTCATGTACTTTCCGCGTGTCCTGGCTCACGACAAGCTGCGCGGCCACTTCGAGTCCTTCGCGCCGTGCGGCGCCGTAGCCGGCATGCTCGCCCGCAGCGATGAAGCTCGCCCGATATGGGGCGATGCGCGCATCGATGAATCGGTGCTGCGACCGGGCTATCGTCCGGTCTGCATGGTTCCCGAGGACCGGCGCATGCGCCTGCATCGCCGAGGCGTCAACACGCTGCAGGCGGTGCGCTCGGTCGGCCGCGCGGGCGCCAAGCCGCGAACCCTGGCCGGGGGCTCGGCGGGAACGCAGGATTGGCAGCACCTCGCCTCGCGGCGACTCGCGCTGCTCATCGTCAATTCGATCGAGCGCGGCACCCGCTGGGTGATCGCGGCGCAGCCCGGCCCCGAGACAGCGCATCTGGTGACCGCCCAAGTTCGCGCCTTCTTCGAGGAGCTGCACGAATCGGGCGCATTTGGCACGCGACGGCGCGAGGAATCGTTTTATGTGGTGTGCGATCGACGGCGCGGCGCGCCCGGCGAGTTTCATTTTCTCATCGGCTTCGCAGCCGTGCGGCCGATGGAGTTTCACGGCTATCGAATATCTCATGCGGCGTCGGGAACCAAGGTGCAGCCCGCGAGCCTCACCCGCGCGACGCTGGCCGAATTTTGCCCCGAAGAGCTCGAATGGGTCGACAAGCTGGCTACCCAGCTTCAGCCGCCTTGATCGAGAGGCGCCGGTCGAGCTCTGCCGCCAGCGAATTGCGCCGCGGCCCTGAAGTTTCGAGTGGCGCTACGGCGAGTCGCGGCATGGCAGGCAGTTCCTCGATGGCCCGTTGCGCGTAACGGTAACCAGCGTCGATCGCGCGCTCGAACGCCTGCCAGTTCAGCAATCCGATGCCTGCGAGCGGCGGCCTTAAGATGGCATCCGCGGCTTGCGCCGCGGCGCTCGACACGTTGTTGATCATGCCGGCGTGCATGAGCACCTGGAAGATGTTGATGCGTCGCCGGCCCCCGCGTCCGCGCGCGAAGAATCGCCAGAACGGCGGCGCTTCTCCGGGCGCGAGCTCCGCCGAGAAGCTGCGGTCGGCGCCCGCGTCGCAACCGATCACATATCCCGGCGCATGGCGGCGCATGAGATCCACCGGAAGATTGTTGATGGCCGCTCCGTCTACCAGCACCTCATCGCCGACGAACACCGGCGGCATGACGCCCGGAATCGCGACCGAGGCGCGAAGCGCCCCCGCCAATGCGCCTTGCCGGTGCTCGAGCGTGCGCCCGCTGGTGAGATTCGCGCTGATGCAGAAATACGGCAATCTCAAATCCTCGATCGACACAGCACCGTATTCGCGCTCGAGGAGGCGCGAGACCTTGCGGCCACGCGTAAGAGCGAGCAGCGGGAAGGTGTAATCATTCACGGGATTCGTATCTACGAAGCTGCGCCGGTAGCGTACAAGCATCTCCTCATCGCTCCAACCCATCGCGACGCCGGCGGATATGATGGCGCCGATGCTCGCACCGCCCACGAAATCGAGAGGCACCCTTGCCTCGCGCAGCGCCCGGATCACGCCCAGGTGGGCAAAGCCGCGCGCTCCACCGCCCGAAAGCACCAGGCCGACACCCCTCCCGGTGACGAGTCGCGTGAGCCGCGCGAGATCAGCCGCATCGACGATGTGGTGGTGAAGCGCCACGGGCAACGTCGCGAGCCAGCGCGCTGCTGCTCCCGCCACCGGTGAGGACGGATGCAGCAGTGCCAGTTCGACATGCGCGCCGCTGCGGACCGCGGCATCGGCAACGCTCCGCGGCCAGCGGCGCTCGTCAGCGTCGGCGCGTGCCAGCGCCAGGATCATGTCCGCTTGCCGGCAACACTGGCGGGTCCAGCCCGAATCCGTCGGGTCAGCCAAGTAGACCACGTATTCGTTAGATTCTTCGAGTCGACTGAACCAGTCGGATGTGTGCATGTCCGCCCGTACGTCCCACACCAGCTCGGCGCGGCCCAGGCGTCCCAGTTCCTCCACCCAGCGTGCGGCGAACTCGATCGCATCGACCTGCTCGCTATTGGGAACCAGCGTGAATACGCGCGCGCGCGAGGCGCGGCGCGAAGCGCCATTACTGCGTCGTAGCCGGCGCGCGCTCAATTTCGCGATCGCAAGCGCGAATTCGCCCCAGATCGAGGCCACCTCATCAAGCCTTTCCCGAGGCAGCAAAAGCAGTTCCGAATCGCGCAGGGCGATCACCGTGGCACTGCGCGGCTCTCCGAGCAGCCAACCCGCCTCGCCGACCAATTCGCCGCGCTCGATCTCGGCCGCAAACGCGGCGTGGCCCGGTACGCGCACGCCAAGCCGGCCGCTCGCCAGAAGATATACTCCTTCGGATGCAGAACCGGATTCGAACAGCACACTGCCGGCCGGGACCGAGAACTGAACCGCGCCGGCGGCGAGCATCTGGAGCGCCGCCAAGGGCACGCCTTCGAGATCGGCGCTTCCTTCGAGGCACTCGATCGAGCGGCGCTGTTCCTGCCGAGCGTCCGGTAGTTCTTCCGCCAGAGCCATGCAGAGGGTAACGGCCGCGATGCGGTTGATCTTTAACTTTAACGAGGCGAGGTAAAGAATTATGCCGCTGACCGTGGTGTTCTCGCATGGCAAGGAAAGCGGACCGTGGGGCCGTAAAATCACGGCCATGGCCGCCCTGGCGCGCGATTTGGGGTTGGGGGTCGAGTCCGTGGACTATCGCGGCATGGAAGATCCCACGGCCCGGGTGGAGAAGCTCGTCACGGTCGCAACCAAGATTCGCCAACCTCTTGTGCTGGTGGGCTCGAGCATGGGGGGGCATGTGTCTGCCGCCGCTTGCACCCGGTTGACCCCGCGTGGGGTATTTTTGCTGGCTCCGGCGTTCTACATGCCAGGTTTCGAGTCCTACACGCCGCAGGATGTGCCGTGCCCCACCGTCATCGTGCACGGATGGCACGATGACATCGTGCCGGTGGACAACAGCATCCGCTGGGCGCGCGAGCATCATGCCGTCTTGCACGTGCTCAATTCCGATCATCGCTTGGAGGACCGGATCGAAGCGATTTGCTCGCTGCTAAAATCCTTCCTTGCGGAACTCGAGCGCGGGGGGCTCTAGTGCGGCGAAGCCGGTTGCGGGGAGGCGGGTGGTGCGGCTATGTCCGGCGGCGGCGCGTCAGGAGGCGGCGCGTCCGGTGGCGATGAATCCCGCACTGGCCGCTCGAGCTTGGCCTGAGCGAGTTCGCGCAGGCTCTCGCCCAGCCTCTCGCCGGTGCGCTTCCCCATGGCGTCGTAACCGGCTCCCATGGAAGCATTGTAGGCGGTCACATACCTCACGCCGGCCGGTGACTCGAGGAACGACAACAGGCGTTTGAGCTCCGAATCGCTCAGGTCGCGGTACGAATAGGCCAGGAAGCGGCGCATGGGCACTCGCATGCTGTCTTCCAGCGCGGCTCGCCCGGCGTCGAGCGATTTCTTGGCGCGCTCGGCGATGCTGGCCTGATCCGAACCCGAACCGATGGCCGTGCCGACAGCCACGGCCTGCCCCATGCTCAGGAACACATCAACCGTGGATTCCGAGGATCTAGAGGCCTTCTCGAGCTTCTCGATTACCACGTCGCGCTTCGGCGTCGAGGGCGCGGAAATCGCTCCGTCCATGACCTTCTCAATGGTCTCCTGACCCAAAGAAGCGGAGGCCACATCGTCCGCCACCATCCGCTTCCCCAAATCGCTCGACAGAAAGGCCTCGGTCTTGGCAACGGTCGCGGGGTCCAAATTTTTCGCGAGCGCGTCGAGCGCCGGCGCTTCGAATACATCGATGCGAAAACCGCGTTCAGCGGCGGCCGTCACGGCAGCAAGTTGCTCGCTGGAGAACTTGGCGGAAAAGTCCTTCTCGAACATCTGGCGGACCTGGCTTGGCATCGTGATCAAGGAGGCGCGCACTTGGGCGCGAACCTGTGCTGCCTGATAAATTGCAGCGGCGGTCTCGATGTCGACCCCCGGAGCGGCAGCCCGGATCCCTCCAGCGCACGCGAACCCACCCATGACCATGAGCGCCGCGGCTCTAAGCACCATTCCGCTTCTCCGAGTGACTGATCGTACCGGGGAATTGTACACTCATCGACTCCGCAGACCGGTTACGAGGTTGCAAATGGACATGCTCGATGCTTCGACTATGTTGCTGGCTGTTTTGTTCATTCAGGGATGCTCCTCCGCCGTTCAGCCCCCCGATGCTTCTGCGCCGCCGCCCCCCACGAAGACCGTTTTCGATCCGCTCACTCAGGATCTGCAGAAGGCGCGCGGTGTGCAGAAGACCGTCGAGGAGCAGGCTGCGCGCGCCGGAAATGGCATAGACTCGCAAGAGCGCGGCGATTCCCCGCAATAAGCGCGTAAAGCCGCGAGCCACCGCATGAACCCCGTACGTGGCTTGGTCGGAGCCTGGCGCTGGGCCGTGCGCAAGACCCTGGGGTTGTGGGTCAAAGCGACCATCAAGCCCGACGAGTTTGCCGAGTTACTCGCCGCCCGTCGCCGGCCGGTGTGCTACGTGCTCGAGGTCGAAAGCCGCGCCGACTTCGCGGTGCTCGATAGTGCGTGCGCGAAGCTGAACATGCCGCGCCCGGACCGATGCTTTGCCCTGGCGCGCCAGAGAGCGCTCTTGCCCAGGCGCAGCCGGTCGCGTGCTCCGCGCTTCCTGGTGCAGCTGGTGGACGCCGCAGCGGCGGATTCTCGCTTCGACGCCGATCTCGTCCCCGTGTCCATTTTTTGGGGGAGGGCTCCGCACAAAGAACAGAGCCTCTGGCGTTTGTTGTTTGCCGAGAATTGGGTGTTCGTCGGGCGCTTTCGCAAGATGCTCAACGTGCTCGTCAACGGCCGCAACACCGTAGTGTATTTCGGCGAGCCCGTGGCGCTCAGGGAGGCCATCGGCGGGTTGCCTCCGACGCGCGCAGTGCGTCGGTTGCTGCGCGCCTTTCGCAGCATCTTCCGGGCGCAGCGAGCCTCCACCATCGGGCCCGATCTTTCGCATCGACGAACCATGGTCGCCCATATCCTGCGCACCCAGGCAGTACGCCACGCGGTGCGCCGCGAAATGCAGACGCGCCGGGAAGTCGCGGCGGCGGCTCGCGGCCGCGGGCGACCCGGGCTGCGGCGCCGGGCGGCCCGCCGCGCGGTGTTGCTGACCGCCCGGCAATACGCCATGGAGATTGCGGCGAATTACTCCCAGCCCTTCATCACGTTCATGGCCTCGGTCCTCAAGCGCCTTTGGACGTGGCTGTACGACGGTGTGGAATTCGAGCATGTGGAGAAGCTCCAGGAAATCGGTGACGGAGCCGAAATCATCTACGTGCCCTGTCACCGCAGCCACATGGATTATCTGCTGCTCTCTTACGTGATTTATCTCAAGGGGTTCGCCGTGCCGCACGTTGCCGCCGGCGTCAATCTCAACCTGCCGGTGATCGGGCGATTCCTGCGCAAGGGCGGCGCCTTCTTCCTGAGACGCAGCTTCAAGGGGCATCCGCTCTATGCCGCGGTGTTCACCAAGTACCTGGGATTCATGATGGAGCGCGGCCACCCGCTCGAATATTTCGTCGAGGGCGGCCGCAGCCGCACCGGACGACTGTTGCGGCCGCGCACAGGCATGCTGTCGATGACGGTGCGCAGCTACCTGAACGAGCCGAAGCGGCCGGTGGTGTTCATGCCCGTGTACTTCGGCTACGAGCGAATCGCCGAGGGCCGCACGTATATCGGCGAGCTGTCAGGGCGCCCCAAGGAGAGGGAAAGCGTCATCGGCGTGATCAAATCGCTGCCGTCCGTGCTTCGCAGCAAATTCGGCAAAGTACACGTCAATCTCGGCGAGCCCATCGTGCTCGACGATTTGCTGGATGCCTACAATCCGAGTTGGCGCGGCGCCCCGACTGGCGCAGCGGGGGATGCGTCGCCGCCCGGTTGGATGGCCGAGCTGATCGATGACCTCGCTTTCCGCGTGGTCAGCGGCATCAATGCCGCCGCGGCCGTGACACCCATCAACTTGGTGTCCATGGCGGTGCTCGCAATGCCTCGCCAGGCGCTGCTCGAGGCTGACCTCAAGCGACAACTCGAGCTGTATCAGCGCCTGCTTCGCGATTCACCCTATGCGCCGCTGGTCACGGTCACGACGATGAGCGCGGAGCAGATGATGCGCTACGCCGAGTCGATGGGCATGTTGGAGCGCCAGGCGCATCCGTTGGGCGACATCATGCGCATGACCGCCGAGCGGGCGGTGCTCGCCACCTACTATCGCAACAATATTCTGCATCTGTTCGCGATGCCCTCGCTCCTCGCCTGCTGTTTCGTCGGCAATGCGCGGATGCGAACCGAGGATATCAAACGCCTTGCCTGGCGGGTCTATCCCTACATCAGGGCTGAGCTCGCGCTGCGCTGGCCCGAGGACGAGATCGGCGCGGTCACCGACTCGCTCCTCGAGGCGCTGGCTCGCTCGGGTCTGCTTCAGCCGAACGAGGATCGCAGCGAGTGGCAACGTCCCGCCCCGACCTCGCTCGAGGCCATACAGCTGTCGCTCCTCGCGGAGGCCACGATCCAGACCCTGGAGCGCTACTACCTCGCCATTGCGGTGCTGCTGCGGGCGGGTTCCGGCAACATCACCCACGAGGCACTCGAGGAGCGCTGCCACCTGATGGCGCAGCGCATATCGATTCTTTACGGCCTCGATTCGCCCGAGTTCTTCGACAAGAGCCTGTTCAGGAACTTTATCGAGCTGCTCGGGCGACGCGAGGTGATCACGAGCGGGGAGAACGGGACCCTCGAGTTCGGGGAGCCGCTGCTCGGCGTCGCGGCCGACGCCCAGCTGGTGCTCTCCGAGCAGTTGCGGCATGACATCCTGCAGGCAACGTTGGGCCAATAACCTAATCCCAGCGACCGCCGCGATCGCGTTTGGTGCTCGAGCGCCGCTTCTTCGAGTCGATGCGCCGCTCCTTCGAGGCGCGAGTCGGTCGCGTCTTCTTGCGGATCTTGGGCTCGACCAACGCCGCACGGACCAGCTCCGCCAGCCGCTCGAGCGCGGAGCGGCGGTTTTGCTCCTGACTGCGTTCGGCACGCGCCATGATCAAGATGCTGCCGTCGTCGACCAGCCGCTGTCCGGCCAGCAGGCGCAGCCGATGCTTGGCCGCTGCACCGATGCTCGTGTTGAGCGGCAGCAGGAAGCGCAGCTGCACGGCGCTCGCCACCTTGTTGACGTTCTGGCCGCCGGGACCGGAGGAGCGGATGAACTTCCACTCCAGCTCGTCGTCGGGTATCGCTACGTGCTCCGAGATGTCGAGCGCCACGGCGGTCCCGTCAATCGGGGTCGTTGCGCGAGTCGTGGATGCGGATTTCGCGCTGGGCCACCGGGATGGTGATCTTGTTCTCCTTGAACAACGCCCAGATGGTGCGGTTGACCTCGGAGCGAACGTTGTTCACCCCCTCCTGCGGATCGGAGATCCAGAAGCGCAGCTCCAGTTCGATGCCATGGTCGCCGAATTGCATCAGGCGCGATACCGGCGCGGGGTCGTGCAACACGCGCCGCTGTCCTTCGCAGGCCATCAACAAAATCTGCAGCGCGAGCTCCGGGTCGTCCTTGTAACTGATCCGGACCGGCAGCTTCAATCGGATCTTCGGATCGGTATAGCTCCAGTTGATCACGGCGTTCGAGATCAATTGCTGATTAGGCACGAGCATCTCGATGCCATCGCGGTCGCGGACCACCACGTATCGGCCGCGCAGCTCCTGGACCCAGCCAAAGTTCTCCGTGCTGGTGCCGCTCTGACCCGATAGGCTGATGACGTCGCCGGGTTTGATCGAACGGTCCATCAGCAGCACGAATCCCGAGACGAAATTGGAGGCGATCGACTGCAGGCCGAAACCGAGCCCAAGGCCGATGGCGCCCGTGAGCACGGTCAACGCGGTGAGGTCGACGCCTGCCGTATTCAGGCCGATCAGTATGCTCAGCCCGATCAGGAAGGCGTTGGCGAACTTGGCGAGCCCGATGCGGGTCGACGGTGCGAGGCTCGACAGCCGCTTCAGGCGGCGGTCGAGCCAGCGGCTCAACCAGGCGGCGACCAGGACGAAAAGAGTGAGCGTGAACAAGAGCTTCATCACCGACCACACCGTCACACGGCTCTTGCCCGAGGCGATGCCGATGCTGTCGAGTCCGGCGATGATCGGATCCAGCCACCCGAGGTAATCGGCGGCGAACGCAAGCCAAATCGCCACCGTCAGCCGGTTTTCGATGTGCTGCAGCCACGATTTGTTGCCCAAGCTGACCGCGAAGAGCAGCACCGCGATCCGGATCACGATGAACGCGCCGGCCAGCCGTACCGCGGCGTCGAGGATGGTCACGTCGAAGTGCGCCGCGGCGAGAATGCCGCGGGACAGGAGCACGAAGCCGAGCACGACCACCGCCGGAAGAGCGATGAACACCACATGCCGGAGGATCTCGCCGCTCCAAAAGGCCGGCGGCTGGGCTTGCCGCGGCGGCTGCCGGTCGCGCAACAGCACGGCCGCGAGCCAGCCCAACGAGATGCATACCCCGATGGCCGCGACTTCCGTCAGCACGTTGCGCGTGAATAGAATGTCGAGGAAGGCCAGCAGGTGCCGCCAGATCTCCTCGATCATGCGTTCAGGTCCGGTATCTGCTGGCTCTCGAGCCGGGCGATCTGATCCTTGAGCATGAGCTTGCGTTTCTTCAGACGCTTCATCTGCAGCTCATCGACCTTGAAATCGAGAGAAAGCCGGGAAATCACGTCGTCCAAGTCCCGGTGCTCGATTCGAAGTTGACGCAGCCGCTCGATGTTCTTGAATAAGTCGGTATTGACTTTGTTTTCTTCGTCGCTCACGAGGTCGCTGCTTCTTATGATTCAAGGATTGCGGTGGCGCCACAGCGGGTCGATGCCATCGGGTAGCTTAGCCAACCGGCCCAAAGGATTCCAAGTTAGTTGAGGATCGTGAAAGTCCGAGCCCAACGATCCCGAGAGCCCGAATCGAATCGCGAGCGCGGCGTTCGCGGGAGCGTGCTGGGCGCCGTTGGCTCCGGTGAGGATCTCGAGCGCTGAGCCGCCCGCCGCCGCGAATTCGGACACCAGGTGGCGGCGAGCGCCCGAAGACAGGGTGTATCGGGCGGGGTGAGCAATGCAGGCGGCGCCGCCCGCAGCGCGAATCGCCGCTACGGCCTCTTCGATCGGCGGCCAGCCCGCTGCGACGTGCGCCCGCTTGCCATGGCCGAGATATTTGCGAAAAGCGTCCTCGGCACGATGCACGTGTCCGCCCGCGACGAGCGCCGCCGCCAGATGCGAGCGGGTGGGTAGTCCCGGATTGGCCTCGACCGCCGACAAGAGCTCACCGCCCGGCAGGCCCGCCTTGGTCAAAGCGGCGCAGATTTTGTGCATGCGAACCCGGCGCCGCTCGGCTTGGGCGAGGAGCACGTCTCGAAGCGCCGGCGACTCAGGATCGATCCAGAGACCGAGAACGTGAATCGTCTGATGCCGCCATGCGACCGATACCTCCACCCCGGGAACGAATGTCACTCCCAGACGGGCCGCGGCCGCCCCTGCCTGTGCAAGCCCGGCGGTGGTGTCATGATCGGTCAGGGCCAGCAGCGCAATGCCAGCCGCGGCGGCGCGTTCGACCAATTCGGCCGGCGGCAACGCACCGTCCGAGCAGGTCGAATGCGTGTGCAGATCGACGATTCCGCCCGCATTCACGAAGGATTTCCGGCCAATCCGACGGCTTCCAGGCGTGCGCCCGACAGTACGATGAACCCCTGGGCACGCTCGAACCCGTCGCTCGTATAATCGAACGTGTAGGTGCGCAGCAAGCGCCGTCTTCCGCTGTCGTCGCGGCGCCAACGGAAGCCCGCAAATGCGACCGTCTCGTCCAGAAATTGTACGACCGCCCGGGAACAGGCCTCCCGGGCGATGCGATTTGCTGCTTCGCGTGCCTCGAGTGCGCTGTGCCAGACCGTGTACGCAATTCCCAAGCTCGAGGCTCCGATCATTAAAAATACGAGATCGACGCTCACGGCGCAGAGCTTACCCTGGATTTCCACCCGGCATGCCCCATACAGGAGTCATGAAACACTCCGAATCGGCTTCCGATATGGCCCCCGACATGTCCATCAGGGTCGATCCCAATGACATGGTGCAATATGTCCACAGCTTGTTGACCGCGCCGCGTACCGCGCGGGATCAGCCGGACTTGGAGACCCCTGTGGCGCGCGCCGCCCAGCTTCGCTGGGGAGCACTCAACCGCGCCTTCGGCGATGTCAGATTGCATACGTGGATGCCGCCACGCAAGCGCGGTCAGATTCACGTGCCGGCCGCGCTGATCGCGGCAGCGGGCGTGGCGCGCCTCACCATGGAGGGCGATGAGGTGGTTTTCGATATACCGACGTTGCTCGACTCGACGCTGCAGTTCTGCGAGCCGGCGGGGCATGCCTGACGCGCTTGTCACGGGGGTGAATGAGGCGCCCGCGACTGCGTCCGCGACAATACGCTCGGGTGACTGAACGCGACGAAGTCGCCATTGATCAGGCTCTCGCGGCAGTTGTAGCGCAGCCTATGACCGTCCATGCGGGTTACCTGGCCCCCGGCGGCCTCGAGCAGTGCTTGTCCCGCCGCGGTATCCCACTCGGAGGTAGGCCCAAAACGCGGATAGAGCTCGGCCTTGCCCTGCGCCAACAAGCAGAATTTCAGCGAGCTGCCGACTCCGGTCATTTCATGCGGTGGAAAGCCGGCTAGATACGCCGCCGTTTCGGGACTCATGTGCGACCGGCTGCCGACCACGCGCAGCGGCGAGGCGGGAGGAGCGGTGTGGATCGGATGAACGGACCCATCCGCATCTTGCCGAAATGCGCCGAGACCCGCTGCCCCCCAGAACGCAATGCCCTGCGCGGGTGCGGTAACTATTCCGAGCACGGCCTCATGTTCGACGATGAGGGCGATGTTGACAGTGAATTCCCCGTTTCGTTTCACGAATTCGCGCGTGCCGTCGAGCGGGTCGACCACCCAAAGCTCGCGCCAGGATTGCCGCACGGACCAAGGCGCTTGTGCCGATTCCTCCGACAGCACGGGGACGTCGGGCGTCAAGCGGCGCAGGCCCTCAACGATGATCCGCTGGGATTCCAGATCGGCCAGCGTCAGGGGCGAATTGTCGTCCTTGCGCTCCACCGTGAAGGCGCCGTTGTAGACCTTCATGATTGCGGCGCCGGCGTTTGCGGCGATCGGCATCAAGGCATCGGTGAGGCCGCGAAGATTTCTCATCGGTTGATATGATACGCAAATGTCCCCACATGCAGGGCTCGATTGGTCGAGCATAGACACCGTGCTCCTGGACATGGATGGGACGCTGCTCGACCAGCGCTTCGACAACTGGTTCTGGCAGGAACATCTCCCCAGCCGCTATGCCGAGGTGCATGGATTGGCCCAGGCGGCCGCTTCGGAGGCGCTCGCGCCGAGGTTTCATGCGGTTCGCGGCACCATGCAGTGGTATTGCATCGATTATTGGAGTGCAGAACTCGGCCTCGATATCGCGGCCATCAAACGGGAGGTGCTCCACCGGGTTGGATACCTGCCCGGCGCGCTGGAGTTTCTCGACAAGCTGAAGGCCAGCGGCAAGCGGCGGGTGCTCGTCACCAATGCGCACCCGGTGACGCTTGCGATCAAGAACGAACAATCCCGGCTCACGGATCACTTCGATGCCTGGTATTCGACTCACGCGTTTCACGCGCCGAAGGAAGACGCCGTGTTCTGGCCGAGGCTCCACGCCAGGGAGCCGTTCGTCCCGGACCGCACCTTGTTCATCGATGACAGCCTGCCCGTGCTCGACGCCGCGCACGCCTTCGGAATTGCGTGGCTGCGCGCGGTGCGCTTGCCGGATTCCGGCCGGCCTCGCCAGGACACCGGCCGCTATGTCGCGGTCGACGGGGTGGCCGAGCTCATGTAACCGCGGGGGCACCCCCGCCCGAGCCGCCGGGACGCCCGCGACGGCGACGGCGGCGCGCGGGGCGTTCGCCCGCAGGTTTGTCGGCAGGGCCCCCGCCGCCGCTGCCGTCCGGTGCGCGCTGTGCGTCCGGGGCCGGCGCGGATCCGCGCGTGGACGGACCGCCGTGAGAGGACTGGCCGCCATGCGTAGACGGCGCCGAGCGCCGATGGCCACCTTGGGGCCGACCTCCCGAGCGAGACCCGCCGCCCGATGAGCGCGGTCCTGCGCCGGAGCGGCCGCCGCCGCGCGACGGGCCGCTGCGCGGCGCCCGCTCGCGCCATTCGGCGGGCGGCGGTGCAGTCACCGCGGCAAGATCCGCCGATTCGATCGGCGCCCTTGGAATCTGATGCCCGATGTAGCGCTCGATGTCGGGCAATCCCACCGCGTACTCTTCGCATCCGAAACTCAAGGCATCGCCCTCCGCTCCGGCGCGAGCCGTACGGCCTATGCGGTGGACGTAGTCCTCAGGGTCGTTGGGGAGGTCGAAATTGAATACATGGCTCACGTCCGGGATGTGCAGTCCGCGGGAGGCGACGTCGGTTGCGATCAACACGGCTACGTCCCCGTTGTGGAAGTCGCGCATCATTTTCAAGCGCTTGTTTTGCGGCACATCGCCCGACAGGGCCTGGGCCACGAAACCGTTGGCGGTAAGCGTCCGTTCCAGAACCTCGGCGACCCGCCGGGTGTTCACGAATACCATGGTGCGCTGCGCATCGATCCGGCGCAGCAGCCCCATCAACAGCGGGATCTTCTCCTCGGTGGAGGGGAAGTAGAGCACTTGACGCACGCGATCGACCGTCATCTTGTCGGGCTCGATGCGGATCAATTCCGGGTTATTCATGTGCTCGTAGGCGAGTTCCAGCACCCGGTACGACAAGGTCGCGGAGAACAGCATGTTCAAGCGCAGGGTGGGGTGGGGGAGTCGTCTCAGGATGAAGCGAATGTCCTTGATGAAACCCAGATCGAACATGCGATCCGCTTCGTCGAGTACCGCCACTTGAATATGGCGCAGATCGAACACATGTTGCTTGAAGTAGTCGATGATGCGGCCGGGCGTACCGACCAGCACATCGACGCCTTCCTCCAAAACTCGGCGCTGTTTTTCGTAGTCGACTCCGCCAAACACGATCGCCAACTTCAGGCCGGTGTATTTCGCGATGCCCTCGGCGTCCGAATGGATCTGCACCGCGAGTTCCCGGGTCGGCGCGACGACGATCGCGCGGGGCGCGTTGATCGGCCGATTGGGCGCGCCGGGATCGGTCAACAGCCGGTTGAACAGCGCGATGAGGAACGCCGCCGTCTTGCCGGTCCCGGTTTGCGCCTGGCCGGCCACGTCATGGCCCTCGAGCGCCAGCGGCAGGGTCTGTGCCTGGATCGGCGTACAGCGGGTAAAGCCGAGTTCGGCGATGGCCCGTTTCAAGGACTCGGGGATTTGAAGCGAATCGAAGGTCAACTTACTGAGATGCGCGTCTGACATTTTTCCTTTCTGAGCAGCGGAAACTTGCAAAATGGTGAGGGACCGGTTAACAATACGGCCAATCAGGAGCCGGTCTATCCGCTCCCAGCAACCGTATCATCGGTACCCTTTTAAGGTAATCAACACCGCTAAACCCGCTGTATTGTGCCCGAATGGCCGCGCATCGTCACTTCGCGCGAGTTCGGCCCCCTTTCCCCACGAACCCAACCCCGCTCCAAGTTCATAACGAATCTCCAACAGGAGGCATATCCGCAGTGAGTAACTCAACCATCGTTCATACCAGCGACGCCACGTTCGACAAGGACGTGCTCAACTCGGAGAAGCCCGTGCTGCTCGATTTTTGGGCGGAATGGTGCGGACCTTGCAAAATGATCGCCCCCATTCTCGATGAGATCGCCGATCAATATAAAGACAAGGTCCGGATCGCGAAGCTCAATATCGACGACAATCCGGCAACGCCGCCAAAATTCAACATCCGCGGCATTCCCACGCTGATCCTGTTCAAGAACGGCACGGTGGAGGCCCAGAAGGTGGGGGCGGTCACCAAGTCGCAGCTCGCCGCGTTTCTGGACAGCAACCTGTGAGAGGCTATCTAGGCAATCAGTCCCGCGGCCAGGGTGGCGGGCAACAGGGCGGGCAGGGCGGCGGCGGCGGCGGGCGGCCGAACCGCTCGAATCGACGCAACGACCGCAACGGCAACACCAACGGCGGGCGTCCCCCGCACGAGGATTACGGCGATCTGCCCGAGGGCGGGGATGATCTGGAGATCATTGCCCAGGCTGACCTCGCCCGCAGCCGCAGCTCGATGAATCTCACCGAGCTCAAGAAGCGCCCGATCAGCGATCTGGTGAAACTCGCCGAGACGATGGGTCTCGAGAACATGGGCCGCTCGCGCAAGCAGGACATCATTTTTGGCGTCCTGAAGGCTCACGCCCGCAAAGGCGAGGACATCTACGGCGATGGCGTGCTCGAGATCCTGCAGGACGGCTTCGGCTTCCTGCGCTCCTCGGATTCGAGCTACCTCGCGGGCCCGGACGACATCTACGTATCTCCGAGTCAGATTCGCCGCTTCAACCTGCGCACCGGAGACTCGATCTCCGGGCTGATCCGTCCGCCCAAGGATGGCGAGCGCTATTTCGCCCTGCTCAAGGTGGGCGAGATCAATTTCGACTCTCCGGAAAGCTCGCGCGGCAAGGTGCTGTTCGAGAACTTGACGCCTCTTCATCCGACCGAGCGCCTGAAGCTCGAGCGCGGAAACGGCTCCACCGAGGACTTGACGGCACGCGCCATCGACCTGGTGGCGCCCATCGGCAAGGGCCAGCGCGGCCTGATCGTCTCGCCGCCGAAGGCGGGCAAGACGATGCTGCTCCAGAACATCGCGACCGCCATCACGGCCAATCATCCGGAGTGCTATCTGATCGTGCTGCTGATCGATGAGCGGCCCGAAGAAGTGACCGAGATGGCGCGTACGGTCAAGGGGGAAGTGGTGTCCTCGACGTTCGACGAGCCGGCGAGCCGGCACGTCCAGGTGGCCGAGATGGTGATCGAGAAGGCAAAGCGCCTGGTCGAGCACAAAAAGGATGTGGTCATTCTGCTTGATTCGATCACGCGCCTGGCGCGTGCCTACAACACCGTGGTGCCGAGCTCCGGCAAGGTGCTCACCGGCGGCGTGGACGCCAACGCATTGCAGCGGCCGAAGCGATTCTTCGGCGCGGCACGCAACATAGAGGAGGGCGGAAGCCTGACCATCCTCGCGACGGCGCTGGTCGATACCGGCTCGAAGATGGACGACGTGATCTTCGAGGAGTTCAAGGGCACCGGCAATTCCGAGATCCACCTCGACCGCCGTATCTCGGAAAAGCGTGTGTTCCCTTCGATCAACATAAACCGCTCGGGCACCCGCAAGGAAGAGCTCATCACCGATCCCGCTGAGCTGTCCAAGATGTGGATTTTGCGCAAGCTCCTGCATCCCATGGACGAGCTGGCGGCAATCGAGTTCCTACTCGACAAGATGAAGGACACGAAGACCAATACGGATTTCTTCGATGCGATGAAACGGTAGGCGCGGCACATGGAGTGGTGGGCATGGATCACGGTTGGTGCCATCCTGCTGGGTTCCGAGCTCACCTTCGTCAACGCTCAATTTTATCTGGTCTTCGTCGGAGGCGCTGCGCTCGTCGTGGGCTTCCTGGATCTGGTCGGAGCACCGCTCACTGATTGGATGCAATGGGCGCTGTTTGCGCTGCTCGCCGCGGTCTCGCTCGTGGGCTTTCGCCGCCGGGTGTACGCGGGGCTGTCTCGGAACCTTCCGGCGATGAACGTCGGACCCGAAGGACAGGTCGTGGTCCTGCCGCAGGCGCTCGCGCCGGGGGCGAGCTGCCGGCTCGAACACCGCGGCAGCACCTGGAGCGCGGTGAACGGCGGCGAGACCCCCATCGGGGCCGGCATGCCGGCGCGCATCGTGCGTGTGGACGGGCTGACGCTGGTGGTCCGGTCCGGCGCCTGATCGTCCTCCAAGCCTGACCGTCATCTAAGCAGGAGTCCGCCAATGCCCTTGGTCTATGGAGTCATCGTCATCGCCATCGTGGTGGTCATCATAGTGGCCAAAACGGCGACAGTGGTGCCGCAGCAGAGCGCTTTCGTCATCGAGCATCTCGGCAAGTACAGCCGCACTCTTCAGGCCGGGTTTCATATTCTCGTGCCGTTCTTCGAGCGCGTGGCTTACCGCCACAGCCTGAAGGAAATCGCCACCGATATTCCGGAACAGATCTGCATCACCCGCGACAACGTCCAGGTGGGCGTCGATGCGGTGCTGTACATGCAGGTGCTCGATCCGCATCTGGCGTCCTATGGCATCTCCAATTTCGGCTTTGCCATTGCGCAGCTCGCGCAAACGACGCTGCGCAGCGAGATCGGCAAGATCGAGCTCGATCGCACCTTCGAGGCGCGCGGTGCGATCAACGCCAATGTCGTGGGTGAGCTCGACAAGGCCTCCGCTGCCTGGGGTGTGAAGGTGCTGCGCTACGAGATCAAGAACATCACGCCGCCGAAGGACGTGCTTTCGGCGATGGAGAAGCAGATGCGCGCCGAACGCGAAAAGCGTGCGGTGGTATTGACCTCGGAAGGGGATCGCGACGCCAAGATCAATTCGGCGGAGGGCGACAAGCAGCGGGTGATCAAACAGTCCGAGGCCAACAAGCAGCAGCAGATCAACGAAGCGGAGGGTCAGGCGCAGGCCATTCTCGCGGTGGCCGGCGCGACCGCGGAAGGGCTGCGGCAGGTCGGTCTGGCGCTCGCGGACCGCGGCGGCATCGAGGCCATGCAGCTGCGCATCGGCGAGGAATACGTGAAGCAATTCGGCAAGCTCGCGCAAGCCGGCACCACCTTGGTGGTTCCCGCCAACCTTACCGATCTCGCCTCCATCGTCACCATGGCGACCAGCATCGCACGCAAGCCGCCGGCTTGATGGACGACCGCAGCCGGGCGCCGATCCGCTTCGGCGAGTTCGTCGCGCTCTCGGCGGCCATGATGTCGACGCAGGCCATCGCGATCGACGCGATGCTGCCCGCGTTCCCCGCGATCGTCGGGGCGCTCAAGGTCGGCAATCCGAATCACGGACAGTGGATCGTGACCACCTACATGGCGGGCCTGGGAACCGGTCAGCTCGTGTGGGGACTTCTGTCGGACCGCTTCGGCAGACGGCCGATCGTCCTCGGCGGTATGTGTCTTTACGTGGTGGCGGCGCTGGTCTGCGGCATGACCCGCAGTTTCGAGGCGCTGCTTGCGTGGCGTTTCGTGCATGGGCTCGCGGCTGCGAGCGCCACTGTGGTCCGGTCCATCGTGCGCGACCTGTATTCCGGACGACCCATGGCGCGGGTCCTGTCGCTCACTTTCGTGGTTTTTCTGACGGTTCCCGTGCTTGCGCCGAGTCTAGGTCAGGCCATTCTGTGGATGGCGTCCTGGAGGTATATCTTCATCGCGTGCGGCGTGTTTGCCTCGATCGTGTGGTTGTACGCGCTGCTGCGATTGCCGGAGACCCTGCATCCGGAGTACCGTCTGCCGCTCGATCCTCTGCATATTCTGCGCGCGGTGCGGCTCGTGGTATTGAACCGCATCTCCATGTTCTACACCCTCGCCATGACGGCACTGTTCGGCGCGCTGATCGCCTACGTCGGCATGGTTCAGCAGATTTTCGCGGATGTATTCCATCGGCCGCGCATCATGCCGTTGATGTTCGCGCTCTGCGCAAGCTTCATGGGTGCGGCAGCGTTTACCAACTCGCGGCTCGTGGGGCGATTGGGAATGAGACTCATCTCCCATACCGCGATCCTGTCGTTCATTGCCTTTTCCGCCGTGCATGTGGTCATCGCGGCGCTCGGCTGGGAGAACTTGTGGACGTTCGTGCTGCTTCAAGCCGTGACCATGGCGACGTTCAGCTTGTCCGTGTCAAATTTCGGCGCCATGGCGATGGAGCCGGTGGGAGCGGTCGCTGGTGTGGGCGCATCGCTTCAAGGCTGCATCTCGACGGGTAGCGCTGCGATGCTGGCCGCGGTTATCGGCCGGGAATTCAACGGCACCACGCTGCCGCTCGCCATCGGGTCACTGTGCTGCGGGTTGGTCGCGCTCGGGTTCGTGCTGGCTGCGGAGCGGGGCCGGCTGTTTCGTCAGCATCACGTAGAGGGGAGGTAGCGACGACATCATAATTGGCTATCATCAGCCCATGATCTCTCGGCGAGACCTCCTGAAGATTTCCGGCCTCGCCGCCCTCGCGACGCGATCGCATGCGTTGGGCCGCGATGCGCCCGAGCCGGACTACCGTTTGCAAATCGCCGAGGTGACGCTCGATCTCTCGCCACGCCACACCTTGAAGACGGTCGCTTACAACGGTCAGGCTCCCGGACCCTTGCTGCGCTTCAAGGAGGATCAACCGGTGACGATCGAAGTGATCAACCGTACGGATCGTCCGGAGGTCGTGCACTGGCATGGCCTGTTCATTCCGCCGGAGGTCGACGGCGCCATGGAGGAGGGAACGCCCGCCATCGCGCCGCGCTCGAGCGCCCGCTACACGTTCACCCCGAAACCAGCGGGCTTTCGCTGGTATCACACCCACACCATGGCAAAGAATGATTTGAGCCGTGCCCAATACACGGGCCAGCACGGATTCCTGATGATCGAGCCGCGCGAAAACCCGGCGCCCTACGATCAGGAGTTCTTTCTCGCCCTGCACGATTGGGGCGGCCACCTGCTTGCCAGCGACGACGGCGCGATGAGCCCGAGCTACGCCGTGTCGACGATCAACGGCAGGGCCATGGGCTCCGGCGAGCCGCTGCGCGTGAGGCAGGGCCAGCGCGTGTTGTTGCATATCCTCAATTCCAGCCCCACGGAGGTTCACTGGCTTGCGCTCGCCGGGCATTCCTTGCAGGTGTTGGCGCTCGATGGCAACGCCGTTCCCAACCCGCGGGCGGTTCCCATGCTGAGACTCGCCCCCGGCGAGCGTGTCTGCGCCCTGGCGGAGATGAACAATCCCGGCGTATGGATTCTCGGGGAGGTGCGCAAGCACGTGCAGGCACTCGGGATGGCGATTGCCGTGGAGTACGAAAACCAAGCCGGCGGCCTGCGGTGGGATCAGCCGTCCGCCCTCATCTGGAACTACGAGCAATTCGCCGCTGCGCCGTCCGCCGCAGTGGGGCCCGACGGAAATTCCGCCGAGCCGCCCACGCTCATTCCGCTGGTGTTCGATGCCCGCTTTCGAGGCCACGGTGCCATGGAGGGTTGGACCATCAACGGAGCGTCGTACCCGGATGTGCGAGTGGCCCCGCTCATCAGCGGACGGCGCTACCGTCTGCAGTTCATCAACAACAGCGTCGATGATCATCCGGTGCATCTGCACCGCCATAGCTTCGAGCTGCGCCGTATCGGGGCGCAGAACGAGATCCGAGGCCTGATGAAAGATGTGGCATTGGTCGACGCACGGACGCGCATGGAGGTCGAGTTCACCGCCGACAATCCGGGCGCCTCGCTGTTTCACTGTCATCAGCAGAGCCACATGGATGGCGGCTTCATGATGCTGTTCGACTATGCTTGAGCGACCGAGGCACGTGGCGGCCCGGCCATTCGCGCTGCTCCTCACCATCGCCGCGGCCTCGTTATCGAGCCACGCCCAAACCAATTACGAGATCCAGGTGTACGGCGCCGACACCGTGCCGCCCGAGACGTTGATGCTCGAGCTGCACTCCAATTACACGCTCGAAGGCCGGAAATATGTCGCCGAGGGGGTCTATCCGACCAATCATCAGGAACACGAAACGGCGGAGCTGACCGAAGGTCTCAATGATTGGTCCGAAGTCGGCTTCTACATTTTCACCAGCGAGCAGGACGGACACGGCGTGCAATGGGTGGGCGATCACATCCGCCCACGCGTTCGCGTCCCGGACTCCTGGGGATGGCCCGTCGGGGTCAGTCTCTCCACGGAAGTGGGCTTTCAGCGCTCTGCATACTCGACGGACACCTGGACTTGGGAAGTCCGGCCGATCATCGACAAGGCAGCGGGGCGGTGGTACTTCGCCGTCAACCCGGCGCTCGAGCGCACCTGGCACGGGCCTGACGTGAATCAAGGCATCGGCTTCGCCCCGAGTGCCAAAATCAGTTACGACTTCAGCCGCGTCGTCAGTGGCGGAGTGGAGTGGTATGCCGACTATGGCTCAATCGCCAAGCCGGGTCCGATCCACGTTCAGCAACAGCAGCTGTTCGTCGTCACCGACCTCAATGTATCTCCGCTATGGGAAATAAACGTCGGCGTCGGCATCGGCGCCACAGCGGCCACCGACCATCTGATCTTCAAGGCCATACTCGGCCGCCGATTCGACTGGGGCCGGCATACGCCGCTCGATTAGGAGCCTCTTCCCTCGAACAGCGCATTCATCGCCTGATGGGTCGCGGCACCCGTCAGGCCGTCGAAACTTCCCTGTTCCGCGATCTTGCGGGCTGCGTTCATGAATCCGGCCCACGCCGCGCGCGCAAGCGCGCCGCCGACGCTCACGCGACGGACCCCCAAATCGGCAATCTGCGCGAGCGACAGATCGCTTGGCGCCCCGACCAATAAATTCACCGGCTTGGGATGCACCGCCTCGACCACGGCGCGGATATGCGCCACGGTCTTGATGCCGGGGGCGTATAGACAGTCGGCACCGGCTTCGGCGTAAGCTTTGAGCCGGCTTACGGTCAGCTCGATATCGGGTTTGCCCACCAAGAAACATTCTGCCCGGCCGATCAGCATGACATCGCCGCCGGCGGCGTCGATGGCGCGTCGCGCTGCACGCAGGCGCTCGACGGCCACGTCGAGCGGATACAAGGATGCGCCTCGGATCGAATCTTCGATCGATATCCCCGCGATGCCGGTGTCGACTGCGAGGCGGACGCTCTCGCCGACGCCGGCCGCATCCGCGGCGAAACCATCCTCGAAGTCCGCATTCAATGGCAGGTCGGTGGCGGCGGCCATCACGCGCAGGTGTTCGATGACCTGGCCGCGCAATAGACCGTTGTCCGGGAGACCTTGTGACCACGCGGCGCCTGAACTCGTGCTCGCGAGAGCCTTGAATCCGAGGCTTTGAAGGTAGCCTGCACTTCCCGCGTCCCACGGATTCGGGATCACGAAGCAGCCGCTCAGATGCAGCGCGCGGAAAGCGCGCCGCTTTTCAGCGAGGGTGGTCCGGGATGGCATCATGCAGTTCTCCACGTTCGATGCGTCTTACGGCACAAGAAAAGCAGCCTCGATTGGCATTGTGCAAATGAATATACGCAGCTTCCGCGCGGGCGAACATCTTGCCGATGACTTGGGCGGCCTCGGTTCCGGGGCATACCGCCGCGTCGATCATCTGATGCGCCGCATCGTACGCTCGGAGGGATATGAGGCGTGTCAGGACGTAGTCCGGAATGACGCCGGGCTCGAGGTCCGCTTGCTCCGCGGCCCTGCGAACGAAAATCGGTCCAGAGGAGCGGTAGGGCGAGGCCGCCGGCTGGTGCTCGAACGGCAGCAACAAGAGCTCCTCGCCGACGTCGGCATCCACCAGGCTCACGCGGCACGGAAAACCCGGCTTGGAATCCGCAAACACACGCCGTGCGTCGATGCGTAACAGCTCCTCGTCGCTCAGGGCGAACAACGGAGCAAAAGCTGCTCGCGGCAGGCCGGTCAATCGGAATGACGCCATGACTCACCTCGAATCGTTGGATGGCATGGCGCCCATGGTGAACTGGATGGCGGCGCGGCTCGCGCCGCTTTCGGACATCCAATTAGTGCGCGTTGCGTTCGCGAGCCACCGCGCGATAGCCGATGTCGCGCCGATACTGCGCTTGATTCCAGTGGATCGCCTGCACCAGTTCGTAGGCTTGGTGCCGGGCATCCCCGACCGTCGTCCCGAGGCCGACGGCGCACACCACGCGTCCCCCCGCGGTCACGATCTGCCCGCGCTCCACGCGGGTCCCGGCATGAAACACCTTGCCGGGCAGCCGTGCCGCTGCCTCAAGGCCCGAGATCGCATCGCCGCTGCGATAACTCTCCGGATAGCCGCCAGCCGCCATGACAACGCCCAGTGCCGCCCGGGAATCCCAGGTAGTCTGCACGCCGTCGAGCGCAGCCCCAAGCGCCGCTTCGCAGAGGTTCACCAGGTCGCTTTGCAGCCGCATCAAAATCGGTTGGGTCTCCGGATCGCCCAAGCGGCAATTGAACTCGATCACCTTCGGCGTTCCGTCCTCGCCAATCATGAGGCCGGCATACAGAAAACCCGTGTAGGGGGTTCCGTCGAGGATCAACCCGCGCAGCGTGGGCATGATCACCTCCCGCATGATGCGCCCATGAATCTCCGCAGTGACGATGGGTGCCGGCGAGTAGGCGCCCATTCCGCCCGTGTTCGGGCCCCGATCTGCATCGTCACGGCGCTTGTGATCCTGGGACGTAGCGAGTGGTATCGCTTGATCGTGCGCGGCGACGACGATGAAGCTTGCTTCCTCGCCGGTCAGGAACTCCTCGATCACGATCGTGCGGCCTGCGGCGCCGAAGCTCCCTCCCAGCATCGAGGTTGCCGTCTCGACGGCGGCGTCGTGCGTCTCGCAGATCACCACCCCCTTGCCCGCCGCGAGGCCGTCCGCTTTGACCACGATGGGAAGCGGTTGAGCCCGAACGTAGCGGGGATCGAAGTCCGCGGCCGTGAATGTCGCATACCCGGCTGAGGGAATGCGGTGCCGCTCAAGGAACCGCTTGGTATGAGCTTTGGACCCCTCCAGCCGGGCCGCGGCGCGGCTCGGTCCGAAGCAGGGGCGACCCGCCGCGGTGAATCGATCGACGATGCCGTTAACCAGCGGTCCCTCGGGCCCCACGATGGTCAAATCGATTTGTTCACGCTTGGCGAAGTCCAGCAAACGGTCGGTGTCGGTCGCTGCGATGTCGATATTGACTAGCTTTGGCTCGAGCGCCGTACCGGCGTTGCCTGGGGCGACGAATACCCGGCTCACCCGCGCCGACTGCGCACATTTCCATGCGAGCGCATGTTCACGTCCGCCACCACCGATGACGAGGACCTGCATCAGTGACGAAAGTGGCGGGTGCCGGTGAACACCATGGCAATGCCGTGCTCATCCGCCGCGCCGATGACTTCGGCATCGCGTTTGGAACCGCCGGGCTGGATAATCGATTCGATGCCGAGCTGCGCGATGACGTCGAGGCCGTCGCGAAACGGAAAGAAGGCGTCGGAGGCGGCGGAGGCGCCCTTCAGCGATAAGCCGGCGTCAGTCGCCTTGAGCGCCGCGATCTGACTGCTTACCACCCGGCTCATCTGGCCGGCGCCCACCCCGAGCGTGGCGCGCTGTTTCACGCAGACGATGGCGTTTGATTTGACATATTTCGCGACGCGCCAGGCAAACAACAAATCCGCGAGCTCCTCCTGGCTGGGAGCGCGCCTCGTCACCACCCGCAAATCCTCCGCGCGCGCCGAGGCCGCATCGCGGCTTTGCACCAGCAAGCCACCGGTGACGCTCCTGTATTCGAGCATCTGGGAGGCCGGCTTCGCGAGATCGCCGACTTCCAGGACGCGCACGTCATCCTTGGCGGCGACGATCGCGCGGGCCTCGCCGCTCACGCTGGGTGCGAGAATCACCTCGACGAACTGCCGATCCACGATTGCCCGTGCGGTGGCCGCATCCAACTCCCGATTGAACGCGACAATCCCGCCGAAGGCGGAGGTCGGGTCGGTGCGGTACGCGTTCAGGTAGGCCGACGCGGTGGACGAAGCCGTCGCAACGCCGCACGGATTCGCGTGCTTCACGATGACGCAAGCCGGAGTGTCGAACTGGCGCACGCATTCGAGTGCGGTATCGCTGTCCGCGATGTTGTTGTAGGACAGCTCCTTGCCCTGCAGTTGCCGCGCTTGCGTCACCGATGCGCCGATCGCGCGTGGATCGGCGTAGAACGCCGCTTGTTGGTGCGGGTTCTCACCATATCGAAGATCGAGACGCTTGCGAAAGGAGAGATTCAAATCATTGGGGAACGTCGCCGATTCGGCGCCGATTGCGCCGGTGAAATACGCGGACACCATCGAATCGTATTGAGCCGTGTGTGCAAAAGCTTTGGCTGCGAGTTCGCGGCGCATGCCGATGTTGGTCGCCCCCTGATTGGCGGCGAGCTCGTCGAGCAGCGCACGGTAATCGGCGGGATCGACCACCACGGTGACCGAGGCGTGGTTTTTGGCCGCCGCCCGCACCATGGCAGGACCGCCGATGTCGATATTCTCCACGGCCTCATCGTATGTACAGTCGGCACGGGCGACCGTCGCGGCAAACGGGTAAAGATTCACCGCCAGCAAATCGATCGGCTCGATGTCGTGCTCGCGCATGACTTCCTCGTCCACCCCGCGGCGCCCGAGAAGTCCGCCATGAATCTTTGGATGCAGAGTCTTGACGCGGCCCCCCATGATTTCCGGAAAGCCGGTGTGTGCGGCGACTTCCTTGACAGAAATGCCGTGGCGAACCAAAAGGTTGGCGGTACCGCCGGTCGACAGGATCTCAATGCCGCGCTCCCGCAGTTCGCGCGCAAACTCCACGATCCCAGCCTTGTCGGAGACGCTCAGAAGTGCGCGACGGACGGGCGTGAGCAATGTCGTCCCTACTCGGCGATCCCGAACTCTTTGAGTTTCTTACGTAATGTGCCGCGGTTGATGCTGAGAATGATCGCGGCGCGGCTTTGGTTGCCCTGCACGTGACCCATCACCACCTTGAAGAGCGGCTCCTCGACCTCGCGCATCACCAACTCATACAGATGCGCAGGCTTGTGTCCGTTCAATGTCTCGAAGTAGCACTGCAACGCTTCTTCGGCCTGCGAACGTAGCGGCACGCCCTTCCCATTGACCTTCAGGTCGCGCCCGTTGAATGCCGCGACGAGGTCCTTGCGAGCCCTGGCTTTCTTTTTTGCGACCATAGTTCCACCCGATATCCCTGCAGACCATTCTTATTTTCCAACTATGTGCGCTCATCAACTGCGCTCCACACGCGTGTCGTATTGGTCCAACAACGTGGCCAGCTGCTCGTGCGGAGTCTCGATTCGTACGAGGCGGTCCCGCAAAGCCTCTTGACCCGGATGCTGACGGAAATACCAACTCAAGTGTTTACGTGCCACTCGAACACCGGTCTCATCGCCATAAAAATCGTATAGGTCTTCGAGGTGGGCGCGCATAATATCACGGACATTTTCCTGCGCTAGATCCTCG
>Ga0182030_10003630_pt1 | contig 32991 bp, 21 predicted proteins | sample 812S3MmetaG_FD_121299 | JGI IMG/M metagenome (GOLD analysis project Ga0182030, IMG submission 121299) | Permafrost microbial communities from Stordalen Mire, Sweden - 812S3M metaG (Illumina Assembly) | ecosystem: Environmental > Terrestrial > Soil > Wetlands > Permafrost | place: Sweden... | reverse complement strand
GGTAGAAGCAACGTAACCTTAAGGACGAACTGGCCTTCTTCCATTCTTGGGTAGAAGCCAACGTCTTACAAGCCAAGCTCCAAGGGCGTTATGAATGGCTTCAAAGCAGGCCCCCGCAACCAAACCCAAGAAAAACTAGTTGCTGGCTTTCTGCGCGGCATTTTCCTGCTCATTTGCTACCAAATTGCTTCCATCAGACTTTTTTCGGGACTCCGTCATAGCGGCCTCAAAGCGTTTGGAATCCTCTCCAATGGCGCCAGGGAGCAGGTGGCCCTATGTGTCGTAGGTGTTCGGGTCTAGCTTGGCGATGATCGCCGGAATGTCTCCGCGGCCAAATGCAGCGCAAGTCTGCCTGACGGTTTCGACGTGGCTCAAGCTTGCTCCCCCCTAGCGGAACAATGTCAGGCCATTAAAATGTCACAACCCGGCCAATTTACAAGGCGTTGGCCCGGGGGTTTCGTGCAAATCCCAGAGTGGCTGCGTCACCCTACGCCAGCGGCTTTTCCCGGTGCAGCAGATGCAGAATATTGCCGTCGCAATCGGTGAAGAAGACCACCGAGTTGCCGGCATGCTTCTCCGGGGCCGTCAGAAAGTTGACCGATTTCGCCTGCAGGCGCGCCATGACGGCGTCGAAATCCGTCACAGCAATGGCCAGATGACGTAGGCCCGGATCGCGCATGGTCTGCGGAGCCGGTGCGGCATTCGATTCGATGATCTCGAGCATCGAACCGTCCCGCGCCTTCACAAACACCGTGGTGGTGTTGGGCGGCCGCCATCCGATGGCAAACTCCAGGTGGTCGACATACCACTGGGCAAGCCGCAGCGGGTCGGAGGACGCGATGGCAGTGTGTTCAATGCCGGTGACCATAGCCGGATTGTACCGCCGCTCCGCTAATCCAGCCAGGCTTCACTTCGGAAGGCCGCCGCAGCCTGAGGCACGGCGCCGAAACGCCGGTGACGGGCGCGGAATTCCCGGACCGCGGCCGCCAGATCGGCTGCATCGAAATCCGGCCACATGCGGCTGGAGAAAATCAGCTCGGCATAGGCGGATTCCCAAAGCAGAAAATCACTCAGCCGGCGCTCGCCGCCGGTGCGGATCAGCAGGTCGACCGGCGGACCCAGCGCATTGTCCAGGGATTCGCGGTTGAGCAGAGGCACGCGCCCCGCGGCAGCCAGAATGGCGTCGCGGGCCGAATAATCCACGGCGATGCGCAGACGCAGGCGCGTGCCTTCGGCGGAATCGCGTTCAATCTGGCTGATGGCGCGGCATAGCGCATCCCCCAGGCGGTCGCGCCGCCCAATCGCTTCCAGACGGATGCCGTTCGCAATCGCGCGGCGCGCTTCCTTTTCCAGGTAGATTTGCAGCAGGCGCATCAGAGCGCCCACTTCCGCTCCAGGCCGCCGCCAGTTGTCGGAGGAAAAAGCGAACAGCGTCAGAATGCCGATCCCTGCGTCCGGAGCAGCCTCCACAATCCGGCTGACGCACTCCACACCGGCCCGGTGGCCCGCCTCGCGCGGCAGTCCCCGGGCCAGCGCCCAGCGGCCATTGCCGTCCATAATAACGCCGCAATGCAGAGTGCTTTGTAATGCAAAGTCAAGAGGCATAAAAAAAGACCCGCTCCTTTACTTATCGCGCATAGCTTGAATCAAGGCTTCCATGTGGTCCAGATACCGCTCCAGAGCGCGGCGCCCGGAGGCGGTGAGGCGGTATTCGGTGCGCGGCACGCGGCCTTCAAAGCCCTTCGTGCAGGCCACGTAGCCGGCTTCTTCCAACTTGCGGGCATGCACGCTCAGGTTGCCGTCGGAAGTCTCGAGCAGCTTCTTCAGCTCGATGAAGGTGAGCGTCTGGTTCACGGAAAGCGCGCTGAGAATGCCCAGACGGAGCCGTTCGTGTATCAACCGGTCCAACTTCGGCGCGCCGGATACCGCGGGAATGCCGGTGGGCCCGGGAGCCGGCTTTGCTTCGCGTTTTGCCGTGTTGGATCTAGCCGCCATAATTCACCGCGATGATGGTACCAAATAGAATGTGCAGCCCGCCAAAGCCCGCGGCCAGCCACAAGTGCGCCGGCACGGAGGGAACCAGCAGCGCCGCAGCGCCGGCCGCCATGAAGCAGGCGCCCATGGCGGGCACCACGCGCACCGAAGCCGCACCGCCGGAAACCACGCCCGCGCCATAAAGCAGTAGCCAGATCCCCGGCAGCAGCGTAGCCGCCGAACCGCCGGCAATCACCACCGTGAGCAGCGCCCCTGCAGCCATGGCCGGGGCGAAACCCGCGACGAATTTGCGCCCGGGACCGGACAGAAGCGATTGCTTCGCGCGGTGCGATTTCAAGGCCGCGGCCATACTTCCAATCAGAATGGCCAGCACGGCTTCCGCCAGCCATACGGCCAGCCAGCGGGGTGAAGCCGTCCGCGGGCCGGCAATCCAGGCCGCCGCCAGGGCCGTTGAGCCCATCAGTACGCCGCCCAACCCGGGCACCGCGGTAAACTCGCCCGCCCGCTCCAGCGTGCGCCGGATGTACAGCAGGTTGTCCATGGCGTGGGCATGGAGTTCCAGCGGTTTGGGGCCAGGTGTCGCCATGCCAATAGGATACCGCTTGCTTCGGATGTTATCAAGTACTTTCCCAGGCAAAGTAGCCTGTCGGTACCTCGTGCCGCTGGCAGCCATCCGGGCCCAAATCGTGCGTTTCAGTACCTTAACGAACATTCATAACCGGATTCCCTTCCCGCGCATCTATTAAGGTGGATGTAACAGGAGGCAGAAGGATGTTATACCGAATGGCGCGAAAGGCCGGCTTGGCAGCGGCTTTCTTGGGAATCCCGTTTTTGATGTCGGCGCAGATGCAGGCTCCCGACCCGGATTCCGGACAACAGCGCGCACCGGCTCAGGCGCAAATGCTTGCTCCGGCGCAATTGGACGACCTAGTGGCGCCCATCGCCCTGTATCCCGATCCTCTGTTAAGCCAGGTGCTGGTGGCCAGCACATATCCACTGGAAGTAGTGGAGGCCCAACAGTGGCTGCAGCGAAATGGCAACCTGAGAGGTCAACAGTTGACCGACGCAGCCCGGCAGCAGAACTGGGATGCCAGCGTGCAGGCCATGGCGGCCTTTCCGGACGTGTTGAGCATGCTCAACCAGGATGTCCAATGGACAACGGCGCTGGGCAATGCGTTTCTGGCGCAACAGGCGGACGTGATGGCGGCCGTGCAGCGAATGCGCGCGCGGGCGCGGTCTAACGGTAGACTCAACACCACGCCGCAGCAGACCGTGACTACGGAAACGCAGAACGGGCAAACGGCCATCGACATTGCGCCGGCTGACCCGCAGGTGATCTACGTGCCGGAATACGATCCGGACTATGTCTGGGGCCCTCCGGCATATGGTTACTATCCGCCTCTTTATTATTCAGGGTTAGGCTTCGGCTTCTATCCTGGAATCAACATGGGTCTGTACTTCGGCGGCTGGGGCGGTTGGGGTTGGGGCGGCTGGGGCTGGGGTTGGGGCCCGAACTGGTTCGGCGGTTCCCTCTTCGTCAACGGCGGCTTCTTCAACCACTACGGTTTCCGCGGCGGATTGTACGCCGGTGGAATGGGACGGGGCTTGTGGCAGCATGACGCCAGCCATCGCTTGGGAGTGGGATACCCCAACGGGCAACTTTCCGCGCGGTATGGCGCCGCATCCGTGGCTTCGCGCGCCGCCATGAGTAGATCGGCAGGCGTCAATTCGGCCCGCTCGGCGGGCGTCGGCTCGGCCCGATCCGTGGCCGGTGACAGCCGGTTCGGTAACGCGTCGTCTTCCTATGCGGAGCGCTCGGCGGGAACGCAGGGAGCACGCAGCGCCGCTACCCCCAACGCCGGCCGCACCAGTGAAGGCAGCTGGCAGCACTTCCAGGGAACGCAGCGCTATTCGGCTCCGGCGCAGCGGTCTTCCGCGCCCCGTGCGGCGCGCAGTTACAGCAACAGCGGCATGGCCCGCGGCTACAGCAACAGCGGCGCGGTTTCGCGTAGCTATAGCAGTCCCTCAGTCTCGCGCAGCTACAGCAGCTCGGCGCCTCGCAGCTATAGCAGCGGCGGAGCCTCTCGCAGCTACAGCAGCGGCGGTAGCAGCCGCAGCGTCGGCGGCGGAGGCGGAGGCGGCGGTCACACCTCCGGCGGCGGCGGACACGGCGGCGGACACGGCCGGTAAGCCGGGCGATCAAGACCTGTCGGGAGCGGGTAGCGGGCAACTTCAAGAGGTTGCCCGCTACCCGCTTTTCCGTTTGAAGACCAGTTACGACGATATTGTTAGAATAGGCACGTGCTCCAGAAGAGTCCGAAGGAGGAATACTCGCGAGCGGACGTGCGCCGCCAGTTCGGACTTACCGAGCGGCAGCTGCGGAGTTGGGGCCGCCAGAAGCTGATTCCGGATGGCGATTCGTACACTTTCTCCGACCTCATCGCGCTCCAGGCGATCGTCAAACTGCGCGAAAAACGAATCGCGGTGAGCCAGATCGGCCGGGCGCTGGACTCGTTGCGCGAGAAGCTGGACTGGGTGAAGCAGCCGCTTTCCGAACTCCGCGTGGCATCCAACGGCAAGAAAATTGTGGTTCACGTGGCCGGCCAGAAAATGGAGGCAATCAGCGGACAGATCCTTTTCGATTTCGATGCCGGTGAGTTGCGCGGCGTCAAGACCTTTCCGGACCGCAAACTGCCGGCCAACCGCCTCCGCGAATCGGAAGTCTGGTTTCAGAAGGGCCTGGAGTTGGAAGAGGCCGGCGCCCCTATCGAAGACGCCGTGGAGGCCTATCGTAGAGTCACCGAACTCAACCCCAAAGCTGCCGGCGCCCTGGTCAACCTGGGCACCATTTATTACCGCCAGCGGAAATTCACCGAGGCGGAAATCTATTACCGCGACGCCATTGAGGCCGACCCGGAATACCCGCTGGCCCAATTTAACCTGGGCAACCTCTATGACGAACAGGGACGCGTAAAAGAGGCGTTGGAGCATTACCGGAAGGCGCTGGAGCTCAACCCCAGTTATGCCGACGCCCATTTCAACCTGGCCTTGCTCTGCGAGCGTACCGGCGACGCCATGAAGGCCGTCCACCACTGGAAGTCTTATTTGAAGCTGGACAGCTCCGGACAGTGGGCTGAAATCGCGCGGCGCCAGTTGGAACGGCTTCGGCAAGCGGTGATTCGTTAGCCTGCTCCGCCGCCAGCCCTGCCACCAGTTATCCTGAAGTCATCCTAAAATTTTGGAGTCGGTAATCGGATGAAGATTGGTTTAGCGTTTCGTTGTTTCTTTAATCTGTTGTTTGGCGGCCAGCTTTCGAGCGGCGTGTTGACGGAACTGGGGCTGGTGAAACGCGGCGTTCCCACTGCCAAGGCAGTCGCGCCCGCGGCAGTACGGACCCCGGCCGATGGCGCCCTACAGATTCTTGGCGCTTTGCAGCGCGATGCCCGCCTGGTGGATTTCCTGATGGAGGACATCGACGCCCATTCCGACGAACAGGTGGGAGCGGCCGTGCGGGACATTCACAAGAAGTGCGCCGAGTCCTTGCAGCGCTATGTGAAAATCGCGCCGCTCATCGACGGGGTGGAAGGCACGTTCGTGAAGGCGCCTTCCTCCGACCCGAACGTAGTGAAGTTTGTCGGCAACGTTCCGGCGAAACCACCGGCCGGCGGCACGCTGCAACACAAAGGCTGGCGCGCCACGAAGGTGGAATTGCCGGCGCTGGCGGCGGGACAGGACGCGGCTATCATCGCGCCCGCGGAAATCGAAATTGAGTAAGAAAACACCAGCCGCCCGCTACGCCATCGGGATCGATCTGGGAACCACCAACTGCGCGCTGGCCTATGCCGAAATCGCCGCGGCGGCCGACCCGTTCGCGCCCGTCAACGTGCAGTTGGCAGCCATTCCGCAGCTGGTGAACCCCGGTGAAGTCCGCGAAGAAAGCCTGTTGCCTTCGTTTCTCTATGTCGCCGGAGCAGCCGATTTCGCGGCGGGAGCCATCGCGCTGCCGTGGGATGAGAAACGCACTTTCGTGGTGGGCCAGCTGGCGCAAAAGCGCGGCGGGGAAAATGTAGGCAGGCTGGTTTCTTCCGCGAAATCGTGGCTGTCCAATTCCGGCGTGGACCGCACGGCGGAGCTGCTGCCGTTTCGCGCGCCCGAAGGCGTTGCAAAAATCTCGCCCGTGGAAGCCACGCGGCGCTACCTGGAGCATTTGCGCGAAGCCTGGGATGCGCAGCACGAAGATGCGCCCTTCGCCGCCCAGCAGGTGCTGGTAACCGTACCGGCTTCCTTCGATGCCGTGGCGCGGGACTTGACTCTGGAGGCCGCCAAACTGGCCGGTTACCACGACGTCACACTACTGGAGGAACCGCAAGCCGCGTTCTACGCCTGGATTGAACGCCATGACGATTGGCGGCAGCGCGCCCAGCCGGGCGACCTCATTCTGGTGGTGGACATCGGCGGCGGCACCACCGATTTCACGCTCATCGCGGTCACCGAAGCGAAAGGCGAACTGGCGCTCGAACGCATCGCCGTGGGCGACCACATTCTGCTGGGCGGCGACAATATCGACCTGGCCCTGGCCGGCGCCGTGGCCGCGCGACTGGCGGAAAAAGGCACGCGCATCGACAGCCGGCAAATGCAATCGCTGTGGAACAACTGCCGCACCGCCAAAGAAAAATTACTGGACCCTTCTTCGCGCGCCACCGAAATGCCGGTCACGGTGCTGGGTAAAGGCAGCGGCCTGGTGGGCGGCGCCATCAAGGCCGCTCTATTGCGCAGCGACGTCGAAAAAGTTCTGAGCGAGGGCTTCGTGCAGCCGGTGGCCAGTACCGATATGCCCGCGCAGCAGCGGCGCGCTGGACTTCAGGAGCTGGGATTGCCGTACGCGGCCGACGCGGCCATCACGCGCCACCTGGCGCGATTCCTCCGCCAGCAGGCGGCCGTTTCCGAACACGGCATGGTGCGCCGCGGTCCCAGCGGCCTAGCCTGCCCCACGCATGTTCTCTTCAATGGCGGTGTGCTGAATGCGGCGCTGGTGCGGGAACGCATCCTGGCCACGCTCGACACCTGGCTGGCGGAAGAAGGACTGCCGCCGGTGAAGCCGCTGAGCGGTGAAGACCTCATGCACGCCGTAGCGCGCGGAGCCGCGTATTACGGACTGTCGCGCCATGGACGCGGCGTACGCATCCGCGGCGGAGTGCCGCGCACGTATTACGTCGGCGTGGAAAGCGCCATGCCCACCGTGCCCGGTTTTCCGGCGCCGCTCAAAGCGCTGGCGGTGGTTCCGTTCGGCATGGAGGAAGGCAGTGAAATCGCCATCCCGGGCCGGGAATTCGGCCTCGTCGTGGGGCAGCCCGCCGAATTCCGTTTCTTTACTTCAGCCGCGCGCAAGGATGACGCTCCAGGTTATCTGCTGGAAGATTTCGGCGACCAACTGGAAGAGCTGTCGCCCATCGAAGTTAGTTTTCCTTCCGGCGAAAGCTCTTCGGAAGTAGTGCCTGTATCATTCGAAGCGGCAGTGACGGAGACCGGCGTCCTGCAATTGTGGTGCGTGGCGCGCGACGGCCGCAAGTGGAAGCTGGAATTCAATGTCAGGGAAAAATTGAAGGGGTGAGTACGCAGTGAAAGTCGGCATCGATCTCGGAACCACCAATTCGGCGCTCGCTTATATCGACGAGCGTGAGGCCGGGGACGTTGAGTTCCCTCCCGTGCACATCTTCGAGACGCCGCAACTGGTGGCGGCTGGGCGCGTGGAAGCGCGGCGCACGCTGCCTTCGTTCCTGTTCCTGGAAGACGGACAGCCGGTGGGCGTGTACGCCCGCGAACAGGGCGCCATTGTTCCCACCCGGCTGGTGCACTCCGCGAAATCCTGGTTGTCGAATGCCGACGTAGACCGCACCGCCAGGATTCTGCCGTGGGATTCGCCGGAGACCGGACGCGTCATGTCGCCGGTGGAAGTTTCGGCGCGCATCATCGGCAAGTTTCGCGAAGAGTGGGACCGCTCCATGGGCGCGCCATTGGCCGATCAGGAGATTGTTCTGACGGTGCCCGCATCGTTCGACGAAGAAGCGCGCGAACTCACCGTGATGGCGGCGCGCGAAGCCGGCCTGGAAAAACTGACGCTGCTCGAGGAGCCGGCCGCGGCCTTCTATTCGTGGATTTCGCATAACCTGGCGCAGTCGCGCAAGAAGCTCTTTGACGGCCAAATCGTCCTGGTGTGCGACGTGGGCGGCGGCACCAGCGATTTCAGCCTGATCCGCGTCTCCCGCGAAGGCGACCTGGTCAACTTCACACGCACCGCCGTGGGCAAGCACCTTTTGCTGGGCGGCGACAATCTGGATTTGACGCTGGCGTGGCTTGTGGAAACCAAGCTCAATTCGAAACTCTCCATCCGCCAGCGGAGCGGATTGCGGCGCCAGTGTTCGGCGGCAAAAGAAAAACTCCTCAACGACCCGGAATTAAAGAGCGTGGAAATCACCGTTCTAGGCTCCGGCTCCGCGCTGATTGGCCGCTCCCTGAAAAGCGAAATTCTGCGCGAAGAGGCTCTGGAACTGTCGCTCGAAGGCTTCCTGCCTTTCACCCAGCGCGGCGAAGGCCCCAAGGACGAAAAGCGCAGCCTGTTCCGCGAACTTGGGCTTCCGTATGAAACCGACGCCGCCATCACGCGCCACTTGAATGCCTTCCTGGAGCCCACCGGCCAAGCGCCCGACGCCATTCTGTTCAACGGCGGCTTTTTCATTCCGGCGATTCTGCGGGAGCGCGTGGCCGATGTGGTGGGCCAGTGGTACGGTAAGCGGCCAGAGATTCTGGAAAACCGCGATCTGGATCTGGCCGTTGCGCGCGGCGCCGCTTATTATTCCTACGTGCGATCCACCGGCAGCGGCGTGCTGGTGCGCGGCGGCCTTCCGCGCGCTTACTACATCGCTCTCGGCGAACCGCGGGATGGAAAGTTCCAGGCGGTCTGCCTGGTGCCGCGCGGCACCGAGGAAGGCTCGGCCGTTGAGATTGATCACCCCGCCCTGCAACTGGTGGCGAACCGGCCGGTGTCGTTCCGCCTGTACAGCTCGCTGACCCGGACCGACGACGGGCTCGGCAGCCTGGTGGAGTTTCCCGAAGGCGAGGCGGCCCTGCACCGGCACGTGCCGCTGAACGCCGTGATCCGCTTCGGCAAGAAAGCCGAGGAGCGCCTCATCCCCGTAAAGCTGGGCGCGCGGCTCACGGAAGTGGGCACGCTCGAAACCTGGTGCGAATCGAAGATTAGCGACAATCGCTGGCGCCTGCAGTTCGAACTGCGCAAGCAGGCCGAGCAGCAGGTGGAACGCAAGGCCGCGGCGGTGGTGAGCGAACAGGCCGTGGCGTCGTCCGTCGAACTGATTGCCGCGGTCTTCTCCACCACCGCGAAATCGCCCGTGGAACCCGCGGAACTGCCCGCCAGGCTGGAACAGACCATGGGCCTCGGCAGAAACTCGTGGCCGCTGGCAGCCATCCGGCAAATGGCCGATGCGTTTCTGGCGGCTGCCGACGGGCGCAAGAAGAGCCCGGCTTATGAGATGCGCTGGCTGAATCTGTGCGGCTTCTGTTTGCGCCCGGGCTTCGGCTATCCCGGTGACGACTTTCGCATTGAGCAGACCCGCAAGACTTACGCCGGCGGACTGACGCACGGAAACCAGGTGCAATGTGAAATCGATTGGTGGATTTTCTGGGGACGCGCCTCGGGCGGCATGAATCGCAACCAGCAGGCCGATGTGTATCAGCGTCTGGCCGGCTCTCTGCTGCCGCGCGGCAACCAGAAACTGCAGCGCATCAACGAATCGCTGCGCCGCGAGATGTGGCGCACGGCGGCGAGCCTGGAACTGCTGCCTATCGGAACCAAGACAGAGCTCGGTGACGCGCTGATCAAACGCGTGAAGACCGGCGATTACAAAGAGAGCGAATTGTGGTGCCTGTCGCGCCTGGGCGCGCGCAAACTCTTCTATGGCCCGGTCAACCTGGTGGTGCCGCCGGCCACCGTGACGCGCTGGGTGGAATTCCTGGTCAAACTCGCGGCCGCCGGCGACGCACTGGCATCGATGGCCCGCCTGACTGGAGATCCCACGCGAGAACTGCCGGCCGCCACACGCGAAACCGTCAAAGCAAAACTGCGCGGCATGCCGAAAGCCGAGCGCCTGCTGGCCGTGCTGGAAGGCGAAGCCGAAGACGAGCAGACGCTGGGAAAAATCTTCGGTGAAGAATTGCCTTCGGGATTGGTGTGGACGGAATGAGCGGAAACGGAGCTTGAATGGCCGCAACCAAAAGCCGAAGGGCGAAAGAGCATAGCCCACGGCGCAAGCCGTGGGTCCGGGCTTAAATTGGCCAGCCCCGGAACGGGGCGAAAGGGTGCGAGCCGCGTGATTCTTCCGCCCCGTTCCGGGGCTCTGACTTGAATGTGCATGGCGCCCCTACGGAGCTTGGGCACGAGCAGCAAGCCGAACGGTTCCTTACCCTTCTCCCACCGCGCGTGCCAGCACCACGGTCACGTCGTCCGGTTGTTCCGCATCGCCGATCCATTCCGCCACCGCATTCACAATCGCTTCGCCAATGCTCCCGAGCGGTTCGCCGCGGTGTTGCTGAACCAGCTCAATCAAACGCTCTTCGCCGAATTCCTCCGACCCGCGCTCCGGTTCCGTGACGCCGTCGGTGAACGCGACGAAAATATCTCCGGGCTGCATGGGAACAGTGGATTCTCCATACGTCTCGCCATCGAACAGGCCAACCACGGTGCCTGAGACTTCGCAGCGTGAGACCCTTCCCCCCGCTGTCACCACAATGGGAGGCAAGTGGCCTGCGTTGCAATACGTCATCTGTCGCGCCGCCGCTTCATAACAGCCCAGAAACATGGTGGCGTATTTCGCGGCCGGCGTACTGCGAAACAATTGGTAGTTCAGGGTGGTCATCAACATGGCCGGAGTGAGTTGCGATTGCGTAATGCCGTCACCTCGAAAATACATGCCGGGGTCACGTTGGGAAACACCGCCCGCACTTGTAGTCAACGGCGCCGCGATTTTATCCGGCTCCAGCGAATACGCGCGCACGAAGGCATGCACCGTGGCCATCAGCAGCGCGGCCGAAATTCCCTTCCCGCTGATGTCGCCCACCGCCACCACCAGTTTGCCGGCGCCCAGCGGAATAAAGTCGTAGTAATCACCGCTCACCGAGCGCGCGGGACGGCAGACGCCGTAGACTTCTAACGATGGAATGCCGCTGAACGCGTGGGGGAACAGCGATTCCTGCACTTCCCGGCCGATCGCCAGCTCGCTTTCGAGGCGCTGCTTCTCTTTCTGCTCGGCCAGCAGCCGCGCCAGCGATTCCGTCATGGAGTTGAACGATTGTTCCAGCGCCGCCATCTGGTCGCGATCGCGAACGGGGATGCGATGCGTCAAGTCGCCGCGATTGACGCGCTCGGTGGCCTGGTAAAGCTCCGCCACGGCGAGCGTCATGCTGCGCGACAGGCGGCTGCCAATCCAAAGCGCCACCAGCTCAATCAATCCAAAGAAGATCGCGATGCCGATCATCACGTAGCGCAGGAGCCTGGTAAACCTGTCTCCCAGGGTTGCGAATAACGTCGCGTAAAGGACCGACGGCCGTGTCGCTATGGCAATCGTCCCGGTTTGCGATTTACCGGTTCCCCAGTCCACTGCGGGGAACAGAGTGTAAGAGGTGAACTGTGGATCGAACCGGCTGTAGGGCGGCGGAACGCTTCCTCCGCTCACGATCTGGCCTGCGTCGGGACCGGCCTCCGCCGGCGGAGGGATTTGAACATCGCCGTCCGCGCCCGGCGGAATCAGAACCCCTGTGCCAAGACGCGCAATGGCCGTCTGCAGCACTTCGGGCGTGACGGCAACGCTTGAGATGACGGCCACCGTCAAACGGCCGGCATTCCATCGTTTCATCGCGCGTAGCGCCATGCCGTCGCGGTCCACCACGAAACCGCTGAAGTCTCCCGGAATCGCGGCTGGCAGCGGGATCGGGTCGCCTTCCGGCGACGCGCCGGCGGGCGCAAGAACGATACCACTCTGACCCTGCCACAACGTGACCGTCCGTCGCGGGTCGCTTTCGCTCGCCGCGGCGGCCAGTTGTCTGGCTGTCTGCCGATTCAGTTTACCGGAGCGATCCAGAGCGGCCAACTGCGCGGCCAGGCCATGATTCTCCGCTTCCAAATGGCTTAGCGCCGAACGCAAATTGGACAATGCAACGTAGGTAGCGAATTGTCCGGCAAACAAGTAAGTGGCCAGTGCGGCCATCGCCAGCAGCAACACAATCGGGATGACGCCAATGAAGATATACGTTACGATCAGCCGGCGCCGCAGCCGCCACATGAGGCGCGGCCAGAGCCAGCGGAAAGACAGCCATTTCGCGCCGATCACAAATAAGATCGCGAAGAAGATCGCCCATCCAAAGAACGACGATCCCGAGGCAGCGCCGTCGATGCAACCCATCGCGAGGAAGAGAACGCTCAATTCGCCAGCCCACAAAGTGGCGCGGCCCACCCTGGTTGCCGGGTGCAGAGTCCTACGCACCCAGCGGAACGTATTCAGAACGGCGCAGGATGCAAAAACAGTGGCGACGAGCGTGGCCCCGCGGCTCAGTCTCGAACCGGCGACAGGGACGATCATCCAGCGGAGAACCAGCAGGAGAAGAGACAACGCGCCCGACCACAGCGTGGCGCGGCCCAGTTTCGTAGTGGGGCGAACCGCTCGCGCGGAGCGAGCCCTCACGTCGCGAAACGTTGGCCGCTTCATCGTCCGGCTCTCACTGTCTGGCCACTTCCACCGTGTCCACCACCTCAGTCTACTCCGGACGCCACCAGCGCAGCCATTACTTGCCGGGAGTGCCGGCACTCATCAGGTGGCGTGGGCGGTTCCGCCCGCGCGCCAAAGTTTCTTGAATTCGTCGCGGCGTCCGTGGCGCAGGCACACTTGCCGGCACCTTGCCGGCACCTTGCCTGCCGCGTCGAGACTCGTCTCGACCCTTGCGCGCCTCTCTAACGGGAATCAGACGAAGTTTTGCTGGCGCTGGGAACCACGTAACCCGTCCGCGCACGCACCCGGCTCTTGGGAAAACGCTGCCCGGCTTCCTTCGTCAGTTCCACGGTAATGCTCCGCTTGGCGCCGGGTTTGGCCTCGGGCAGCGCGTAGTAAAGGCTGTACCGGGTGCGCATGCGGCGCATGGCTTCCTGAAACGCGGTGCCTGGGTCGTTCACCGTCAGCGCGTCGCCGCCGGTCTTTTCCGCGATACCTTTCATCCCCGCCTGCATTGCCAGATTCTGCGGAGCCAGAATCACACCCACCGTCCGCATCGCCTGAAACGACGGGTTGCGGACAATCAGGCCGCTCAGAATCGCGTCCGATTCCCAAAACTCATCCACCACCGTTTCTTCGCGGCGGGTGCGCGTGCCGATATTATCGGTGATGATGAGAACCGCGCGGCGGTGTTCGGTGTGGGGCTCACGGCGAAAGCGCAGGGCGGCATCGGAAACCGCGGCTTGAATCAGCGTGCCGCCGCCGAATTCCTGCCGTAAGACATCGTCCTGAATCGTGCGGTCCACCGCGTCCAGGTCCTCGGTAAAGGGCGCCACCTCCCGGCTGCGGTCGTTGAAGACCATCACGCAGACGCGGTCGCCTTGCTGCAGTTCGTGCAACCCCTGGCGCGCGGCGTCGGCCACTTGCTGCACCACGCCGCGCATGCTGCCGCTGATGTCGAATAGCAGGATCAGGTCCAGCGGCTGTTCCTCGGCCGCGAATTGCAGGATGGGCTGCTCCTTGCGCTCATCCAGGATTCGGAAATCCTCTTTGTGGAAGCCCGTCAGAATGCGCCCGTCCTGACTCAGCACTTCGGCATCCACGTGCACCAGGGAGACACCGGTGTGGAAGGTGACAGGCTCCTGGGAACAGGCCAAGGCGGCCGCGCAGAGAATGACGGCAAGTGGACGCACGATGCATTAGACTCGCCGGGATGGAATTGCGTTACCGCGTCTGAATTCATTTGTCTGAATTCATTTCGAAGGAGCCTTCCGGTTGGGATAGGATGATGAGAGCCATGCTCACTCGATACCGGCGCTGCACGCTGGCACTGCCGCTACTGGCGGCAGCCGTGGCGCTGGCGGCGCAAAGTCTCGACCCGGCTGAGGCCCGTTTCAGCGCCATAGCTTATCTCCCGAAACCCGCCGTCACCATTCAGGCAGAGACTCGCCTGGTGGAAATTGGTGTAGTGGTTCGTGACAGCCACGGCCATGCGGTGGGCGGACTGAGCCGCGCCGATTTCGAAGTCCGCGATGAAGGCAAACGACGCGAGATCACGGCCTTCTCCGTACAGAGATTCATGCCGGCAGGGACAACGTCCGCGGGCACGTCCCGTGCGGGTGCTGCTGCACCCACGGCCGCGCCGGGGAACGAGCCGCAACCGCGCTGGGTGGGAATGGTGTTTGACGACATCAGCATGCCGCCGGCCGATCTGTACAATTCGAAATCGGCCGCGAAGCGCTTCCTCAAGGACGGACTCGCGGCCAATGACCGCGTCGCTGTGCTCACTATTTCCAGCGGCCTGGTGCTGCCCTTCACCGCGGATCCCGCCAGGATCGCCGAGGCCATCGACAAGGTCACGCTGCAGGAACGGAAGCCCAGGTCATCCACCTGCCCCGTGCTGACGCAGTACGACGCCTACCAGATCGCCAACGGCTTGGACCCCACGGCCCTCTCCGTCAAAGCCGGGGAGTACGCCGCTTGCTCCGGAGTCTGCGGCGACGGTGGCGGTTCTTCCCGCCGGAGCCGTGGCGGCGCAGGCGGCTCCGGCGCGTGCAGCGCAGCGGTAATGGGAGTCCAGTCGATGTCCCGGGCGCTTTGGGAGGAAGTTCGCCTGAACGCGCAGAATACTCTCCTCACGCTGAAGAGCATCGTCGATTTCATGGCGCGCATGAAAGGCACGCGCGTGATGTTGCTGGCCTCTTCCGGTTTCCTGTCCGGCACGCTGGAGGACGAAGAGGGCCAGTTGGTAGACCGGGCTCTGCGCGCCAACGTGGTGATCAACTCGCTCGACGCCAAGGGCCTCTATACCAGCGACGCTCCTGAAATGGGCCAGGGCGCTGGAATCCAGTCGGTCATCTACCAGCAGTTGCAAGGGTCGCGGCCAAAGGCGGCATTGAACGACGCCATGGGAGACCTGGCCGACAGCACCGGCGGCCTGTATTTTCACAACAACAACGATCTGAACGTGGGCTTCCAAGAGTTGGGCATGCAGCCTGAGGTCAGCTACCTGCTTGCTATGGAACCAGCCACGCTCGACAACAAATTTCACCACCTGAAGATCAGCTTGACCGGCGCGCGCCATGACACGGTTCAAGCGCGAAAGGGATATCTGGCATCCGAGGACAAGCCGGAGAAGAACCAGGCCTCAAAAGCGGCGCCGGCAACCGAACGCCGCATGGATAAGGAGGTCTTCACGACCACATCATTTGATGAGGCGCCGGTGACCCTCTCAGTGGCATCCTTGAAATCGGCGGAGGGCCGCGCTACGGCGCTACTGACCTTTCATGTGGACATTGCCAAGGCGCAATTTCATGACCAGGACGGCGCACGGTTGCAAACGTTCCACATGATTGCAGCGCTATTCGACACGGACGGCGCGTACGTCAATGGAACGGAAGCACAGTTGGAATTTGCGCTGAAGGAACCCACCTACCAGCGCCTTCTGCCAGGCGGCTTCAACGCCAAAGTCAGCCTGGAAATGCCGCCTGGCAACTACCGCCTGCGCACCGTCATGGTGGAAGGCGGTGAGAAGGGCCGCTACAGTACCTCGACCGGGCCGGCCGAGATTCAGTAGTCCTCCCGAACCGGGGGCACTGCGGAACGCCCCCCATTCCAGGTCGGAGCCTGGGAAAACCTTGCCGGTTGGGATAGGATAATGAGAACCATGCTCACTCGATACAAGCGCCAGGTGCTGGCATTGTCGCTATTGGCCGCAGCCGTGGCGCTCGTGGGACAAAGTCTGGACCCGTCTGAGGCGCGCTTCAGTGCCGCGGCCTATCTTCCAAAGCCGGCCGTCACCATTCAGGCGGAGTCGCGGCTGGTGGAGATTGGCGTGGTGGTGCGTGACAGCCGCGGCCATTCGGTGAGCGGCCTGACTCAGGCCGATTTCGATGTGCGTGATGAGGGCAAGCGCCGCGAGATTAAAGGATTCTCCGTCCAGAAATTTGCTCCGGCCGGTGCAACGGCGGCGCCGGACTCCGCTGCTCAAGAGGCCGCACCGGGGAACCAGCCGAAGCCGCGCTGGGTAGCCATGGTGTTCGACAATCTCAGCATGCCGGCGGCCGATCTGTACAATTCCAAGGCGGCCGCGAAGCGCTATCTCAAGGATGGCCTGGCGGCCAACGACCGCGTCGCCGTGCTCACCATTTCGAGCGGCCAGGTGCTGCCCTTTACATCGGATGCCGCTAAGATCGCCGAGGCTATCGACAAGGTCAAACTGCAGGAGCGGCAAATCAAGTCATCCACCTGCCCGCTGCTGACGCCGTACGACGCCTACCAGATCGCCAACGGTATAGATCCGACGGCCCTCACGGTCAAAGCCGCGGAGTACTCCGCGTGCGCGTCAGCCTGCGGTATCACTACCCCTCCGCGCCGGACCAAGGGCGGTGGCGGCAACGGCCCGCCCCCGTGTGACGCTGCGATTCAGGGGGTGCAGGCGATGTCCCGGTCGCTCTGGGAAGAAATTCGCCTGAACTCGCAGGCCACTCTCCTGAGTCTGAAAAGCATCGTCGATTTCATGACGCGATTGAATGGCTCGCGCGTGATTCTGATGGCGTCTTCCGGATTCCTGTCCGGCACGCTGGAGTACGAAGAGAGCCAGTTGGTGGACAGAGCGCTGCACGGGAACGTGGTGATCAATGCGCTTGACGCCAAGGGCCTCTACACCAGCGAAGGCTTGGAAACAGGCCAGGCCACCAGCCCGCAGTCGGTGATCTACCGGCAATTGCAAGGCACGCGAGGGAAGGCGGCATTAAACGACGCCATGGGAGACCTGGCGGAAAGCACCGGCGGTCTGTATTTTCACAACAATAACGACCTGAACGCGGGCTTCAAAGAGTTGGGCATGCAGCCAGAGGTCAGCTACCTGCTGGCTGTGGAGCCTGCCGCGCTGGACAACAAATATCACCCCTTGAAGGTCAGTTTGACCGGCGCCAACCGTGGCTCCGTGCAAGCGCGAAAGGGTTATCTGGCAGCCGCCGACAAGACGGGTAAGCCCGAGAACGCGCCCGCCGACCGGCGGATGGATCAGGAAGTCTTCACCACGACATCGCTCGATGAAGCGCCGGTGACGGTTGCCGTTTCATCCGAGAAATCCGCGGAGGGCCACACCACCGCGGAATTGACCTTCCATGTGAACATCGCCAAGGCCCGGTTTACTGAGCAGGCCGGTGTACGGGTGCAAACCTTCCACATGATTGCGGCGCTGTTCGACGCCGAGGGCACGTACGTGAACGGGACGGAAGCGCAGTTGGAATTCGCGCTGAAGGAGCCCACCTACCAGCGCTTACTGCCCGCCGGGTTCAACGCCAAGATCAGCCTCGACGTAGCGCCGGGCAATTACCGTCTGCGCAGCGTCATGGTGGAAGGCGGCGAGAACGGACGATACAGCACCGCGACCACGGCAGCCGGGATTCATTAAGCTCCGCAACCGAATCACGGGCTGACATCCCACAGAAAAATGGAGCGCCCGATTTTTACTTGCGGGCTCGAGTCCGGCCACTGCGGCACCCCGAAAATTTTCCAGACACTCACGCTGACGGCATTCCAGCCCGGCGACGGGTGCGCGGCGTCTCCTGGCTGCATTTCAGGAAACGCGTGGCCGGCCAGCGTGGCATAGGTGCGGTTGAACGGCACGAAGGTAACGGCGGTGGCATGCTGCTCCGCCAGAAACGCGGCCAACCGTTTCATGTCCTGGCCCCAATCCAGATCGGAATCGGCCAGGAATTTCTCTGGATGGTTTCCCGCCAGTTCGTTGGTATAGGAAAGATAGTCCGGATGCTGCAGCGCGCCTGACGCCACGTGCCAGGCCAGCAGCGCGATAATCGGCCATCGAGCCACGGGCCGCCGCAGCAACGGAGCCGCCGCAATGCCGCAGACCACCGCCAGGCCGATATAGACGGGCAGAATGTGGCGCGTCCCGATGTTGATGCGGCTGCCCAATCCGCAAAGCAGAATGGCTAGCGAGAAGAGCGCCGGCCGCCCCACGCCGCGGCGCACGCACAGCGCCGCTATCAGCGACAGCACTGGCATCGCAAGGGGCGTCCTCAAGGCCAGCGCGGCCGGGTAGTAATACCAGAAGCCGGTGTTGCTGCGAGCGCCGAAGAGATACGAAGCGTGGCCAGCGGCGTTGTGAGTCCACAACGTCTGAAGACCGGTGAAGAAGCGCGGCGCGGGCAATCGCAAGTGCAGATAGCCGACGCGCGCGAAAGAGAATCCGTAACCGGCCCAGATTACTGCGCAGGCGATGGCGAGGACAGCGAAAATTGAGACAGGGAGCGGTGATGGTGCGGGCGCGGCCGTCCCCCCCAGTCGTGTCGAGATGAGTCTGGAGACGCCGCGCGCGAGTGCGCGCGCCACGTTCCGCCCATGCATCAGCACCAGAGCGGCGGCTAGAAAAGGGATCGCCGAGAATTTCGAAAGCGCCGCCAGGCCAAGGCAGACGCCGAACAGAATGGTGCGCTTGCGGTCGGGAGTTTCCAACCACAGCAAAGATGCGTAGGCGGCCGCGCCGGTGAACGCGACGGCTGCCATGTCCGTGGTGATGAGGCCGGAATGAGCCAGCACCGGCGGCAGCGTGGTGAACAGCAGAGTCGCCATTACCGCGGCCAGCGGGCCGCCCGAGCGCAGAGCCCAGAGGAACACCACGGCCGAAGCAATCCAGAAAAACGGCAGAATTCCCGCGCGGCCCACCGCCAGCGTGCGGTCGTAGTGTTCGCCCCAACCCAGAATGCGGTATCCCTCGTGGTAAGAATCTGGACCGGGGTGGAACCGTTCGCCTGCCAGAAATGGACCGATCGCGGCGAAAACGCGGGCCAGTGGCGGGTGCTGGTCTTCGTAAAGATACTTGCCCGTGGAGAGATATTCCATGCCGGCGGCCAGGTGGTCGGGTTCGTCGATGGTGTGGTTGAACACTGTATAAGTGGAGGCGATGCGGGCCGACCCAATCAAGACCAAGACAATGGCAAGAAGGACGGCCCGCCGGATTTGCCCGTGCACCTGCAAGCCCACAGCATAGCTCACACCGGCGCGCGCCACTGCGTACACTGGTATGGAATGGCCCAGATCTACTTGTGCTTCCTGTGGCACATGCACCAGCCCTTTTATAAGGACCTGATCACCGGCGAGTATAAACTGCCGTGGACACGCATGCACGCGCTCAAGGATTATTACGGAATGGCGCGCATCCTCGAGGAGTTTCCGGATGTGCGGCAGACCTTCAACCTGGTGCCTTCCATGATGGCGCAGGTGGCCGAATACGCGGCCGGCGAGGCCGCCGACCCGTTTCTGGCGGCCGCTCTCAAGCCGGCTGAGGATTTGGATGATGCCGGCCGCGCGTTCCTGCTGCGGCATTCCTTTTACGCCGACCCGCACCACATGATTTATCGCTATCCGCGCTACGGCGAGTTGTTCGACGCCTGGCAGGCGCAGAAAAATTCCGGCGGCCGCAGTCTCTTTGGCCCCCAGGATTATCGGGACGTGCAGATGTGGTCGCAACTCTCCTGGTTCGACGAAGAGTTCCAGGCGAATGATCCGGAAGTGCGCGCATGGGTGGAACGCGGCCGCGGTTTCACACTGGACGATCAGCGGCGCATGGGCGAGAAACAGCGCGACATCGTGGGCCGTGTGCTGCCCATTTATCGCAAGTTAGCGGGCACGGGACAGATTGAAATCTCCACCACCCCTTATTACCACCCCATCCTGCCGCTGCTTTGCGATTCCAATATCGCCAGCGTCTCTCATCCCGATGTCCCCCTGCCGCCGCGATTTCGATATCCGGACGATGCGCGCAAGCAACTGGCCCTGGCCCGCGAATATTGCGCCGCGCATTTCGGCGCCGCGCCGGTGGGTTTATGGCCATCGGAAGGTTCGGTGTCCGATGAGGTCTTCGCCCTCGCCGCCGAATTGGGTTTCGAGTGGGCCGCCACCGATAGCGGCGTGTTGAACCGAACGCTGGGCAGGCAGGTAGGCGTCGACGGACTCTACCGGCCTTACCAGTGGCGCCAGTCACAGCGATCGATGGGCGTGGTGTTCCGCGATCATTTCCTCAGCGACCTGATCGGCTTCGTGTATTCGCGCATGGATGCCGCCCCGGCCGCGGAGGATTTTCTGCACCGCATTCGCGACAACTGCGCCGGCATTCTCTCCAGCGGGCGCGATGCCATGGTGCCCATCATTCTGGATGGGGAAAACGCGTGGGAGTATTATCACCTCAACGGCCGCCCGTTTCTCCGAGAGCTCTACCGCCGCATTTCGGAAGACAAGCAGATGCGCGCCGTCACCGTGGGCGAGGCCATGCGCCTGATGGCGCCGGAGCCGCTGGACCATATTTTCCCGGCCTCCTGGATCAGCGCCAATTTCGATGTCTGGATCGGCGCCGAGGAAGACAATCACGCCTGGACGCAACTGCTGCGCGCCCGCCAGACTTACGACAACGCCACCAACGTGCCGCAGGCGCAGCGCGACCGGGCCTTCGAAGAGTTGATGATTGCCGAGGGCAGCGACTGGTGCTGGTGGTATGGGCCGGAGCACGAGTCCGCCAACCGTCCGGAGTTCGATGAACTGTACCGCAGCCACCTGACCAACGTCTATCGATTCCTCAACCTGATGCCGCCCGAAGAACTGTCGCGGCCCATCCTGCGCATTTCCGTGCCGGATGTTCTGATTCTGCCGTCCGGCCCCATTTATCCCACCATTGATGGAGAAGTGACTTCTTACTTCGAATGGCTGGGCGCGGGCGTGTGCCACGTAGATGAGCGGTCCGGCTCCATGCACGGCAAGAAATTCGTGGTCCGCGAAGTGGAGTTCGGCAGCGACGGCAAGAACCTTTTCCTGCGGACCGATTTTGATGCGAATTACCATCAGGAACTGGCGGGGATGGAAGTCCGCCTCACGCTGGAATCGCTGCAGGCGGCGCACGTCACGCGGCTCACCATCGCGCTGGCGCCCGGTTCCGCGCACACCGTGGAGACGCTCGACCCGCCGGTTGAGTGCGCGCTGGGCCGCGTTCTGGAGACGCGTATTCCACTGGCCGCCATCGGGGTGATGCCCGGCGCTGGAGTGCGCTTCCAGTTTTCGCTCTGGCAGGGCGGCCTGCCCATCGACGCGGTGCCGCAGCAAGGCTGGATCGAAATGCGCACCACGGACCCGGTGGAAATGGCGGGCTGAGGCGCGCGGATGCCCGCGCCGCTTCACCCGCATTCATCCTGAGAATTCAACGCCCCCCGCTCATGCTAGACTGATTCTCACCGTAATGCGCCGCAAATTCTTGTGCATGGCGTTCCTTTTGCTGTTCGCTCCCTGGCTCCGTGCACAAACCACGCAGGGCATCGTCGTGGGCGCCGTTACGGATTACGCAACCGGCTTGCCCGTGGCCTCCGCCGCCATCGTCTGCCTGCGCACGGATACGGCCGCCACTCAGGCTACCGCGTCGGATGGGCACGGGGCGTACGCCGTCGCGGGGCTCTCACCGGCCCTGTACATTGTCACCGTAAGCGCCGCCGGCTATCAAACCCAACAGGCGCGCGGTTTGGATCTGCCCGTGTCCGGCCGGATCGAACTGAACTTCCGCTTGCGCCCGCTCTACGATCTTTGGGAACTAGGACGCTTTCAAAGTTGGATCGCGCCCCAGTCTCAGCAGTCTCTGGCATTCTACGGACCGGACGTCGATAACACGCGCGTCGCCGTCTTCAGCTCCAACACGGGCTCCCTGGCGCCGCTCGACAGCTCGCGCTCGGATGTCATCACGGAGACTGATATTCAGCTGCTGCCTCTCACGGGCCGCGATGCGTACACCATGTTGATGCTTCTCCCGGGCGTGACCGCCGACACCACCACCGCCCGTGGCCTGGGCTTTTCCGTGAACGGCCAGCGGCCATCCTCATCGAACTATCTTCTGGATGGCGTCGAGAACAACAACTTGCTGGTGACCGGGCCGCTCACCACCGCCATTCCGGAATTCCTGCAGGAATACCGCATCTCCACCACCAATTATTCCGCCGAATACGGACGCACCTCGGGCTTCATCGCCAACGCCGCCACGCGCACCGGCGGGAATGCCTGGCACGCCGATCTGTTCGTTCACTGGCAGGACCAGTGGCTGGCCGCCAACGGTTTTCAGGAGAACGCCGCCGGCATCGCACGGGCCCCGCTGAAGGTATGGGAGCCCGGCATCTTCGTTTCCGGCCCGGTGCGGCGGGGTCAATTGTTTATCTCCGGCGGATTTGAGGAGCGCCGCTACCGCAGCCAGGCAGATCCGCAAAGCTTTGCGTTGCCCACCGCCGGCTTCGTCAATGGGCTCGACGCTTCCAGTTTTGCCGGCCAATATCTTCGCCGCTACGCACCGCTGGTCCAGCCCAGCGGCCCCGGCGATTACGGCGTAGTCACCATCTCGCCGCCCGTTCCCATCAATCGCGCCTCGGGAATGTTGCGTCTCGACGATTCCTTTCACAAATCCACGGAGCGTCTGTTTGCCAGGCTGTGGATCGATCAATTGGATTTGCCCGACCTGGCCTTCGACCCTTACCCGCAGTTCTCGTCCGGGTTCCAGCAGAAGTCCGCATCGGTCGCGGCCGGCCTGCTTTCGCAGGTCGCGCCGCCCCTGTTGAATGAACTGCGCGCTTCCCGCGCCGGAGATTCCATCCGCCTCAATACGTTTCAGCCCAACGTCCCGGAGCTGGATCTCTACACCATGCAGGACGTGGGCTACAGCATCACGCTTCCCGGCAGTTCTTCGTTTTCCAACTATCGGAATCGAGGATCCACCTGGGAGGTCTTGGACAACCTCACTTGGGTCAAAGGCCGCCATACCTTCAAGGCCGGCGCCGGATTTCTGGAGCGCTCTCCATCGCTCGAACTCTACACCTTTCCCATTCTGGAGTATCCGGATTTGAACAGCTTCGTGATGAATCAACCTTCGCAGATGATCGCGGAGACCGACCGTCTGTCTTCCACCCTGGGTTCCGTTGCACCCGGTCGCTCCTATCGCTACCGCCAGTTTTTCGCCTTCGCGCAAGACAGCAATCACGTCACCAGCCGCCTGATGTTCGACTATGGCATCCGCTACGAATATTACGGAGCCCCTGTAAACACGGGCGCGCAGAAGGATCTGCTGGTGCAACTGGGAACCGGCGCCGGAATTCAAGACGCCCTGCGGGGCGCCGGCTATGCGCCTGTGCCCGGCGGCGATCAACCTCTTTTCCAGGCTCGCGCTTCGAATTGGGCGGGACGCGCGGGAATGGCATGGGACGTTACCGGCCGCGGCAGCACGCTGCTCCGCGCCTCATACGGCATCTTCTACGACCCGCTGTTCGACAATCTCTGGGAGAACGCCATTCAGAACCGGTACCGCACCAGCATTCTGACGTATTCGCAGCCGGTAACTTTGCCGGCGCCGCTCAACAGCTTGTTAGCCGAAGGTTCGCTCGAATCTTCGAATGATCTGGTGAACGGCCTGGTCTTTCAACCTGGACTGCGCGCGCCGCGAACTCAAAGCGCCTTCCTGGGCGCCCAGCGGTTTCTGGCCCGCGGGCTCACGGTGGAAGTGGATGCCCTGGCGTCGCGCGGCCGCAGCCTCATCACAACCGATATTGTCAATCGCCAGAACTCCGTCTATCCAACCATCGACAACTTGTATGGCCGCTGGCAACCTTCGCTGGGAAATCTGGATTACCGGGCCAATCAGGGCAGCTCGGATTATTCCGCCTTGGTGGCGGCGCTGCGCTTCCGGCGCTCGCGGCTCAACGGGCAGATCTCTTACACCTGGAGCCACTCCATCGACAACCAGAGTGAGCCGCTCAACGGCACCTTCTTCAGCTTCAACCAATTCGCCGGCGCCACCCAGGCGCCCACTGCCTTTTCCTCGTTTACGCGCCAGTTCTCGAGCAGCCTGGACCGCGGCAACTCCGATGTCGATCAGCGCCAGAACCTGGTCTTCTTCACTTCGTATCAGTTGCCCGGCGCGCTGCGGGCCTGGACCGTCAGCGGACTGGGAGCGCTTCGTGCGGGCCTGCCCTTCACGGTCTACTCCGGCCCCGTGTCCAACCTGCCGTACGGCCACGAATTCATCAACAACGCTCGGGCGGACGTTGTCTTGCCTGCGCAGGTTGATACATCGCAGCCGGCGCCGGGCGGACGCGTCCTCCTGAATGCCGCGGCCTTTCGATCGACGCAACCGGACTCCGTGGGCACCAGCGGCCGCAACGCATTCGCGGGTCCCGGTCTGATTAACTTCGACGCGTCGCTTGCCAGAACTTTTCACGTGCGCGCCTGGAAAGAATCCAGCCTCGTGACGCTCCGCGGCGACTTTTACAATCTGCTCAACCATGCCAATCTGGGGAATCCTGTTGCCAACGTCGGACAAACCGGTTTTGGAGTGGCGCAATACGGGCGCAGCGATGCCGCCGGCGGCTTTCCCTTACTTCAGCCTTTGGTCGAAAGCGCGCGCCAGATTGAGCTTAGCTTGCAGCTCCATTTCTAAGCGGCGGGATGGGGCTCTAATTTCAGCCCGTCGGCACGGACGCCGCCTTACTTCTGCACGGTAACGTAGACGTTTGGTTGCGTTGTGAAACCGTTGTAAGTGGCCACCAGAAGGTTGTCGCCGTTCGGCACACCCAAAGGCACTTCCACGTTGAACTGATACTCGCCGGCTGCCACCACGGCGGCATAATCCACTTTCGCCGGAAGGCCGCCAATCGTAATCACTGGCAAAACCGGCAGCGAAGTGGCCGGGGGAAAAGCCACACCGTTGATCAGCAGCGGGTTCACCTGGCCGAATCCGTTGGCGTAAAGCACAATGGTCTCTCCGGGCGCTGCCGGCGTGCTCAACCCGGGATACAGAGTGGCCGGCCCCAGGAAACACGCGCCGTTATATTTCGTCGGACAGTTAGCGACGCCATGAATCGCCGCGGGATAAAACGGCGCGGAGATGTTGAACACAAAGAAGCCCAATGAATTGGCTGCCATGGTGGCGGGCGCCGATACGGTTGTGGTTCCGGAACCGGTTGGCGTTGTGAGAGTCACCGTAACCGGACCGGTGGCCGTATCGAGCGGCGTCAGAATGTTTACCTGAGCGGGACTGACGTATTCAACAAACGCCGGCTTGTTGTTCACCGTGGCACTCACTCCCGCCACGCTGGTGGGCAATTGGTCCTGCTGGAAAGTCGTCTGTGTGCTCCAGTCTTGAGTCACTTGAGATAGATTCGTCCCCTTCAGTTCCACCCACTCGTATTGAGAAATGATGCTGGCTTCTCCGGCGCCGCTGAGCACTTGTGTCACGGATACCGTAGATGTCGGCGCATTGTAACTCACCGTAATCACGGCGTTGGTACCGCTGGCAGGCTGAATGGTCACCGTCCCCGTGCTGCTCTGAGCCGGCAGAGACGCGATGCTCACACTGAGCGTGGCGGGCGTGTTCAACTGGTTGGCGGTGGCGGCCAGCCAGTTGCCGGTCGAGGCCGCGACCACCGTGAACGGGATAGCGGTGGTATTGTCGGAAGCCGTAATCAGCGCGGTTTGCACCGCCGGCGGAGCGTTATTCGCGCCCGCGGTGAAAGTCATGGTCTGCGACTGCAGCACCAGTTGCACGCTGGTTGACACCTGCACCGTCACGGGCACCGTAACTGCCGGACACGGAGTGCTCGGGTCGCACGTCAACGTCACGGAGCCTGTGTGCGAGCCCGTTAAATTGGCGGCGTTCACCACCACGTTAAGATTGCCCGGAGCCGTGAGGCTGTTCACACCGGCCTTCACCCACGCGCCGGCGGAATCTCCCACCGCCTGGGCCAGCACATTCACGGATTGATTATTGGTGGTGGCGATGGAAAGACTCAGCGTCTGGGTCTGGCCGGCCACCGGCGTAAACGGCAGCGGATTCGGAGTCGCCGTAATGGTGAATGGGTTGACGACAGCCTGGAGCTGCCATAGACACGATGAAGTGTTGTTAGTCGGCACAATGTTGAGCGTGCCGGCAGTGTTACCCAGAGGCAGGCTACCCAATAGTCCCGATGCCGTGAAGGCAGTCTGCCCGGTGCCGGCATTTCCCGTGGCCGGAGAGATCTGCAGCCAGGAGGGTAATCCGCTGAAGCCCAACGGTACGGCCGTGCCATCGCTCGATCCCAAGGTGAAAGGCTGAGTCACCGGCGCAGTCCACCCCAGATAGTCGGTGAGCGTCAGCAGCGGGGGACACACCAGGCTGGACCCGCCCAGCACCGTGAACGTGAGGGGCACATCCACTTCCACACAGGGATCCGCCGGCTGGCATTGCAGGGTGACAGTGCCTTGGTAGGGCCCCGGCTTCAGCAGACTGGCGTCCACGGTGACGTGGATAGTACCGACCGCGGCGGCAGCGACTTGAGCTAAATCGACCGTCAACCAGCCGGCGCCCTGGCCCGCGCTGATGGCTGTTCCAACATTCACCGTCGTCGATCCTCCAACGGAAGTGATGCTGAGCGCCGAGGTCTGCTTCTGCGGTTTAACCAGCCCCAGGCTGATGGGGTTTGGGTTGGCTGTTATGGAAACGCCGCTTACGATCAAATTCACTGTCACCACGGACTTGGACGTTGTGCCCTGCACGGTGACCGTGCCGGAGTAGCTACCGGGTGCGAGATGCGTGGTGTCCGCGATGATTTTCAATTGCACCGCGCCGCCAGGTGCAATTGTGTAGATGGGCGCCGTGGCAGTCAGCCATGCTCCTCCACTGGTTGTTGCCGGCGTCAGGGTGAAGGCAGTGGAGGCGTTGCCCGAGTTGCCTAGTGAGGAAAAGACCGTGGTCTGGCCCGCGCCCGCGCCGTTTGAGGGACTCACCGTCGAAGGGCTTGTGCCCAGATTATCGACTCCGGCCACGGTGAAGCTCACGGGCACGGAAATCGAGATGCACGGCGCCGCGGTACACTGCAACGTAACCGCTCCGCCATATGGACCAGGACTTAATGACGTGGCGTCCACTGTTACATTAAGAGCGGCCACCAGGTTTGCGGTGATCTGCGTGGTGTTGACGGAAAGCCAACTGCCGGTCGGAGCGATACTGATGGCCACCACCGCCGAGCCTCCCACGGAAGTAACCGTAACTGGCACGGCCGGCTGTTTTTGCGGCTGGATCGTACCGAGGCTGATGGGATTGGGGTTGGCCGTTATGGAGACGCCGCTTACCGACAGGTTCACTGTGAGGACGGATGAGGTAAAGGCGCCCTTCATGGTTAACGTTCCGCTGTAGTTGCCGGGCGGAAGATTGGACGTGTTGGCAAATGCCGTGATGGAAACGGATCCGCCGGACCCGATGGTATAGCTCGACGCCGTGCCGCTCAGCCAGTTCCCGCCGCTACTTGTGTTCGCGGTAATCGTGAAACTGGTGGCGGCGGTTCCCGTGTTGTACAACGTGGACCCGGTGGACACCGTCCCGGAGCCTGAACCATTCGACACCGACACCGTGGATGGCGAAACGCTCAGGTTATCCGTGCCAGGCGACTGCGTGACCGGAACCTGGAGATTGGTCACCGCAAGAAACGTGGCGAGATTCACACTGCGCTGGGCGCCGGTGTTAGCGAGCGCGGTAACCGAAACGCTTTGGGTTCCGGTCATGGTGGCCGCAGTCGAGTTCAGCCACGATGGGATGGAAGGTTGGTACCACTGCCAGTAGCACGCCGGCAGGTTGCTCGAAATCTGAACCGATTGGGTGCCGCCCGCGGCGGCAAAGGTCAAGCTTGGCGGCGTTGCGGTAAACGCGCAGGAATAAGGATTGCGATCCACGTTCAGGTTATAGAAAGCTGCGCCGCTGGTGAGTGTGACGGTATCCGTGACGACGGAAGTAGTATTGTTGGCTAGAAAGTTTGCGGTAATTTCGGCCCCGCCAGCGCCGCTGGTCTGCGAAATGGCTGTGATCCTGGTTCCCCCACTGGCAGTCCAGCCGCAGTTTGAGGGCGTGGTGACAAAGCTCCAGGTGACGGAGGTCGATCCGCCGTCAATCAGGTAGGTGGGCGACCATCCCGAGGGAACCGCAAAACTGGTGCAGACGGGGACGATGGTGAATTGGGTTGAGGCTATTTGCGTTCCGTTCCAGAGGAACTTCACCGTCCATGTTCCCAGAATGCCCGCCGGGGGATAGCCGCTGACGGAGATGTTGTAGTAGGCACACCAGTCCCCGGTGCCCGCCTGGGTATAGCTGTCCGTGGTGTAAACAGTGCCGTTTGGCTCGACCCACTGGATGTTAAACGCGTCTCCCGCGCTCTCACCGTTGTATTCGACATCGAACCACACAGCGCTGTCGGTCGGCAGGAAAGTGGTCTTGGCGGGAGAAGTATTGGGGCATGTTCCTCCGCCTGCGGCCGTGGTCATGGTTAAGATCGTGGGCGGGGTGGCGGCGCCGGCGGCGCCCGCGCAACAGAGAACAAACGCCACGCCGGCGACACCCTTGAAGAACGACCGCGACGATATCATCAACCCTCGCTCGGAGCCAAGACGCACCCGATTCTCTGACGGAAATGTGGTTTAGTGTATCATGGAGGCTGTTTTTAGCAAGACTTAAATGACAGCCCTTACGGCTCGAATGACGTGAGGCAGAGGTTTCCGCTCAAAAAGGGATCTTCAAAGAGGCATGATCTTGATTGGCTCGCGGATCGAATCAATTCTGATTTTCAGCCTCCTGCCTCTGGTGGTTGCCGCACAGACCATCGCGCCGGCTGAACAGCGCGGGGTCAAAGTGGCGGCGACGCGTAGGCCGCAACTGAAGGGCAAGACGTATGCCCTGCTGATCGGCATTTCGCGCTATCAGCAGGATCCGCCGGTCCCGTCGCTACAATTCGCAGACAAGGACGCCGAGACCTTTCGAGACCTGCTGACCAAGCCCGTGGGCGGAGGCTTGGACCCCGCCACACAAATTCGCTTGCTGACTAACGAACGGGCCACTCGCGAAGCCATCGACGATGCCGTGCGGAATTTCGCCATCCCGAACGCCGCACCGGACAATACGCTGATCCTGTTCGTGGCCGGACATGGAGTCTATCTCAAGACTGAGAACGATCCGATCAGCCACAAGCCGATTGATAGCGAGCCGTATATTTTGACTTACGACAGCAACACGCAGGACGCCAAGACCACCGGATATCCGATGGACGATTTCCGGCTGATGATTGCAAATCAGGCCAAGGTCTACGGCCGCGTGCTGGTTTTTGTAGACGTGTGTCACGCGGAAAACGTGGCGGGCATCGCCGGAGGGGCTGAAATGGAGAAACCCGTCAAAGATGTCTTCGAAGGCCGCTACGGCGACCTGGGTCTGATGATGGCTACGCAAGCCAAGAAGGCGGCTTTAGAATCGGCGAATTTCGGCGGAGGCCACGGAGCCTTCAGTTATTTCCTGATTTCCGGTTTGAATGGCGCGGCAGCCGATGCCGGCAGCGATTCGCTGACTTTCGAAGAGTTGGGCCTCTACGTCCAAAACCAGGTCTACAGCTACACGCGCCACGAGCAGATGCCGTATCCGAAGGCCAGTTCTCCTGACATGATCGTGGTGCCCGATGTGCACAAGGAAGGCCTCCGTCTGGACCCGCCTAAAGCCCTCTCGCAGAATGAGATTCGCGGCAACCGCAGCCCACGCGGGATCGTTACACGGCGCTCTGCCGCCGCGCCTTCCGCGCGCGAGGAACAGCAAACCGACGACGCGTTCGATCAAGCACTCAGCCGCGGGTTGCTATTGCCCGAGGAACCGGGGAGCGCTTTTCAATTCCTGGAGCAAATGCGCCGGGACTCAAATTACCCGGCGGCCGAACTGCTGGCCCGAGAGCAGCGTCTGCGCGTGGCGCTGGCGGACCGCGGACAGCAAATCATGTCTCGCTACCTGGATGGCGAGCAGGAAGCCCCGAACAAGGATGATTTTGACAAGTGCGGCCGGTATTTCGACGAAGCCTTTCACCTGGCGCCTTCCGCCAGCTACGATCAGAGCCGCGCGTTGTTCTGCCATGGCCGGGCGCTGATTTTCGACGCCCGGTACGACGACGCCGAAGTGCTGTTGAACCAATCGACCGGCATCGATTCGCGGCACGCGTATGCTTATAACGCACTGGGCATTGCCGAACTGGAGCGCACCGCGCGGACCGGCCAAGGCTTCCGGGAAGCAGCCGATGCCTTTCATACGGCCATGCGTTACGCGCCGTACTGGGCTTATCCGATTCACAATCTGGCGTTGCTCGAATCGGAGCGCGGCAACTACGACGAGGCCATCCACTTATACGAACTGGCGATGTCGGTGGCTCCGCGATTTTCCTATCTTCCCTACAATCTGGGATTGCTCTACGAACGGCTGGGCGAGCTGCCGAATGCGCAGCGTTGGTTCGTGCGGGCGCGCGAACTGGCGGAGGAATACCGGCCGCACACCGCCAGCCCGTGGCCGGAGCGGGCCCGGATCTGGAACGCCCTGGGCACGGTGGCGCGCGCGGAAGAGCACCCTGCGAAAGCTGCGGACTTATTTCGCAAGGCGCTGGAGGACAACGCGCAGGATGTCAACGCCCGGCACAATCTGGCCCTGGTTCTGGCCGCGCAGGGAGACCTTCCCGGCGCCGACAAACTCTGGCTGGCGAATCTGGCGATGACGCCCAAGTTCATGCCTTCCTGGATTTCCTATGCCGAATCGCTGGCGTCGCGCGGCGAGTTTGCCGTGGCGATCGAAAGATACGTAGAGATCGTCCACGAACTGCCGGGCTACGTGGGAGCGCGCGCGGCTCTGGCCCGGCTCTACCTGACGCAAGACCAGGCACAGGAAGCACTGGCGCAAGTGGACGCCGCGCTCGAGCACACCAGCGCGGACGGAGCGCTGTTCGAATTGCGGGGCGACGCGGAAAGCCGGTTGGAGCGGCCGGATGGGGCGAAGGCCGATTGGAATCGCGCCCTCATGCTGGCCAGCGAGCGGCCGGTGAAATCGCGAATCAGGCAGAAGCTGGCGGGCTTGAAGTAAGCCCGCGGGAAAAGTGGGGCCGGCATCTGGTAGACTAGGTAAAGTTATGGCAATTCCGAACGTGAAGCGCTTCCGGCCTTTCTGCCCGACCTGCGCGGACAATTTCACCCTGATGGCTGTGCTGCCGGGGAACGCCGATGTCGATAAGTATCTATCGGACGCGGTAGCCCGGCACGATCACAAGGCTTTCCAGGAAGCCAAGAACCTGCACGTTAAAGTGCGTGTCGGCCAACAGAAACAGAAGAAGGCGAAGTAGTTACATCCGGCTCTGCAGACTGCGCAGGGCTCTTAAGCCTGCTTCGGCAACCTGGGAGTCGGTGTCTTTGCTCAACCTCTGCAAGACGTCGAGGCTCGACTTGTCTCCGCTCGCAGCCAGGACGCGGGCGAGGCCGATTTTTTCATCGCGCGTGCCGCTGGCGGCGGGGGCGTAGAGCGCCTGCCTGACGGCGGAATCGCGCGCCAACTCAATCAGGAATGGCAGCGCGACGCCGTTATACGCGGCGGAATTCAAATTATTGATCAGGTAGCGAAACGGGCTGAATTCGCTTAGTTCGATTTTGCCGAGCATCACCTGGGCAAATGCCAGCGAGAGGCGCGGCAGCGGTTTCTGTTCATCCTTCCAGGCCTGTTCGAGCATGGGCAGGTCCGCCGGCTTGCGCAAGCGTGCAAAGCCTTCGGCGGCGGCGGCGCGCAGGCGGTCGTCCTTATCGTGCAGGCATTGGGTGTAGATGGCGCGGCTGGTTTCCACCGGAAGCATGGCAATGGCGGTGAGGGCCTCGCGCTTCACTTTGAGGTCGCTGGTGTGGTTGAGGACATCCAGGAGATCCGGCACAGCGGCTTTGTCGAGGAGCAGGCCAACGGTCTGGATGGCAGCGATCTGAACCTTGGGATCGAGATCATGCAGACGGAATGCAATGCGAGGGCCGGCGGATTCGTCGCGGATCTTTTGCAACGCGACCAGCGATTCGTAGATCAGGCCGGTATCCTTGGAGTGAACGCCCTCGAGCAGTTGGTCGACGGCCGCCTTACCGCGCAGGATCCCGAGCGCGTGGGCGGCATTGGCGCGCGATTCGACGCTGGCGCCGCCGGTGACGAGGCGCGACAGGGCGGCGATGACTTCCGGGCGGACGTCGACGAAAACGGGGATCACCAGATCGTTGGTGTCGGTGAACTTGCCGCGAATACTAGTGGCCACGCGGCGAACGGTTCCGGCGATTCCGCCCTTGATATAGCCGGGCGAGTAGAAATTCACCAGACCGTCGGTGGCCAGCATCTGGATTTCGGCGTCGTTATCGCGGGTTGCCTGGATGAGCGGATCGATGCCGCGGGCGGTGCCGATATCGATGAGTTCCCGGACGGCCTGATCGCGGACATCGGTGGATGGATTTCCGAGAAACTCCTGTAGTTTGGGGATAGAAGCGGAGCCGGTCTTGGCCGCTTCGCGAACGTCCTTGGGTTTGACGTCTTGCGCCGCGAGCGGCCGCAGCGCGGCTAACGAGAGGAATGCGATGAGGAGAATGCGCATAAGTCCATGCTAACCTGTTCCGGGGCGACCGCCGAAGCTGCGGCGGTTTGGATCCGTGCGGGAGCGCAGGGAATGAATCGGCACAGGTTGGGATGGGATTCCGGAAGAGGGATTGTGGTTCATTGACGTGCGCTCCTAGTGTCCTGTCTCAAATAATTATTTACAATTAGACGAAGCTACCGTATACTGGATCATGTTCAGTGTGGCGGCACCGCTGGCCATATCCTCCGATCAGAAGCGAGAACTCGATCTGCTGC
>Ga0182030_10003629_pt1 | contig 32996 bp, 20 predicted proteins | sample 812S3MmetaG_FD_121299 | JGI IMG/M metagenome (GOLD analysis project Ga0182030, IMG submission 121299) | Permafrost microbial communities from Stordalen Mire, Sweden - 812S3M metaG (Illumina Assembly) | ecosystem: Environmental > Terrestrial > Soil > Wetlands > Permafrost | place: Sweden... | reverse complement strand
CTTTATCACGGTGGCGAAGATCAGCAGAGATCGTTCGATTCCACCTGCCGAAAGTTCCGGCGATTCCTCACCGAGAAGGCTGGCTGAAGCTCGTCAATTACCCACAGATTCCCCCGACGAGGCAATTTTTCCTGACCGGCTTTCTCCGCCACGGCCAGCCGTTCGTCGGCAGCCGTTTGGAACGCGGCCAGCCGGTCGGCAGATGCTTTGTCTGCCGCGGCCAAACGCTCTGCCGCTGCATCTTCGGCAGCTAACAGTATTTCGGCCGCGGCTTTTTCAACAGCGGCGAGCCTCTCACCGGCAGCCTTCTCGTTGTCTGCCTGCCGGGCTGCTGCGGTCTGCTGCGCGGTCGTCAACCTTTCTTCTGCCGACTTGCGTTTATCATCGAGGGTGGCGGTCAGCCCGGCGATTTTGCTTTTGAGTGATGAGTTTTCGGTGAGGAGCGCCTCGACCTGGTCCCGGGCAGCCTTGAGGTCAGCGTCAGCTTGCTGGATGTGGCGGTCCCGCTCAGCCAATCGTTCAAACTAGCACCGCTCCAGCGGAGCGGTAATAAAGCCAGGCGGCAACCAAACCGACGAGGATTCCACAAACGCCTATCATGACGTCCAGCATCTTTAATCGCCTCTACAGTGCCACTCGGCGCAAATTGGGGCACCAGCCGCCATTCATTATAAGTCCATGAGCTCCGAATATCCATCAGCCAGATTCGCGGCCGCTTTCGCCGCTCGGGGGCGCGCAGGAAGTCAAGATCGCGCGGCTGGCACCCTGAAAACTCGACGCCCAGGTATTCTGGCTATTGCCGTAGGAGAAATCCAGACTCATCAAATGGTTGCGGAGCGCTCTGATAGTATGAAGGAGAACCCATGGCAGCCGATGCCGACACGCCGTGCGCGGCTGAGTCTGCTGCATCGGCAGCGATGGGAACGGGTCGGCTTGGATGAGTTTCATTTGCCCAGTCCCAGTTGTCTGGCACGCAATTCACCAGAGTCTGGAACAAGCGCGCAATCGTTCTGCTGCGCTGACAATTCCACCACTGCCGATACCTCTGATCTTGGACGGATGGGCGTTTTCGTCAGACGCAGAGAAGAGAGAGCGGTGGAATGAAACCATACTTTGGGCTGAGAGGCAGGGTTTGCTCTCTCTGATTCCAGAACTGAAGGAAAGCGAGAAATACATCGCTCACTCGACCGACGCGCTTGGGTCATCTTTCGGAATCCTCCGCGAGCAATTCCAGTCACCAGCACGGAAGCCGCGCCCTGCGGAGATTATGGAGGCCTTGGCGAAGCTGAGGCACGGATGGGAGGAAATCGCTGGAGCTGAACTCGCCGCACATTCGATGCCTTTTCGATTCGTTGGCAGGAAGCGCAGGCGGCTAATAGTCCGCGTCGATCCGACGTTTTCTCCGCCGTGGGAGAGTTGGAGCTACATTGGCCTGCGAAGCGATCGGCGGAGCTTCACGAACCTCAGGAGAAGCGTCAATCAGGCCATCCAGCCAGTACATGTCGACCATATTGATTTCAAGGACAGCGCGCAGTGGGCCAGAGAATCATCACCGGCCGGTCAGAACCTCCTCCAAGGCGAGTGAGGATGCGACCTGCCACATCAGAATGATCGTGCTGCCGCGGTACGTGAATTGACAAAATGAGGTAACGTGGACAGTAGAAAGATACTGAGACGGACAGATGCCAACGCAAAAGCTCACCACTGAAATCATCACCGCTGCAATTGAGGGTTTTGAGTCGCAAAAGACCCGAATCGACCAACAGATTGCCGAACTCCGGAGTCTGTTAACTGGTGGCCCCGATGAGATCGCTGCCACGCCGGGACCCGCCAAGCGCAAACGCCGCAAGATGAGCGCCGCTGGCAGGAAGGCGATTGCTGAAGCGCAGCGAAAGAGATGGGCAGATTCCAAAAAGCCGGCTGAACCATCAGCCCCTGAAGCGCCTCCCAAGCCGAAGCGGAAGCTCTCGGCGGCTGGCAAGGCCGCAATCGTCGCAGCCACCAAACGGCGGTGGGAGGCGGTAAGAGCGGCCAAGGCGCAACAGGAGAAAGCCGCCACCAAGAAACCGGCAAAGAAGGCCGCTGTCAAGAAGGTGGCGAAAAAGAGCCCGCCAGTAAAGAAAGTGGCGGTGAAGAAGTCGGCGGCGAAGAAGACGGCCCCGGCTGCTGCCCAGAGTGTAACGGAAACTGGCGGTCAGTAAGCGAACTGCTGCACTCTGTGGGCGATCACGGTACCTGTTTCACGCCCACTGGCGAAACACGCACGGCTTCTGCCATCCCTTGACCCTTCTTCGCACAGAGCTCGCCAGAGCTTTATGCAGCCCAAAATCGCGGAATCGTGACTCATCGGTGAAGGGCTCCAGTACCATCTCTTTGATCCGCGGGCAAGGCCAGTTTTCCGCCCAGGCACAGCTGACAAAGGCAACGAAGGCCCGGGTTTCAGCAACATTCAATCCGTTCGCCCATTGCTCTCCATCGAGCCAATACGGCCCCAGCCAGGAATAGATCGGTGCTTGGAAGACTGCTGGAACGGCAACCCGCAGGGTGGCCGACTCATGACGGTTCAACTTGAGGAAGCTTCCGGGATCGGCGACGCAGTGAAGTTTCGACACCGCACGCAACGCCGCAACACCAGCGCGCCGGGTCAGATACGCGTCCACAGCCGCCGCCAACAGGCTGTTAATTTCACACTTCATTGAGAATCCCGTCACTCGATCGCGCAGAGACAATACCTTCGACATAATCTCAGACATCGTGAAAAGCCTGCAGTCGCTCTGCTGCAACGTCCAAAGGATGGTCCGTCGTCTGAGAATGTCTTCGATTGCCTGGGTCGAAGGTTCTGGTTCGATCGCGAAGGAAATCAACCCGCGCAGAGATTCGCCATCGTAGTGGTCCGGGCAATACTCCGGTGTCAATGCCCAGCGTGTCCGGTGTTTCTTGAGGAACTTTGCCCAGGAGAGCCGCCAAACAGGATCAAACGCCTCCCGGTCAAAAAACTCGTAGAGTTGTTCCATGCCCATAGCTCAGTCAGTTCTTGTTACAGTCGCACAAAATGGGCTGCGCCATAAGCCGTCTATTCCGCGATGCCTTCGTATGCTTGTCGTGCGATATTGATCGCTGGTGGGATGTCTGCGACGTCCTTAATTGTGTAAAGAACACCGCCGTTCTCAGTCGCGTTGATAACGAAGGCTGCCTCGGCGGCGTTGTGGGCTTTCCCTGATGGGTCGTTGCAGTCTTCGAACGCAAGGTTGATGAGGAGCGTGAGGCGATGCCGTCGGGGGATGACTTCGACGAAGAAGTCATAGACGCGATAGGTGACGCTCGCGGCTGTGCAGAGCTCGACAACATCACCTCCGAGTGCCTGAAGCTGTGGTCGTAGGTTGTCAAAGAGTGCTTTGGCGACCGCGTCCATGCCGAGGTCGTCGAGTTTGTATTGTGCTGCTTGTGCGATGCGTTCCTGGAGTTCTGCTTCCTTGACTACCTGGATGTCGACGGTGAGTGGTTGCCAGACGCCGATTGCTTTGTCGGCGAGCTGGGTGCCGCGCTCTTGGATTTGTGTGGCTGTCCAGGTGGTTTGTTCGCGGATGAATTTGTTGAGGCGGAGTGGGCTCGCGTCAAAGCCATCTGGTATCGTTATTTTCTCGTTAAATGGTCGGTCGCTGTATTTCTGGTTGTACGCGGTGAGGGTAACGTTGCCTAACCGATGGAGCCAAGTTTCTTGGACGTGGTTCCAGTCCGTGCCGAGCATGGTGCGCCACTCGGGGCAGAGGTCCGGGTTTTGCGGCATCACGTGTTCGATCGTGAACTTGCTGGTGTCGATGCGTTCTTTGCTGAAATTCTCCAGGCGGTCAAGGAGGTAGAAGCAGTTCCTCATGTCGTACACGTCGCGTGTTTCGAGGGCTTCGCGGAACTCGTTGTCGACGGGGAATCGTCGCTTCTTGCTATGTCGGTAGAGCGCGACTTGGAGGCTGGTGAGTGGCTGTTGTTCTTGGATGCGGTTCGCGAGGCTCGCGAATATCTGGCCGAGGCTGCGCGTTTGAAGGTCGCACACACTACGCCGGAATACGTAGCTTTCCAGAAGTTCGACGGCTTGGATGAACTCTTCGAGTGTGAGGGTTTTGGTGCAGTCGTAGCAGTCGTAGAGCGTCAGAATGACGGGAGAGGCGACCTCGATGAGGGTGTGGAGTCGGTCGAACGCAGTGTTGAGGTCTGGTTGTTGCTCGTTGCCCAGGCTGAATGCGGTGTAGTACGTGCCAAAGCGCTTGAGGTCCGCGAGGACGCTTTCGACGGTGTTGTGCTTGGTGGCGCGTGTGAAGTACGTGCAGAATTCTTGGTAGATGGCCTCTGACCGGATGGGTGTGCTGGCTCGTAGTCGGATGGTGAGGTAGTCTCGGACGAACGTGTCGAAGTCGGTGCGGTAGCGCGCGCCGAACGCTCTTTCGATGGGGTGCCAGTAGTCCTCGTACAGGCGTGTTTGTGTCTGCTCGTCCAAGCGCATGAGGACGAAGTTCCTGATGAGGTCTGCGGGCGTGAGGTCGAGGCCGGTGCTGTTGAGGCTCTCGAAGATCATCTGTGGGTCATCTTGTCCGCGTGTGAGGCAGACGTGGACGACGACGAGTTTCTTGATCCCGTTGTAGACGGTTTGAAGGTTGGTGTTCCCGAATTGTTCTTTGAGGAACTGGAAGTTCTCTATGATTCGCTCTGAGGTCCCGTTGGTCGGGGTTTTGCTGTCGAGGAGTGCCGCCAGTGTTTCGTGGTCAGCGCGGCGGAGGTGAAGCTTGTATCGACGGTTTCCTTTGCCGTGGCGGTTGCGCAGGTAGTAATCATCGATCGCTTCTGGGGTCGGGCTGTCCTCGCCAGCCTCCTCGCCGTTTTCCTTGAGTCTGGCGCGTAATGCGAGCATGATGAGCGTGAGCGTTGTGAGACGCTGCTGTCCGTCAATGAGGAGCCAGCGCGTCAGGTCGGCTGTGTTTTCCTCGGCAGCAATGTAGACGACGGAGCCGAGGAAATGCCCCTTACTGTTCTGGTCATTCCCGACGCGAATGATGTCGTTCCAGAGCGTGAGGCACTGCTTGGTGCCCCAACTGTAGTCCCGTTGGAAGATGGGCACGATGAACTGTTTGGCGCCATCGAGAAGAGTGGTAATGGGAAGATCTTTTGCGTCCATGTGAGCTTGTCCAACCGTTGGCCGCCGGTGCGCTCCGTTCGCGGTGCTCCGAAGAGGGGAGCGCGCCTAGTTCTCGGTCACGGCGCGTTCTGGTTGCATTCTAATAGGTTTCGCGCCTTCGGGGGGATCCGCCGAAGCGCACATGCGGGTGGAGGCTACTATCAAAATGAAAAACTCTTGTGGTTCTGACGCGAGAAGGGCGGCAAGCGCCACGAGGCTCCAGCACATCACCATGCCGAGGAATACATGGCTCCTACCTGGACAATGCGGGTAGCCCATGGTCGGGTTGGCTTGCGCTCGGCCGGCCCAGCCAAATAGCCCGTGGTGGCGTTATCATCAGTCACGGCGGCAATCTCGCAGAATGACCTCGTGATCCGCCGTCAAATGAATAGTTGCTGGTTCCGAGCGAGTGCGACATGCTGACACTTTTTACTTGGGGATATTGGGGTTGGGGAAACGCAACCCACGAGCTCATTCGGGCTGTCGATGCCACTGAACGAGACAGAGGGTTCAAACCGCCAGTATTTTTCGACATTCGGGCCAGCCGCAGCGTTCGTGCAAGGGGCTTCCGTGACGATGCGTTTGAGCAACTGTTGCCCAAGGGGCGCTACCGGTGGTTTCCCCGCCTCGGAAATGCGCGGATAAAGACGCACGAGAGTGGCATTAAGATCGCCGATCCCTTCGCGGCCAAGATCCTCTTGGAAGAAGCCGTGAAGTATGCTCGGGACAGCCGAAGGATCATCTTTTTCTGCGCCTGCGAATTCCCAGTCAACTGCCACAGGCACGTCGTCGCGCGTCTGGTGCTTGACGAGGCGAAGCGAATTGGTCTGCGGGTCCGCGTAGTGGAATGGCCTGGTGGGCCCGTCAGCCGCAAGACGCTGGATGTGACAGATTCCATATTCGATGCGGTTCGGCGTGGCGTGCGGACGAATGTCCCGTTCGACAATCGATTTCTGCCTCGGGATCAAGTGTCCCTGCCTTGGGGCTCAATCTTGGATGTCGAATCTTGCGGAAGGAGCTTCCCCGTCCTCACTGGACCTGCGAGGTTCAAGGCGCAATGGCAGTTGCCCGTTTACGGCCGATGGGTGGGATCTGACTCCCAAGTGTCCGAACAGAGACTAGCGGCGAGCGGATTAAGGGCTGATTCTGAAGACTTCTGTAAGCGTAACGGGTTCTGCCCCTTAGAGAATCTTTCTCATGGCGGCCGAGTGTATGCCCAACCCAAGGCGCTGACAATCAGACAGCCGTGGGCCCATGCTGTCGTTCACCTGGGGAAGGATGTCGAGAATCGTTCGTGGCGAGCGAACTATAAAGGGCTGGTCTTGATTCACGCATCCGCGCGTCCGGAGAGGGATCCTCGTGAACTCTTGGCGCTGTACATGGCCCAGCCTCCGTCTCCAGAGACTCTTGATCGGCTGCCGACGGGATGCATTGTTGGCGTCGCTGACTTGTTCGATTACGTCCGGGACTCTGGAAGCAAATGGGCGATCAAGCGTCAATGGCACTGGCTGTTACGTAATGTCCGGCCCATTAGACCCGTGCCCTGTGCCGGACGGCTCGGACTATGGACGCCATCGGCAGCGCTGATGCGCAAGATGCCTGCTTGGGTGAGGAATTACTGAATGACGAAAACGCACCCGAGTTCCACCGCATGCGGCTTCATTCCAGAATCGCCTTCATGAATGCGTCGGCCGGATCGGCATAGAAGACGATGTTCACCTTCGTCGCCATTTCGTCTGGCAACTCCAGAAGTTGCCGCCGTGCCGAAATCGGCATGAGAAGCTGAGCTGCGCCTTTCTCGACAGCCAACTCAGCAACGGCCACCGGGTTCGGGATCATCTCCACCGAGCCGCCCAGGTTGAGCGAGCCGATGACAATGAGGCCACCCTTCGTGCTTCGCTCCATCAGGGTTCCGCAGAGCGCCAGCAGTACGGGGAGGCTCAAGCCCTGGCCGGAACGGTCCGCGTCCATCGCCCGCAGTTGCACCGAGAATTCGTGGCTGCGCGGGTCGCGGTCACCGACAAGCACTTTCGCGTGCGCGTACAGGTTCTGTTCACCGTATCGGACACTCTCGCGGAACGCCGGTGGGACTGGCGCGTTAAGAATCTTCACACCTGCGCCTGGCCCGGATGTTGCCTCAATTCGGTAGAGGGAAGGAGGCGTACCTAGTTCGCCCGGACTGATCGCCCACACCTGTCCGGGTGGAAGCGGGTCGGACTCAATGGCTTCGTCGCTATGCAGTTCCGGTGTCGAGACGAACTGCTCCACGCCGTCCACACCCATGAAGTAGCTGAAGTGGGTGTTGCGGAACTCCGTCTTGAGGCAGCGCTTCTGCTGTTCCTTCACTCGCCGGCGAGCCTCCAGGGCAGTTCGCATGACGCCTTCAAGCTCTTCGTCCGGGATCGGCATCTCCGGGTCCGGGAAGAGCAGCTTTAGCAGGCCGCTGATCGTCTTGTGCACCGCTTCGATATCTCGGCCGCTCAGAGCCCCGCCCCAGTGCGCGCGGCCCTGCAGTGCCGATATGCGGGAACCTTCGCGCAACTTCGTCCAGCACTCGGATAGGAAGTCGGTCACAAGGCCGAAGTGGTCCGTAAGGTGGTCATCCGCCTTGAGCTTGGGGAAGTCCCAGCCGGGTGCATAGCCGTGGATGCGGTCCATGAAGGCGGTATCGTTGCGCATCTCCGGTGGCAGTGGGCTGAGCAAGTGGCCGATCCGTTGTTGCTGCTCCACGTCCACATCAAAGTTGCCCACCATCACAATGCCGCCCGACGCACGGATGCTCTCCTTGCCGCGCGAGAACTCGCCAGCGGCCATGTAGCCTTTGAGAATATTTACTCCGTCCTTCTGGTCGAATGAGATGCCCGACACCTCATCGAAGCACACCACATCGTACAGGCACACCAGCCCGCGTTGGCCGTTGGACATGTTCACGAACATCTTCGCGACCGTCGCCTTGCCGCCTGATATCAGGTGCGAGTACGGCGAAATCTGCTGAAATAGGTGGCTCTTGCCGGTGCCACGCGGGCCGAGTTCCACAAGGTTGTAGTTCCGCTCCACAAACGGAACCATTCGCTGCAATGCGACCCACTTGGCCCGGTCCGACATCGCCGCAGGCTCCAAACCAATCGAGCGAAGGAGAAAGTTGTTCCACTCAGCCGTGGTGAACAGGCCGCGCCCCTTCTTCAACGTTGCCAGCACATTGGGCTTGGAGAGCTGTATCGGCCGGAGGCTTTCGATGGCGAACGGCCGGCCGTGCTCTTCCTCGGCGATGGCCGCGTCGTAGGTCAGCGTCACCTCCGCGTAGAAGCCGTCGGTGAGCATCCGCTCGTGCTCGTGGACCAACGTGTCTCCAATTCGCACATCCTTCAGACTCAAACTGGGCAGTTCCACAAGGAACGAGTCGGTCTTGGCGTCAAGCCGGGCCTTGACGATGTCGATGAGCTTTACCGATCCCTTCTCTCGCGCCCTTGCTTTGAAAAGCTCCTGCTCGCTGGTGCGGACCGTGCGGTCCTGCAACTGCCGCTCGACGATCTTCAAGCCCTCTTCGATCTCTTGTTCGTCCACTGTCGCGCAGTACCGGCCGAGCAGAAACTCGACGACGTAGGTCGGAACTGGATATTGCCGGCTGTATCGTCTCACGAGGTCCTTGCGGACCAAGTAGCCGTCAAAGGCGGAAGCTGCGAGTTGATCCAAATGATCGAGTTTCATCTTACTTCTCACCTCCAACAGTGGTCGCTTCTTTGCAAACCACGCGACCGGACGCATCGACAATGACCAGGCTGACCGTCGTCCCTTCGAGGGCATCGTCGGCAACCAGTAGGGCGACCTTGCCGCTGGCGTCCAGGGCTTTGGCCTTCGTAATGCTGGAATTCGGGACGTTGGGCTTTGTCCGTAGATCGGCCAGCAGCCCCCCGCCCGCTGGCTCCACCGACACCCTGCAACGGAGGCCCGCCCACTGGACCTCACGCACCGTAACAACCACCTCTGCCGGTGCGCCCGACAAGGCGAACGTCAGCACCGGAACCAAACACTCCTGCAAGCTCGCGCCGCCGTGGGCGTACTCATGCCCTGCGATGAAACAATGCACACCGGGGCCGTACGCAAACCGTTCCTGTGGGTTCCACGACCAGCCGGCGACCGGCACCTCCACGTGAGCGTTCTCCTTGATGGATGCGCACCGCGACCAGCGGCTCTCGGCCAGGTACTTCGGCAGTTGCACCTTCGGCATCCCGCCGGGGACGAGCAGCCAGCCGTGGTCGGTCACAACGCGCACCCGCTTCCAGCCAGCATCCAACAGGCCGCGCAGCCTCTCCAGCAAAAACTCCAACTGCTCTTCGATCCGGTCTGCCAGCTTCGCTTGGAGGTCGTGCCCGCGCTTGTCGAACTCGCCGTACTCCGTCCAACCGCGAGCGTCCTTAACCCGCGGGTCTCCGCTCTCAGCCGGCCCGAATACTTGCAGGCCCGCCGCGGAAAGCAGTTTGCGGAATCGCTCTGTGGTCAGCCCCTCGCCGGTATCAGCATCTTGAGGGCAGAAGTCGGCGTGCAAGTGCTCACCGCGAAGCTTGCCGGCAACCGGTGATGCCGCCGGCTTGGCCGTCGCCGTCACCGTGGGCAGCGCTGCCCAGCGCCAGCTCGCTGATACCTCTAATTGCCGCTCGCCAGCCATCGCCACGAGGCGCTGGCCAATGTCAAACCTCAGCCCGTCGGCGAATAGGATGCACTCCCCCACGGCGGCCTCGATGCCGTCCTGCTGCGCCACCGCCGGCAGATCCTTCACCGCCAGGCATTCCTGAAAGTGCCGAGCGGTGTCTTCCAGCCACGGTAAATACACGCAATGCACCGCCGCCTGGAGAGGCGTTACATCATCCGCCTTTTTGACGCACGCCAAAGCTCGGACCGCCGAATCGTCGGCCAAATAGCCGCCTCCGGCGTAAAGCTTCGCCATCGTCTCGGCGGAGTCGCCGCCCAGCGCCGCGACGGTTTGCCGTGCCAACACCCCCAGGTGCTCCATCGCCTTTGCCAGCGGGCTCATGCCCAGCCGCGCCCATACCCAGTTGCGGCGCGGGCCGTGTTCCACCTCCAACTCACCCAAGCGCCGCCGCGCCTCGGCCGGATTCATCGAGCCGACTTTCACCAGCGCCGCCCGCAGCCCCTCCTCCATTCCGCCGTTTTCGTCAGGCCAAGGCTCGGTATCGAAGATAAGTTCTTCCTTGGGCTTGGCCCGCCGCAACAGGTCCGGGATTCCGGGGTACAACGCAGGCGACTCGGCGAACCGCTCCCAAACGCCATACCACATGTCTTGGCGTAGCCCGAGCTTCTCGCCGCCAACGATTTCGCCGTCGGTCTCCGGGTCGAAGCCGTATTCCTGCCGGCAGCGGTTGCGGAACGCCGACCATTTTCCTTCGTCCCACTGCCCACGCGTCCCTCTCGGGTCGCCCAACCACAGCAGCAGGTCGCGCGGCGTGTCGCCAATCATTAGGCGGTCGAAGTCCTCAGCCTCAAGCCGTTTACCCCGCAGCCTCGCCGCCGGCGTCACCGCCAACTGCGACAGCGCGCCATGCATCGCCTGGAGCGTGAGCTTGTCCTCAGCAACGTCCAACCCTAGCCCGCCGTCGTCGCTTACCAGGAACGCCCGGACCGTCCAGTCTTTTCCGTTCTTCTGCGTCCAGACCGCCCCGCGGTACTGAAGCTCTACCAGCGGTTTGAGTGCATCGGGGCATTCCTCAACCGCGCGGAGCGTCTGCCGGCTCACGCCCGGCATGTAGATCACCGGCACGTCGGACGGCCAGGCAAAGTCGGGAAAACTATCCGCCCGCACCGCCGGTTCCATCACACACCGCAGCCAGATCGCCGGCCCGGTCCGCGTCGTGGCGTTGTAGTCGCCGAGTGTCAGGAGTTCCGGCATCAATGGCCGCAGTTGATCGATCACGGGCCGCCATTGGCCATCAGCATCGGTCCACAGCACCGCCGCCGGTGTGATCACGTCGCCGGGGTTGTACCGTGCGGCGTGCGCCAGGGACGCCTGGACGGCTTCAAGCAACGTCGAGGCTGGTCTTGTCGTAGTGTTCATCTTTGTATCAGTTCCACGAATTGGCCAATTCCGCAGCTTTAGCCAGCGCCTTCAATTTCGTATCCGCACCGCCGCCAAACCATGTACGCTCCAACCTCTGGTCCGGCTGTTCTTCCTGCTGGGGCTGCTTGTAGTCCTCAAACCGCGTGACGGCGTTGTATGCCCCCCAGAGTGTGCCTTGTACTCCGGGCAGTTGAAGGTCATCCTCGGTCTCGAATAGCTGCTGCAAGAACCCCCACCTCAGCGGCTTTTCGCCCTTCTTCTTCTGCGCGTCGCTGCGCGGGAACACCGCTTCAAGATAGTGCCCTAGCCGGCCGTCGATCATCTGGACGTTGGCCAGCCGTTTGAACAGTTCTTTCGCTTTTAGGAAGACATCTTCGGTGATCGCCAGAAATCCTGCGAGTTCACCTAACTTGAACTGCATCTGTTTGCTGTGCCGCACACGATAGGCTTTTTGTCCGTCTTCCATCGCCAGCATCAGTGTGTTCTGGCAGACCACGCGAACCGTTGTGAATTTGACCATCACCGAGCCGTCGCCTGAATGTGTGTTCGACAGCAACAGATACTTGAAGCATTCGTCGCCTCGGACGATCTCCATCGCCTTCGGCATCTTGGCCATCACCCAGATCCGCTCGCCTTCGCCTAAAGCACCGGCAGTTTCAAAGTACGCCTTGCGTTCCCCCACGATGGGGTCAAAGAACCCAAACGCTTCCAGATTCTGTAGTGGCTGATACCGCCGGGTGACAACACCGAACAGCACTTCATTCTCCTTGGTGTTGGGGCGGGGCACGCGTACGACCTCGTAACGGGAAAACTCTCCCCTCCGGTTGATCTCCCGCGCACCGCGAGCCGGCCGAAGTTCCGCCTCCCAATCCAGACCAGCGGCCCGAATCATCTGTTCTGCCGTCACCCCTTTTGGCACTTGCTTCCCCAGGCCATGCCAAGGCACTTCGCCGTAATAGGCCATCGTTTGAACATTCGCTGGCATTATCTACCTTCCTTCTTCCCGTCGTCACCAGCTGCTTGCTTAGCGCTGTCAGTGCCTTGATGCCTAGGACCCTTGCAAACGCGCTCAGTCCGCACTCGCTAAAGATCCACACGCGCTTTCGTACCCTTCACAAATTCGACCAGCTCGTCACGAATGGCTTTGTCTCTATCATTGATGGCGGTGACGATGACGTTTACATCGACAGTTGATGGAGCCAGCATGCTATCGGGCACCAACAAAGCCAGCGCCCAAGCATCCACAGTCACACTTCCCGTCTTGAACTCGTGCACCTCGTCCAAAAAGGCCTTGAACGTCTGGTCGCTCTTCGAGATGTTGAAGTTCTTCTCCAGCAGCGAGCAGTTGCCCAGCCGATTCACGATTGGCAGAGCGTCTTCGATTGCCTTGACCCCCGTCGGAAGCCCGGCCTTCAACTTCCTCTCCCAGAGGGCGAACGCCACTGTGTGATCAACTTCCAGACTGCTCTTCCGGCGCGCCTTCGTTCGCAGTTGGATCTGCGACACCTTCCAGCGGTCGGCGTCCAGCCGATGCCACATCCACAATGCCGTAAAGTAACCTCGCACTTGCTCCCGCCGCGACACTTGCAGCGCCCCGATGCCTGTTGTAGCGTCTGCCTCTAGCGACTTGACTTCGTTCTCAAGAAATCCGCGCAACAGCAGTAGCACTTTTTCACGGTCCTGCTCCGCATCCACCGCTTGAGCGCATTCCGCCAGCCTCTTTGCGTAGCCGGCAATCGTGTCGGCAGTTGAGGACGCCCAGCGGCCCGCCCATTGCGAACAGATGAGCCACCGGTCGGTGAATTCATTCAGCAATTCTTCCTTACGTTTGGTGAACGAATCACGCTCAAGCTCTTGTAGTGGATTCCGGACAAGCCACCGGTCGGCGACATAGCACCACGCCCACAACACGATGAGGGAATTTACGGACTGATAATGCTGTTCATAGAGAAGATCCCGATCGCGAACGAGCGCCGACGCGCTTAGAATCGCAACGACAAGCGTACTCCAGTTGTCGGAGAGGTCACCCGCCATCGGACGTATGGTTTCGCCTCGGAGGAGGTCGTTGTTGCTCAGCAGACGACCACTCCCATGCGCCACCGACCAAACAAATGAGACGCCGGTAATGATTTCTTCCATAGTCAGATGGAGCTTATGCGGCTGCAGTTCTTCATCCAGCGCCTCGAAACACTTTGCAGCGCCCCTGTTCCCCGTAACAGCCGGCTTCCACCCGATCTTGAGCCAGGCAAACGTAATATCCTCTCGCGTGAGCACACGCCCTGCCGAGTTGAGGCGCGTGAAGATATTCACTACGGCGTCGTTGTAGGTTTCCCTCGCAAAGAACTTCTCACTGAATTCGGCAAGTTCTAGGAAGGTGACGCGTGTTCGCTTTACGCGGCCGAGCGTCAGCAAAAGCGAACCAACTGGTCGGACCAGTTCGCTAACGCGCTCACCGCTCACTTCATGTTCTTCCAGGAGCGTCCTGGCCAATTCGTCAGCCTGCTCTTGCTCCAGACCTTCGCCATCCGGGGAGCCGTTCCAAAGCCTGCTCAGTCTTACAAATTGTCCCCGGGAGTTCGCATCACTCGTTCGCGGCAGCAGCTCTTTGTAATTCGGCGGCTTCTTGAACTCAGACTGCGCCTGCGTCCCGCCAGTTACGACCCATTTCAGGATGCCCGTGAAATCTACAGACATGATCCGCTTGGTTTTGGCGTATTCAGACGCCAAGGCGTTCAGATCCAGGCAGAGACATCCAAGAGACCAATGCCTTACGCCCTGCCGTCCTCGCGGGTGCTCGTCGGTCAGCGCAAAATGCCAGTCCCGGTCGAACATCCGGAAACCCCAACTATCACCGCCGAAGGCCAACAACAAGCTCTGTACTCGCTGCTGGCCATCCAGCACCATCTGAAACGATCCAGGCGGATTCTTCTTGCTAATCTGCTCTGCCTGCTCACCGTCCGTGCGGTCGACGACTTTCCAAAAGGGGCGGGCGAGCTCGCGGACGGGATCGTCTTTGCCTACTTTCCAGGTGAGGAACGTTCCAAACGGCCACCCTCTGATCAATGAATCCACAAGGCGAATCACCTGCTGCGGGTCCCAGACATAAGGGCGCTGCAGGTCAGGGATCAGCAGCGTTGCGCCCTGTTCATTGCTGGCGAGGTTCAGTAGGTCACTCAGGGCGCAATGCTGATCAACGTATATGGTTGCCATTATTGATTTCCTTTCTTTGCGGCGGCGCGGGCGGCTTGCTTGGCCTCATTTGTGTAGTGGCAGTCGTTGTGCCGGTTGCCGTCCGGCTCCTTGCCGGTGCCCATGAAATCCTGGGTTTCCTCATCCCAGTTCCAGAACCACGGGAACTCGGCCATGGGGCGCTCCGGCTCCTTGCCGCGGTCCTTGGTCCATTTGATGTTCGGCTTCCACCGGAGTACGCCCGCGCCGGTCCGGCCTGCGGGCAGATCGGACGCCAGGAACGGCCGGATGTTTACTCGTACCCCATCGTTGATGTCCGGCTCCCAGCCGATCGGCTGTTCGGCAAGTGGCTTCCAGCGGACGAACAGGTCAAACGGCGGCTCGCCTTCGAGGATCGATTTCAGCCGGTTCTGTAGCTCAAGCGCCGCAGCCAGGCGGTCTTCCGCGCCGCCTTCGCCGCGCTTCACGCCGTCCTTCTGGCGGGTGATCCAGTCGCCGAGGTAGGCGTAGGTCAGACCTTCCAGCAGCCGCCGGCCCTTGCCGCCGCCTTCGCAGAGCCTGTGATAATTGACCAGGGCGTGGAAGCCGTCGCGCTTGCGGCCGTCCCAGATGTGCCAGAGGAAAGGGCGTTGATCGAACAGGTCGCAATGCTGCGCAAAGAGATCGCTCCGCAGCCACTCCTCCAGGTCCGCCGCGTTCGAGAGGGTGGCACGGATCAGTTCCAGTTCTGTTTGCGCTTTCCAACCCTTGCCGAACGCCTCCGCCAGCAATTTGCGCAGCTGCTCCGCCGCTGGCTCTTCGCCGCGCACGGACGGGAGGCACACTATGCCATCCTCATCCGCCAACTTTTCAAGACCATCCAGACCGAGCGCCGGGCAATCGGGAAAACTGGAACCAGTTTGCCGCGGCCACCGTGCGCCGAGCAAACGGGCCATTGCCACGTGCAACGGCTTGTCTGAACCTTTGGGATGCCCGTTGAACAGCCATTGCGTAGGATCGCTGGAAAATGGCTTTGGCAATCCGTTCGGATACTTCACCGCCGCAGCCTTCTGCCAGTGCACGAGGTCGAAGGGGACTTTAACCAGTGTTGCGTTGGTTACCATGACCTTGTTGTCGATTCGTCGAACCGACTCATTGAACCCAGGTGACTCTGCAAAGGCCTTTATAGCTAGGAGAGTATTATCCTGTTTGGGAACCAGAACTGCGATTGATTTCTCGAACAAATCGCCGTCATAAGCCGCCGTTCGAAGTGTCCGTATAAGCGAAACAGCGACGCCTTTGCGACCCCAGGCCGAACGGCCACGTGCTTGGTTGTTACCCTGTGATCGTTCTTCGTCGGACATTCCGAGGACAGACAAAGCCGATTTATCCCATGCCACGATTTGTTCGCGCCCCCCTTGAGATGAACCGCTTCCGGGTCCCGCTTGAAGGCAGCTCCAGGAATCCGTGAGCGTTGGAACTTCCCAAAAGCACCGCGTGTAGTGTGGAGCGTCGCACGTTCCTAGTCCTAGATAGGAGCTGGCAAAATCCTCGAGTAAGGGGCCTTGTATTCCTTCAGAAATGGTGATGCGATGGTCCGGATTTCCGTAATGGCCGGCCTGCGTGATCCTCACCAACCCACCTATCCGAAGCTCCATGCGCTTGGCAGCGAGGGATGTGCAAGGAAGTGCGTCTACGCCCAACATTGAGTGCAATTTAGAAGGCTCACCGTTGTCAATGATCATCAGGACAGCCACTGGCCCGCGATTCCCGAAGGTCTGCCACGCCTCTTCGCCAAGAGTGGCAAGGAAACGGAATGTATGGTTTGACAGCAACGACGCGCGCATCCCTCTATAACTTGCAAGGAACCACCAGTACTGGGGGGTTACGAGCGCGACGCTGCCGCTGGAGGCAGCGAGGTTGAGGCTGCGTCCGACAAAGCACGTCGCGAGGTCGGCCTTGGCGGCGGGGTGGACACGTTCGCAATATCCTTTCAACGCGTTATCCTGTTTTCCGCGGCCCAAGAATGGCACGTTGGTGGCAACGAGTGTGAACCGGTCGGCGAGAATCTCCGTCGCCTTGGCCAGGCCACGCGCGGTCACCGCCATTTCGTGGGCAGTGTCGTCCTCGGCTTCCTGCGTTAGCGCCTTTTCCAGCAGTGGCTGGAGTTCATGGAATGCGGCCACCAACAAATCGCCCTCGGTGGCGCGTGGGTTGATGAGGCTACCCAGTACGGGAGCGTCTTTGAACAGGGAGTAGAGCCGCTCCATGCCATTTCGGAGCCGGCCGTCGTCACCGGCGAGCTTCAGCCAGTCTTCCTTCTTCGCATTCGGAGCGAGGCCGGAGCAGGCCAGGTTCATCGCCGGAAGCCTAAAGTGGCCGACACGCCGCCATGCCGCTAGGGCTAAGTTGAACGCACCAATTTGCGTACAGCGCGGGTCAATCTCCAGCCCGAACAGGTTGTCGCGGATGACCGCCGTCACTGCCACTGCTTCGTCCAGCTTATCCTCGGCTACGCGCAAGGCTACCAGTCGCTCAAACATCCCCACCACGAAATGTCCACTACCCATGCATGGGTCCAGGCACGTGAGTTCCTTTGCGGTCTTCGGCCAGCCGTCGAACGTGCCAGCGGCGGGCGTCCATTTGCAGCCCTCGGCTTTGATGAAGCGCAAGTATTTCCACGGGCATCCCGGGAGTGCCAAGGCCTCGCGTAGCTCCTCTTCGCTCTGCGCGGTTTCGGCCAGCGTGTGAGTAGCGGCGAGAAACCTACCTGCGTGCCATGCGCCGAGCGTGTTGTCGAGCAGGAAGTCCACCATGTAGTCTTCGGTGAACAACTGTGTGACTGTCGGCAATTCGTCCGCACCGATCTTATTGCCGGCGGCGTTGACCTCGTCCTTCCGCTCCGTCTGCCAGAATTGATAGCACCAGCCGAGGCTGTCGCCGGCAGTGAACGTATCCTTGGCGAGCGCATCCAGCAGTTCTTCCAGCTTCAATTGGTCTTCACGCGCCAGCGGCACCAGCAACACCGGATCATCGCCGCGGAAGATCTCCGGCAGCATCGTCTGGGCGTAACGACCGGCCAGCGCCCACAGGTTCGTCTTCGCTTCCTTTGCCAGTTCCTTGCATTCCTCCAGGCTCACCGCCACGCCCATGTCCGGCTCGATCAGCAAATTGTTCTCCGCCAAGAACCGCGCGAACAGCATCCGATGCCAATGCTCGTAAGCGCACTCCCGCGCAAGGTGACTGATAGTGAGCTGCCCCTTGGCGTCCTGTGTATCGCCTAACTGACGAGCCCTCGCGCGCAGCTTGTTGCGCAGACTGCGCTGCTCTGCCTTCATGTGCCCATATGGTTCGTGATGCGCCACGGCCAGCGATTGCAGCGCTTCTTTCGCCGCCCGCTCCGCGAGGTTGCGCGCCGCAATGCACGTCCGTTCCAGCTTGCCCCGCAGGTCTGTTGGGAGTGTCGGCATAGGTGCTGTCCCCTTCAGGAAACTACGATTGGGCCGATCGCGAGCTTCGCCAGGAGGTCTTTCTCAGTGCTGACTATCCACGCCTTGACTTCCGGTTCGGTCTTGAGTGTTCCGCTGGAAAGATGGACGCGCTGAGTCGTGGGCTCCAGCAGCTTGGCTGCGGCCATGGCGGCGCGGGCGAACTGCTGTGGCAGTGCGTCGGTCCGGGTCTTCCATGCCGGCAGCGCGGTTTCTCCCAGCGTGCGGATCAGTTCGGCCTCAGTGCCGGCAGCCAACGCCGGCAAAGCGTCGATGCCTTCGTCGGCGAGTATCTGATTCCGCTGGCCAGCCTTGAGCTGCCGCCAGTTGTCGCTGGCGGTCAGGGCGGCCATCTGCTCGTTGTACGCTTTTTCGTGCCCGGCGTGGGCCGCGGTAACAGCAGCACGGAGCGCATCGACGGCGGCCTTGCGGATGTCCGGCACGGGGTCGCTGGCGTCGAGCAGCCGGCGCTCGGACTTCACCGCATCGGCCTGCTTGCGGAATTCGTCGCCTCCGGGCATAGCGTCGGCGTGCTTGAGCAGCGTGCAGAGCGTATCCCAGGCGGGCTTACGCTTACCGACAAGTTCGGCCAGCTTGCCCCAGTCCTTAGCCTGCTGGGCAAGAGTGTCGTGCTGTTTGAGGATTTCGGCCAATTGCTCGACCCCACCGAAGCCGCGGAGCGTGTCGAGGCGGGCGGTCGCCGGCCGCGCCGACATGGGCGGTTCGCCGCCCGCGTGGTCTGCCAGTTCCTCCAGGCGAGCCAGGAAGACAGGGGCCTTGGCGGTCTCCTCATTGGGCTTGCAGTCCACGCCAGCACCTTGGAAGAGCTTGCGGAGCTTCATCTTTTCGCGGGCGTTGAGCGTGGCCGTCTCAGCGCGGAAGTCGGTCACGGAAATCTTCGCCTGGTCAAGCTGACCCGGCGAGAGCGTCATGCCCTTGTGAGTAGCGCGAAGATGGCCGGTCGTATGCAGTGTGATGAGCGCGGCGTCTACGGCGTCCCGCGGCCAGCCGTAGCTGCTGCCCTCGAAAGCGTCGCGGACTTCCTTGCCACGCTTGCCCGAGCCAACTTCAGAGAGCACGGCCGCGCAGACAGGGTGCTTTTCAGGCGCGTCGGTCCAATCCACCGCGGACAGGGCCGCTTCGTCGCCGTTCTTGGCGCGGTTGATGACGTTGCCCCAGCGGTTGTCGTCGGCATCCTTGAAGCTGGGGAACAGCCGGTCGAGCGACGCCTGCGCGGCCGCTTCAACCTTGGCCACGAGTTTCAGTTCGTACCGCTCATTGCCGCCGCCCTGGAAGACCTTTGCGCAGTCGATCACGTCGTTGACGATCTGGTCGCGGGCGGCTTCGGCCGTGGCCATGCGCGTGGCCATGGCGTCGCGGGCCTCGCGGCCCTCAGGCGTGGTAGGCGTACCCTTGAAGTCCAGGGTGGACCCGGCGGCCTCGTACTCGGCGATGGCTTTCTGGAGGTCGTCGGCGCTGGCCTTAGGGACGTAAACGTAAATAGTCGCACTGTCGGTACCAGCGGCTCGGGCGTCATTGACGACGGTGCTTTCCTTCTCGCCCCAACCGTCGCGTACCCATACGGGGATGTCGGCCCCGCCGGGCGGAGGGGCTTCCGTGCCGAAGCGGATGAGCAGCTTCCGCGGCTCTTTGCACTTGCCCTGAGCCAGCTTGATGCCCTTGAGCGCTTCTCCACAGCCGGCGCTGATGAGCGAACCGCGCTTACTCGACAGGGAAGTCAGATCACTGTTCAGCCGGGTCTGGCGGTTGCGGAACTCGCGGTCCCACTCACTGCTCTCCCGCGTCTGGAGGCTGTATTCCTCGTCCAGCTTGATAAGCGTACCAGCGTCCACCAGCTTCTTGAGGATGCGAGGAATTTCCTTCCGAAGCTGCGTGCCATCATTCGACAGGTCGGAAACGAGCAGGTCCGCCAGCATCTCCGGAGTGGCGCGAACGCCGATGTCGGCCACGGCCTCGCGCGGGAGCTTGCGGATCAGGAAGATCAGGCCGCAAAGCCGCTGCGCGAGCCGGCCGTCGACAGTCTTGTCGTCGAGGTTGCGGATCGTCTCGTCGATCTCGCGGAGCAGGATGCCGCCGCGGAGCAGGTCCGGGTGAAGCTGGCCGAAGATGAAGTCCGCGGGTACGACGGTGCCGAGCGAAGCCTCCGCCGTCTGCCGGACGGCTTCATGCACGATCTTGAGTTGCGTGCGAAGCTGGCTGGCCGTACCGGGCACGTCCACCGCGCGGAGTACTTGCTCCCAGAACCGGCGGCGGACCGGCAGAAGCGGATAGTCGTCCACCACTATGTCGCGGTCCTCAGCGCGCGTTGCGATGCGCGTGCCCGCAAGCTGACGGTCGATCTCGCCAGCGTGGGCGTTAAGCGTGTCTTCGATAGACTTTATCTTGTCGGCCTTCTTGGCTAACACCACGCGGCGGGTGACCGTCTCCACGTCGGAGTCAGACAGTTCCACCGGGATGGTGAACCGGCCGTTGAGGCGCTGGAGGAGCGGGAGGTTACCTGACAGGGCCGTCTGCCCCGCGCCAATCAGCAGCACGCGGCTGTCAAGCTGCTTACAAAGGGCCTCGGCGACTTCCTGTACGTCGGTGGAGCGGCCCGGATCGTTTCCGATGAAAAGCTGGATTTCGTCGAGGACGATCACGGTGCAGGGCACTTGGCCATTTACCGAGAGAACCTCACGGACCAGGCGGATGAACTCGTTGGTGGAGATGTCATCGACCACGGGGAACTGCGTCCGCAGGGCCGCGCGTGCCTGCTTGAGGTCGGTGGCGAAGTCGGGGTCGGCGTCGAGAACGGCCTGAGCGAGGATGGGGCTGACATACAGGTCATGCAGTTCGCCGAAGAAATCCTTGCAGGCCGCTTCGACCGCGGCTTTCACCTGGTCGAAGATGCTGTTCTTCTGGAGCCACATGCAGAACTGCGCCTGCGGCAGCGCCTCGGGCAGGCCCTTGGATGCAAGAACGATGCTCAGCACGGCTAGGCGCACACTCTCGCCGCCGCCCGAAGGCAGCGTACCCGAAGCGGCGTGGAGGCCGCCGCCGCGCCTGCCTAGCGTGTCGAGTTCGCGCAGAGGGTCCTGCACCTCCTGCGGCAGCCGGGTCAGGCCGCGGGCGGTCGCGCCGTCCGTGAAGTGCGTATCCACCCAGAGATGGCGGAGCATTTTCAGCAGGTGCGACTTGCCGCTACCGAAGAAGCCACTCACCCACGCCGCCGGCTGCGTCGTCGAACTGACGTTGCCGAGGTATGAATCCAGGATGCGGATCAAGCCGTCCTCGTACTGGCCCTCGCACACGAAGTGCTCAAGCTCGTACCGGAGCGTCTCAATTTCCTTGTCGCTGGCGGCCTCGCGCACGGCAGCAACGCCGTCGTTGAGCAGCTTCGATACAGCGGGGTCGCGTTGGAAGAGTTCTCGGTTTTTCATTAGTCGTTTACCCCGTTATGGAGCGTGATCGGGACGGCCAGGTAGTTCCAGCCGTCCCTTGCGTCCAAGAGTCTGTAGTTGTTGCCTTCGTACTCACCAGGAAAGAACACCACGAGCCGACCCCGTATGTCCTTGACCACTTCCTTGAGCACGAGCGAAACGCGCGTGAAGCCGAACAGGCACGCGACGCCTTGGACGGCGATCACGGTGTCTTCGTCCACGCCTTCGGCTGTCAGCGCTACGCGGAGCCGGCCGGCTGCGTACTGCACGAAATCGCTTCGCAGCTTCATCGTCAGTGTTTCCGGTTCCTCGAAGTAGACATCGCGGTAGTCCGTGCGCGCCATCCACCTCGCGAACGTCTCAGTCAAGTCCAAAGCCACCCAGCGGTGCCCAGTTGAGGTAGTGGCCATTTCGAACAGTTCCATCCGTGCCCGCAGCTTCCGCTCGTCGGTCTTCGGATAGACGACAAAGATGGCCTTCTGATCGCCAGCGAGGTTGCGCTGCCACGGTGCACCGATGTGGCCACGGTACCGAGCCGCAAGTTCTTCGATTCTCCCCATCCGCCTACCGCCTTTCGCCCGGGGCCAGAAGCCGCGAGAACGCCACGTCGATAATGCCGCCGGACTGGCTCATGTCCAGGAAGCCCAGCCGCCGGGCATCCATAGCCAGGTGCATCAGTTCACCAGCCGGCGCATCAAGCACCTGCGCCCACAGCGTCTCAAAGAGCGCCGCGCCGCGCGCGCCGGCGAGGTGGCCGAGCAGGAGCGCGAAAGCCGTGGTCGCGGCCGACGGCGTAACGATCTGGCGAACCTTGCGGCCGCGGCCTTTGAGGTGTCCCGATTGCGTCCAGGACGACGCCGCGTTCCGCACGACCTTATCAAGGGTGTTTTCGTTGAGGCGGTTGCCCACCGCTCGATTGAGAGCGTCGGTCATCTGCTGCCGCGCAAGCTCTTCGCCTGGCCGCATCCGCAAGACGGGCGGTGCGCTAATCCGGAGCAGCGGATCTCGCGCAAGGGCCAACAGCAGTGCGAGGACCGGTCTTCCGTCTTTGTCGGCATGCCAGAACCGCCGCATGACTTTGAACAGCGGCACCTCTGGGTCGAGGGCATACAGCTCAGAGAGCCGCTGACTAGACAGCTTCCTCGTCGCCGCAGTGCGTTTTCCCAAACAGTTATCTTCGTTTATCGCCGAGAGGTAGTCGTCGCGCGTTGCGCCGGGCTGACAATGGGCCAGCACCGCTCGAAGCTCGTCGAGCATGATTGTACGGCTGGTGTGCGTACCCTTCTGCCCCCAACGAAAGCCAGCAGCGCGCAGATTCGCTTCGGCGCCTTTGGAGCTGGGGCGCAAATCGTCCGTTGTCAGTATCGCGCCCATGCGTAAATAGTACACCTTCTCGCCGGCTAGCATGCCGGCGAAATCATAAGTTCCATTTGACGTGTCACATCTCCAAAGTAAGCCATTTATCTACAATCACTTATGGATACGTCCGTCTGCTGGGACAAGGCGAGCCGTCTGTCATTTGGCCGGAACGCTGATGACTGGCGAATCCGCCTCAACTGGCTTCGGGTGTCGTACGAGCTTCGGCCAAACGGCCCGTCAGCTCACCTGGTGAGGTCGGGTTCCATACCAGGATCTTCTCGAATCAACCTTGTGCGAAAGTCCTTTCCAGTTCCCGCCAACTGCCCAGAAGGGGGAAATAGAGAGCTGTCCGGACGGGACGGTCCTCCATCACTGCAAACAGCCTTGTATAAGCAGTCATCTGGCCGCGATACCGAGCCAGTTCGTTGTCAAGGAACGCATCGATTCCAGAGCCCTCATGGAAGCTGGTCTTGTAATCGATAATCCAGCGCGTGCCGTCTGAATCGACGAAGGTCCGGTCGACTCGAACACTCACGACCCGGCTGTCGATCACGCCGCAGATTGGATACTCGCAAGCAGTGGCGGCCCGGTCATTGCGCAGAATCCATCGACCCCGTTCATCCCTTAAGGTGCCCAGAACGGCATCGGCTGCGCGACCAGCAGCATTATCCAGCTCGGCGGTCGGCACACCAAGCGAAGAGAGAGCGGACCGAAAAGCCGGTGCCAGCGCTCGCACCCGCTCAGGCGTCCAAGCCGCCAGGCCGTCTTGGCCAATGCGCTGCAAAACCTCGTGTACGACAGTACCGATATGGCGCAACGTGTTCCCGACCCAGTAGAAGCTCATGGGCTTCTCGTCGTCAGTCTCGGCGTCGAGCTCGCCAACAGCGGGTCCTGAGGGAGGGGCCGGTAAAGCCCATCCTGCGGCGAGCCGCTCCAGTCGCTGTGGTTCGCGAGTGGAGATCGCTTCAGCTGCTGCAGCGGGTACAGCGACTTCACGGGCCACCTGCTGGAACAGAGGTTCTGCCACCGTCCACATCCGACGCAGCAACGAACTGCTCTGCGGCAGACTAAGTTCCATTACGCCGTCCTTTTCCTTCCAGGCAGTGTGCCCTAGAAGGTGCAATTCGTTCTTTGCGCGCGTGGCGGCAACATACAGCATGCGCCCCGCTTCATATTCGGCCTTGCGCGCGTCGATACCCTTCAAGTAGCTGTAAATTGTGTCCTCGTCCGCGCCTGTCGCATGAATGGGCGCGAGCAGAAGATCCGAGCGTTCCTGGAATCTCGGCCGTTCCAGCCAGAGCATAAGGCGTGAGTCATCGCTGCGCGGTTTCCGGCCAAGACCCGGCACGATAACCGTATCGAACTGAAGGCCTTTTGCCTTGTGGATCGACATCACCTGAATGGCATCGTCAGCAAGCGCATCCGGATTTGCATAGAGCTTCTCGATCTGCGATTCGAACCCGGCGGCATCCAGCGTGCCGCCTTCATCCATTTCCTCCAACAGGTCGAAAAACGCCGCTGCATCTTCGAGGTCTTCGGCAGCGTTGGCGCATGCCGGTCCACCCAGGAAAACCCATGCTCCTTCGATCCAGCCACGGAGCGAGGCCGGGCGCTTTGCGAAGGTCCGATCCAGGACGTCTCGCACACGCTGCAGACGTTGGCGGTCCGGGGCGTCAATCGCCATGATTCGGCTCTCATCATGCATGAGATCCCAAATTGTGCCGGGCGCGTTCCCGGCCAACGTGTTCAGTCCAGCCAGTGTCAAGCCGCACCACGGCGCCCGCAGAACCGCCAGCCAGGCGATCCGATCGGCTCGATGCAGCATCGCCCGCGTGAGTGCGGTGAGGTCCCGGATTATGCCTGCGGCTGCCAACGAGTCGATCTCCACTGCGCGGTACCGGAGGCCCGCGGCTCGCAACGCCGGAAGGATTGCGTTGAGGTGGGTGCGCGCCCGAACCAGGATGGTCACTTTGCGGCCGTCTTGCCGGGCATTGTGCACTAATTCGACAACCTTGGCCGCCTCTGCCTCATCATCCCGCCCCACAAACGGATGGAAGGTCACCGCGGGGCTGAGCCCAACGGCATTCACCGGCTCGCAGCGGTGATACGGGATCGCGCCGGTCGTAATGTTTTCCGCTGGTGGCATGACTTCGGGAAACGTCTCGTTCACCCAATCGACTATCCCGGAATCGGAGCGGAAATTTGCGGTGAGCTGCAGTGGTTCCAACGGAATCTGGCCGATGCCCTCTCTACAGGCTTTCAGAAAGACACCCACCTCGGCTTCTCGGAAGCGATAGATCGACTGCATCGGATCGCCGACCGCGAAAATGGTCCGGCCGTCTCCAGGTTCCCATCCGGCGGTTAGACGCAACAGCAAGTCGTACTGGCTCACCGAAGTGTCCTGAAACTCATCCACCAGCAAGTGCTGAATACGGTAATCGAGGGTCAGGGAGAGGTCGGTAGGGTTCTCCGCATCTCCCAAGGCGCGTTGCGCCGCCATGGCCACTTCGCCGTAATCGGCGGCGCCGCGCTGGCGGAATTCGATCTGAAGCTGGGCGGCGGCAACCGGGAGCATGCGGACCAGTGCAGCCAGAGCCTGCCATTGAGATTCGGGGAAATGGTCCGCCGGGAGCGAGCGCAAGCCATGAAGCTCTTCGCGAAAACGCTCATGTGGCGAAAGTCTCTGAATCAACTCCTCCGCGCGCTTCTTCAGGGGTTTAGCGGTAGTTGGAAACCCATTGGCCACGGTCAGCCGAACACGCCAGTCGCCGTCGTTCTTCAGTAGCGTCTCAGCGATTCCGAGCCACAAATCCAGATCCTCCGGTCCAGGTAGAGTTGTGACCCCGGTGCACGCGATTGCGCGACCTTCGCGGCCCTCCGCCCGCAGATTCACACTCGCTGCGGCCACGATCGCCACAATCTCACCGGCCATGCCGTTCGGAACCAGGCGCCGGACGTCCTCAATTCCATCGCGAATCACGTTGCGCAGCGCAGCTTCCAAGCCGGCTCGTGCCTCCTGGGGGTTGCTCGCGCCAGCGAGATGTCGCAGCCATTGATCGCGCCGCGCCAACATCCCCACCAGAAGTTTCTGCAACGCTTGGAAGTCATTGTCCAGATGCGTGAGCAGAACTTCCATTTGCTCCGCCCACTCGTCTGTTTCGAGCAGTTCGATAGTCCGCCTGGCTGCTTCGGCATACAATTCCTCGGCGTCATCCAGAACGTCCGGCGGGCCGCCGAGCCGCGAAAGCCAAGGCATTTGCCTCGTCAGCGATGCCGATAGCGAATCGATCGTCCGGATGCGTAACCGCGCTGGATTTCGAAACAAGTCCCATCCACGTGCTTCACTACGTTCCCGGACGGCTCGTGCTAGTTCCCAGGTCAGAGTGGCATGTGGCTGCTCCGGTTGTGGTCCCGCCGAATCCCGCAGGGCCTCCAATACCCGCCGCCGCATCTCGCCGGCGGCCTTGCGGGTAAAGGTGATGGCAACTACGCTCTCCGGCTCCTCCACTCGAGCCAGCAGAGTGAGATAACGCTGGTTCAGTAGTTCGGTCTTGCCTGAACCTGCGGGCGCCTGCACCACGAATGACGTGCTGGGATCGAGCGCGCGCAACCTCTGTTCCCGATCAGGTATGGCGCTCATGCTTCATCCACTTCAATCTTTTGCCGTTCGCCGCAACGGCACAGCACTGTAAGAGCGCAATAGCGGCAGGCCTTCGCCGGGTCATTTGGATCACCTTCCGCATGGCCGGACAGGAATTGTTCGCCTAGCGAGTTCAAGATCTGTCTCCAATTGCCCACCTGGGCGGCGAGATCGATGCTGTCGGCACCGGGGATTACTACGGTCTGATCCACCAATCCGCGAAAACGCGTTTCACCCGGACGGATCTGGCCAAACAAAACTCCGGCAAGGGGCCGATCGTGAGTAACCGCATAGAGAGGCACTTGCGGCTCGTTCGGGCGATCAGTCTCCCAATCGCGAACACTCTTATGTCCTGTCTTGTAATCGATGATGATTTCACGCCCATCCCGGAGGCGATCGATACGGTCGATCTTGACTCTTGCGCGAACGCCGCTCACTTCTACGTATCGCTCCTCTTCGGGCGGCAGCACCTCAAACGGCTCGCGCTGCTTCTCGTATTCCAGCCACTCCGCCATTAGACGCTCTAATCGCTGCCGTTCCAACCGAGCGAAGCGCTCCGGCAGTGGACTGCCGCGCTCCTCTTCCCAGCGCTCGACCGCTCGGACCACCGACTCGCGGATTAAACCTGCCAGGTTCGGGTGGGTGCATAACTGCTCGTGCGTCCGCAGTTCGCGCCAGATCTCCTCCAGAGTGGAGTGGGCCAGGGTGCCGCGATCACGCATGTCCAGACCGGGCGCCGGTGTTTCGAGTTCGTCCGCCCGGAGCCTCAGCTCGGCAAATGCGCGGAAGGGACACTGGGACTGATATTGAAAGACCCTGGTGCCGCCGCGCTGCGAGGTAACGTTTTCCACGGGTGGAGCGACCTCATCGACAAATTGCTCGGCAGCGCGACTGCGCCGGATGACCTCGACATAGGTGGTCTGGCCGCCCAAATTGAGCTGTTCGGGCTCGATCGGCCTCGCGCAGAGAATCAGGGGGCTGGGCGCGAGCTCTCGATCCTCCACGTGCGTCGGGTAGCTCAAAACTACGTTGGGCGCGCTGGCCATAAGCCGCGTCGTGATGCGTTGGGCAAAATCGATTTCTCGTTCGGGAGAACAGCGAGGAACACCAAACTCGCGCTGCAGCGCAACCGGCAAGAAAGGATTCGGCTTGGGAGGTTGCGGCCATGCTTCATCGTGCAAGCCCATCACCCAGACGTGGTCGAAATTCAGTCCCGAGGACTCCATTAAACCCAGCACCTGAACAGGGGCATCAACCGTCTCGGACTGGAACATCTCTTCGGTAGCAACGCTCCGGAGGAGCCCGATGGCATCGGCCCGCGAGACCGCAGTAGAGGTAACATCAGCGGCGGCGAACTTCGAGAGCAGGTCACTCCATGCTTCGACAGTTTGGTATTCGGTACTGTTTAGGGACCGCTCTCCCGGCCACCCGAAAGCTGAGAGGAGTTCTGCAAAGGTCCTGCTCCACCCACTCGGCAATTGCGTCAGCGGTGCTTTCTCCAGCGATTCGGTCCATTGCCGGATCGATCGGGCGAGTGAGGGGCAACCGTTCTCTGTGGCCAACTCCGCGAGATGCTCCAGCCCAACGTGCGGGTCACGTATCTTGCGCATCCGAACATCAACTTGCGCGCGAACCGATCGCTCCGTATCGGCAACCGCCAAATATCCGCTGCGCAACAATCCGCTGGCCTCGTCCCACGGAGTTCGCTCCAAATCGAGTCCGAGGATCAGTAGCGCGGCGTGGACCACAGGGTAGGCAGAGAGTGAACGACCGGCGGAAAGGTTGAGCAGGGGAGAAAGCGGACGGCTCTCCGGCAACTCGAAACCGGGCTCCAGAATGCCGCGGAAGATCCGTTCGACCTGGTCCCGACGACTTTCGAGATCGGGCACTACAATGGCGATCCTTCCTGTCACTCCAGACTGCAGCAAAGTACGAGACCAACGTGCCGCGGCGGCGATTTCCACTCGGGCGTCCGCGAACGCGACGCGTACAGCGCCTTCGCCGGGTTGTGGTGCGTATCCCAGACGTTCTACGGCACAGCCAGTAAGTTTGCAGGCGTCCAAGAAGTCCTGCTGCTGCGGTGCAATCTCATCGAAGCCCGCCAGTACCAGGTGCTCCGGCAAGCGCAGAACATCCACCCGCCCCCGGAGGTAATCCGGTAGGCTAGCCTCGTCCAGCCAGTTGTGGGTTGAGCAGCGTTCGCGGAATGTCTGCGCCCATAGCACGAAAGTACGTGCGTCCTCACCACCCAATTGTTCGATCCGGTCGAAGTTGAGGCGCCACGCTGTCGCGAGGCTCCAAGCTTCAAGGGCTGCAGTTGCTGTAGCCCGCTTCTGAAGAAGTTGAGCGGCCTCTCCAGACTCGTCGATTACACTCTCCCAAAGAATTCGCTCCTGCCACTCGCTGAGGAGGATGGGAGGATCGGCCTGGGAGTAAAAATCCTCCTGCCAGAGGTTATCGAGCCATCCCGCCCACGAAATGATCATTGGCGCCGGCCAAGCAAGTAAGCCGGCGGACTGCTGAATCGCATCGTAGTCCTGACGCAGGTGCCGGGCGAGGCGACGCCCGGCAGTGACCACCGCGGATCCACCGCGAATTGCCTCTAGTAACCGATCGTCCATCGGAACCTCAGTCTGGGCGCGCGTGCGGTCACGCGCCCAACTCCGAAAACCGGTACGCACGCACCAGGAAGTCCGGATAGCCGCCAAACTGGCCGTGTCCAGGATAGCCCTGACAGGCAATTTAGGACTGCAGCTTGCCGGATGCTTTCTTGGCCGTGCACAAGACCTTCATTTCAGAGCTCCACTGTTAAGTCTGCCGGGAGACGTGGCTCACAGAGCGAGCCTGCAACTAAATTTGCGCAGAAAGCGACCGCGCCAATCGTGTTGCTAACGCGCGCGCGCGGCGCGGGGGGCATCCGTTTTGGCGGATGCGATCGAGCGCTTTGGCAAGGCATATTTCTCCGCAGCTTCGCGATGGGTTTCCGCGACGGCGCTGCGGAGCGAGGCCGGACTGACCACTTCGACGTGCGGTCCATGCCTCAGAATGTCCATGAGAATTTCCTGGGGATTGCTGTACGGGACTTCCAGTTGCAGGCCGCCATCCGGCAGCGCGGAAGCGCGCTGCAGCGGGTGCCACTCTTCCTCGGCAACCCACCTCGCGGCAACGGCATCGAAGAGGAGCACGGCGGTATTCTCGACGGGTCCGGAGAAGATCCCATACCCCTGCTGCCCGGCCGCCGCCACCTCCACGGCGGGCTCCTCTAGGACTGAGACTAGGCGCACAGCGTCTATCGCAAACCGGCGCATGGCTTCCTTCTCGTGGCACCAGACATCCAGATACCAGTTCCCGCGATAGTAAATCACCCGCTGTGGCGATACCACGCGATCGCTTTCAACCCCTCGCGACCGCGAGTAGTAGCGCATCCGCAGCTTCTTGCGACGTAGCGTAGCGTCGGAGATCGCCTGAAAATGCTCGGGATCGATCGGGCGCTGCGGCGCTGCACTGACCCGCATACGCTCCATGATGCTCTGAGTGCCACGCCCGGACTTGCTCAGCAGCGCACGGAGCTTGTCCTTAAACGGTCCGAGCTGTTCCCGCACGAAGCCGGGCTGCAATTGATCGAGTAGGGAGTGCATCAGAAGCAACGAGTAGACTTCACGTTCCGTGAACCAGAGCCCGGGCAGGTTGAACTCTTCGGCCGTGTACTTATAACCGCCGGCCTCCATGTCGAACGTGACCGGGGCGCCCAGCCGATTCCGCATGTATTCCAGGTCGCGCTTGAACTGCGCCGGTGAAATCTCGAACATCTCGAGGATCTCGTGTTTGGATGGCGGCTTCCGCCGCCGGAACAGGCGATCGAGTTTATAGATGCGCTCCATCTGGCTCATGGGCAAGTCCGGGTAAGCAGACCTCATCATCTTAAGCCCGCGCACCCGGAATGTCGATCCCATGACGCTATTGCTGCTTCTGTTGCTGGAGGTCGTACAGGCGGCTCCAGACATCATGTAGGGCGTGGATATAGTCGCGCTCTCCAACGCCCAGAGACCGGGCCGCCTCGTCTTTGAAGTTGCCGTACGATAGCTCCTCGACCATTTGAGCGACGACCTCTTTCCAACGGGCCTTCGGGATGATAATGCGGTACCGGTAATCGGTATCCGGGGTTTCACGAATCGAGTAGCCCACCAGCTCCGAAAACCGGCCCTGGAGTGTCTCGAGGTGATGGCGTACGCGAGCCCAGACTATCAGTTTGTTCGTCTCCGCTTTGGTGCCGTCCTGGTTCCGCGCGCAGACCACGGAATAGAAGCCGTATAGAGTGAAGACCCACATGAACTCTCGTTCTCCCTCACCACGCCCGCCTGCGGGCCGGGCGGCTAATGGACGTACGGAATCCGACGGGGCCGCTCATTCCGTTCGTAGTAAACGCGCAGAGGTGAATATATCGGTGTTCGCTCCAGAGAGCGGCGCCCGAAATACCTTCTCCGGTCAGCCGGACATCTTCCCCCATGCCAACCGCCGGTCGGATCATTGGCTCCGATTTACCGACGCGGGCGAGAAACTCTGCCGCTCCGCTGGTCGCCGCCGCAGGCGCGTGGGGCGCCTCGACGGCATCCAAAGCATAGCTTCGCACCAGTGTTGGAAGCATGGTCCGCATAGAGCACGGGTGGTCCATCAGGTCCAATCCCATCGTTTCCGAGCCGAACGCAAATACAACACCGGCTTGATGTTCGGCCCAGGCAAAAGCACCCAGGTAGGCATCGAGTGAGACCGACTTGGAATCGTACATCGCATTCATCGCTTGCGTCGGCGAAGCAGCGGCTAGGCGCTCGGACTTCGATGCGATCTCATCCCAGATGGCCGATTGGTCCGACTGGCGACTGCCGCTTGCAGCCATCGAGAGTGACACCTGAGCCCCTTTGGCTGCCCGGGCGCGTGAGTAAAGGACGTGTTCCGTCGGCTGGAAGGTGTCAGATTCTGAGTGCCAGCGACCAGCCTCGACGCAGGATACCGGGATGATGATTACCTGTTTTGCAGGCGCCAGGATCGTCAGATTCAGAGCGCGATTCTGCTTGGCACCGACCAGTTCCTCGCCGTCGAACAACAGCACCGGCTTTTCCCCGAGGTTTTCAAACCGCAATTCTGGCACCGAGCCGCCGGCGCCCAGTTCCGTAACACGTGCTGTACCGTTCCCGATGGCTTCCTCAAGCAGGGTATAACCGGGCTCCGCCGGCGCAGAGCCATTTCTGAATAGGGGAAATATCGTTAGGCCGCCGAAGTGGGTCGGGCCGCCTACCGTAATCGATTGCAACTCCCTGGCGACGGATTTCATCTCACTTGAGTTCATGTGGGAACCTCAGTTATTAGTGTGTAGTGTAGGGTGGCTCACGGAGCGAGCCTGCAACGTGGCTGTGCGCTACGGCTATCGCCGCCCGACCGTGCTGTTGCCGCGGGAGTGGTGAAACATCAAGGCCAACGGGTCCCCCGGCTCTCGCTAAACTAGCAAGAGGTGCCAAGCGGAATCTGTGGGACACCTAACGAGCCCAAGTTCCTCGCCGCGGTAGCCATACGAGGGGAAACCGGCACTCAGTATCCCCAGGCCAGGATCTGTTTTTCGGCGCTGTGGTCGGCAAAATGACCTGACACGCGCGAGTCGTCAAAAGCCTCGCGCAGAATCGCAGGCGTGCCTAGCTTAGCCCCCCATTGCCTTGACCCGACCGAAATGCGAGCGTTTCACCTTCTGAAAGTCGATCTTCCGGCCATCGGGGAGCACGACTTCACGCGGCAGCATCGAGCTACGAAGTTGGTTCTCCCCGACTTCAAGCGTAAACAGGTTGGGGATGGGCCGGGACGATAGGTCGCTCAACTTGTACCCCACGTGCGGAAAGGTGAACGCTGTCGCGACGGGGCACTGAAAGACGCCTGCCGCCATCTCCACCGCCGGCAGAAAATCGATATCGGCGCTGACTACTACGGAGGCATGGCACGGCGACGGTGTCGGCCGGGTATTGGAACGATGTTGCGGCGCCTCTTGTACCACGGTCTGGTGCGTCGATCCGGCGCGACCCAGCGCGGCATCGGTCAGGAGCGAACATGCCAGCATCACGTCCGTCTGCTTCTCTTCGTGGATCTTCAAATCCGGATGAAACGTGGATGCGCCAGCGGAAAGAAGGTCCCATTGAATCGGGATACCGCAACGGGCCAGGTTGTCCAGTTCGGCGCGCTCGATGTAGAAGCGGTGTTTTCGCGGCCGGAAGGTGCCATGAATGATCTCCACCCGTCCCAGGCTGTGATAATGCAACGCATCCAGCCAGAGATGTTTCCGCTCAATCCCTCCGGTATCCTTCGGCATGTTGTATGGGATGGTCGCCGTAAAGTATTTGACGGAACCCAGGCTGCATCCACCAAAATCGTGCGGGTGCTCCGCGGCCAGTCTTTTGGCGATTGCAGTTCCTAGAGCCAGGAAATCGCACCAGCAAAGCTCGTAGTGCTTCTCGTCCATTGTGCTCAACGGGACGTAAAAGTTGTAGCCGTCAATATAGACCTCGGTGAACACCCAAAACCGGCCATACGTGATCACCTGAAAACCGGCCAACGATAAGCAGCGTTCAGGACATTAATCTCGACGCGAGGGCGATACCCTCCGTCAATGTGAGCAATGTCT
>Ga0182030_10003627_pt1 | contig 33009 bp, 34 predicted proteins | sample 812S3MmetaG_FD_121299 | JGI IMG/M metagenome (GOLD analysis project Ga0182030, IMG submission 121299) | Permafrost microbial communities from Stordalen Mire, Sweden - 812S3M metaG (Illumina Assembly) | ecosystem: Environmental > Terrestrial > Soil > Wetlands > Permafrost | place: Sweden... | reverse complement strand
CGCATCGCGCAAGGCGCGCCCCTCGGTATCCGCCGTTCCCCAACTGAAGGTGATGGGCAGGATGCCCAGCCCGCGGACGCGGAAATCGCGCAGACGCGATTCCACATCCGCCATGCGCCGCACCGCGACTTCGGCGCGCTGATCGCGGAACAGGATCACGAACTCGTCGCCGCCCCATCGGAATGCTTCATCCTCATGACGGATGGAAGACTGCATGAGGTGGCCGATGTTGCGCAGAATCTCATCGCCCACCAGGTGCCCGTAGCGGTCGTTGACGTCCTTGAAATTGTCCATGTCGCAGACCACCACCACGCCTTCGAAGCCCGCCGGTTCCTCCACCCGGCGCGCCAGCGCGGCCTGGTTCAGCAGGCCCGTCAACTTGTCCAGATCCAGCGTCTGCTTGCGCTCGCGGCGCAGGTGATCCAGTTCGCTGGAGAGGTCGCGCAGGCGGTCGATCTGGCTCTCGCTCCACATCGCCATGGCGGCGAAGGCCATCACGCAATGGAGGGCGAAATCGTAATACGTCTCGTGGTGCAGGTACACCGCCCAGGCCGGCGCGCCGCCGCGATTAAACAGGTACAGCAGAATGACGGCGTGCTCGAAGAACGCCGCCGCCAGCACCAACAGGGAGTAGCGGAAGATGCGCGCCCCCCACCCGCCGCTGCCGCGCAGGGCGTAAAAGTTGTAGAAGTAGACAAAGCCGAGGACGATGGCATGCGACGCGTGATAGGCTTCCAGGCCCGAGTATTGGCCGATGGCCCAGACCAGCGTCACGAACATCGGCAGGATGGAAATCAGCCGTAGCACGGTGCGCCAGTCCTTCATGCTGGAAGCGAAGCCGGCGCGCGCCGCCGCGATCAGCACGATGGCAAACCCGAACTCGAAGGTGGCATACGGCGCCAGCCACCCGGGGTGCAGCGTGCGCGTCAGTTGGTAGCCGAAGAACGTGGCCAGCACGCGCATGCCCCAGGCCACCGCCCAAAGCCCGAAGTAGACCACCCGCGACTGCCGGTACAGAAACAGGAATACCGTCCCAAACAGCACCGCGCCGATTTCCTGGATGTAGAACGACGTGATGTCGGCAACCGGGCTGGAAGGGTCCATCGACTCAGTCTCCGTTGATGGTGTGGCGGCGCACCGTGCGCGCCCTTCCGGTCTCCTCGTCCACGTCGACGATCACCGAGTGCAACTCCACCCCGTGCTTGGCAGCCTCCATGCGCACCGGCAAGCCGGAGAGGAAGCGCTGCAAAATGGTCTCCGTATCGACGCCGATCACCGAGCGGTAGGGCCCCGTCATCCCGCAATCGGTCTGGTAGGCCGTGCCGCCGGGCAGGATACGGGTGTCGGCGGTGGGCACGTGGGTGTGCGTGCCCACCACGGCGGATACGCGGCCATCCAGATACCAGCCCATGGCCATCTTCTCGCTGGTCACCTCGGCGTGGAAATCCACGAACTTCACTTTGACCGCCGGGTCGATCTGACTCAGGAGTACATCCGCCTTGCGGAACGGACAATCGGTGGACGGCATGTAGGTGCGGCCTTGCAGATTGATGACAGTGCACTCCACGCCGTTACGGGCGCGCAGGGTGACGACCCCCTGTCCCGGCCCCTCGGGATAATTCGCCGGCCGCAACAGGCGCGGCTGGCGCTTCAGATAGTCGTAGAGTTCGCGCTTGTCCCAGACATGGTTGCCGCTGGTGAGCACGTCCAACCCGAGGGCGAACAGGTCTTCGGCGATCGCCGGGGTGATGCCGAACCCTCCGGCGGCGTTCTCCGCGTTGGCAATCGCCAGATCGATCTGGTTCGATTTCACGATGTCCTCCACGTGGTCCGCCACAATCCGCCGCCCGGGTGAGCCGAAAATATCGCCGATAAAAAGAATCTTCACAGAGCTTTCAAGTTAACACGCTGAACTTGGGGACAGACATGAATTTCCGGCGCCCTTTGCCGGAAATTCGCTGTCTGTCCCCGGTTTGTTCCGATATAATCAGACCTGAAAATAAATCTTTCGCACCGGGCCGAACGTTATAGCGGCAGATAAGGCTACTGTAATGGGCTGGACAATGCCACTCACGCTGCAAGCGACGTTGGAGGCCGAACCGGTGGACACCGCCGGCCGCTGGCCTCAATCGCCGGCGGAATTCGAGGATCTGGTGGAGGCGGTGCAGGACGAACTGGTGCACTTTGCGTTCTGCCGCCTGCGCAGTCTGGAAGACGCCGAGGACACCGTGCAGGAGGTCCTGGTGCGCGCCTACCTGGAACGGGAAAAGCGCCGCGCCGTGACTGGCGTGCGTCCCTACCTCTTCCGCATGGTGGCGAACCGGTGCAGCGACGTTCTGCGCCAACGTCAGCGCGCCCAACGGCGCCGCGACCCCTCGGCCCCGGCCGATCTTGCCGCTCGCATAGGGCCGGAATCGCCGGTGGACCGCCTCGAAGAGATCGAGCGCCTGCTGATGCGCTTGCCCGAACGGCAGGCGGAAGCGATCCGCCTGCGCGTTTTCGGCTGCCTGCCCTTTGCCGCCATTGCAGAAGCGGTTGGGGTTTCGCTGCCAACCATCAAGTCGCGCTTTTGCTACGGAGTGGAAAGGCTCCGCGGCATTCTCACCCAGGAGGCGAAACTATGACCTGCCGATCCGCACGCCGCCAGATGGCCGACCTGTTCGACAGCGCGGGGGTAACCGACGCGGGCGCGGAATTGCGCGCCCATCTGGGACTCTGCGGCGCCTGCGCCACGGAGTTTCGAGGGGCACGCGACGCGCTGGCAAGCGTCGAGCCGTTGCAACGGGTTCGAGCCTCCTTGGATTTCAAGGAGCGCACCATGAACAAACTGGCTGAACAACTTTCCGCCGTGCAAACGGCGCGACCCCGAGTCCGCACCACACCGTTCCGGCGACTCGCGTTCATGGTAGGCGCCGTCGTGGCGCTGGTACTCGCGCTGCCGTATCTCGGCACTCTGCGGACAAACCACGGCGCAGTGACCCTGCTGGCGCAGTCCGTGCAAGCCATGAGCGGCATCCAGAGCGTCCACATTCTGGCGCGTATGCGCACGCATCGCGGCGACAACTTTGAATTCATCGGGGCCGAGTACGATTTCCAGCCGGTGGAGATGTGGAAGGAATTCGGCGCCATGCCGCGCTGGCGGGTGGAGAATCCGGGCCGTGTGGTGGTCATGGATGGTACCCAATCCACGCTGTTCCTGAGGAAATCCAAGGAGGCGGTGCGCGGCGGGCGCAATGCCGGCTTCGTCGAGTGGCTCGGGCCCTTGCTGGACCCCGAACAGGTGCTGACGGCCGAACTCAAGGCCGCGCAGAAAGGCGAATCGCGCGCCTCCCTCCGCCGGGAAGGAGGGCGAATCACGCTCACGGCCTCGCGCAAAGCACAAGGTGACTTTGTCAACGATTGGGGCAGGAACAGCTCCGTTCCGGAGTCTGACCACACTCGCGTCTATCAGTTCGATGCGGCCACCAACCGGCTGACCGGCATGCAGGTGATTCTGCATGACGGCGGCAAGGACGTGGTGGTCTTCGAGATCGACGATATCCGCTACAACGAACCGCTGGCGCCGGAGTTATTCACCGTGGCGCTTCCGGACGATGTCATCCGGGACGTGCCGCCGGAGGTAATGCCGGTCAACCGGCCCATCCCGGCGACCGCGCGCGATGCCGCGGTAACCTTCCTCGAAGGCATGGCACACCGCGATTGGGACCAAGTCCTCATGGTGTACCGCGCCACGGCAATCCCGGAAGGCCTCAAGATGTATGGCGGCGGACTGCGGGTGATCTCCATCGGGGAGCCCTTCCAGTCGGGTCTGTATGACGGATGGTATGTGCCCTACGAGATTCTGCTGGCCGACGGGACTCGCAAGAAATTGAACCTGGCGGTCCGCAACGATAACCCGGCGCACCGCTGGGTGCAGGACGGCGGTTTCTGACGTACCCTGTGGCGCAGACACTCGTGTCTGCCGCGTCGACACTCATGTCGACGCCTGGCCAACTAGTTTCAAAAGCGTGAACCGGATGATGCCCTTCCACTTTGTTCGCGATCTGCGCTATGCCGCCCGCATGCTGGCGAAGGCGCCGGGCTTCACCGCCATCGCAGTCTTGTGCCTGGCGCTCGGCAGCGGCGTCAACTCCACCGTCTTCAGCCTCGTGGATGGCTATTGGACGCGGCCGCTGCCGGTGCGCAACCCCTCCGAACTGGTGCACCTGTTCACCGCAACGCCGCGCGACGCGCAGGCCGCCCTGTCCTACGGCGCCCCCGCCAAAAGCTTCATCGGCCTGTTGGCGACGGAGCGGCGCGGCGGCATCCTGGTGGGCGACGGGTTCACCGACGCGGTGCAATCCAATGTGGTCAGCGAGAGCTACTTCCAGGTGCTGGGCATTGGCGCGCAAGTGGGCCGCGTCTTCACCCGCGCCGATGGCGCGGGCGGGCGCGTGCTGGTGATGAGCCACAACCTGTGGCAGCGCCGCTTCGGCGGCGACCGCGCGATTGTGGGCCGCACCATTCGCATCAATGGCCTGTACACCGTGATCGGCATCGCGCCCCAGAATTTCCGTGGCGTGGAGATGTGGCGCGATTCCGATGTCTGGATCCCCATTTCAAGCTGGGACCCCAGCGGCGCCGAGGCCGCCAACCGGGCTTACCGCAGCATCACCGTGATGGGACGGCTGCGCCCGGGCGCGCCACTGGAAGCGGCACGCGCCGAACTCGCCGGCATCTCCGCCCAACTGGAGCGGGCTTTGTCGCGCTCCCAACGCCATGCGGATACCGATCTCCCGGGTGCGCTCGGCTACTGATCTTGCGGCAGGCGCTGACGCTAACCGCGATCGGCACGGTTTTGGGGTTGGTGTGCACTTTCTACGCCACCCGGGTGCTCCAGGGAATGCTTTTCGGTGTGAGCCCGCACGACCCGCTGACGTTCGGCGCGTCGATCACGCTGATGCTGGCGGTGGCGCTGGTGGCGAGTTACATGCCGGCGCACCGGGCCACCAAGGTCGACCCCATGGTGTCGCTCCGGTACGAGTAGGTTAAGAAACCACCCTACCTGACTTGGTGGGGCGGACCCCCTGGTCCTGGGGTCCCCTCTGGGGACGACGCCCGGTCGGCCTCTCCCTCCTTGTTCCTGCTGGTCTCGTCGTTCCAGATGCGGGTCCGGAGGGACCCGCGCGGACCAGGGGGTCCGCCCCACCACGGATGACACAGGGCGATCGTCCGCGCGCGCTACGCGCCGCTCGGTCCAGAGGTTGAGGGCCACCAGAGCGAGGAACAGGGTCAGTGAATAGGCGGTTTGGGACGCGGCGGTCATTGGAAATCCCTATGCCGGAATCAGGTTTTCCGAGGGCGCTTTTTGCTCCTCGGCAAGCCGGGCCGGGCTCTTACCCGAAACATAGCCGCGAAGCCCCCGATTCAGCCTCGCGGCGATCACGTCCCGCCGGCGTTTCCACTTGATCAGTGTGGCGAGCGCGAGAAACATCGCGACGCTGAAATAAATAATTTCGGCTGGCTTCATAGTCGGGTCTTTCCTGGTTCCATTGCAACTCAATCTCCCCTGGCAAATCGAGTTCCGCCCGTACCACGGCAGTACCAGATAGAGGGGGATCTCCGGGTTATCGTATGATTACTAGAAACGTCTATCCAGCACGGCGCTGACCGCATGACCGAAGACCATGGTGTCATCGTTGCCGCTCTCACCCCGCGCGGCAAGAAGGGCGATCTCGATTTTGGCGCTGCCTTCGAACTGATCGACCGCCTCTGCGCCGCCCGGGTGCGCGGCATCGCCCTGTTTACGGCGGCCGGCGAGTACCCCGCATTCAATCTGCAAGAGCGTACTCGTTTGCTGTATCTGGCGGTCAAGCGCAGCCGCGTGCCGCTCTACGCGGGCGCCGGGTCCATCGGGTTGGATGACTCGCTCAGCCTGGCCAGAGAGGCGCAGCGCACGGGCGCGGAAGGGGTTTTTCTGCCGCCGCCGTATTTTTTTCGATACGCGCAGGAAGAGATCGGCGAGTTCTATCTCCAGTTTGCCCGCCAGATGGGCGGCGGCATTCCAACCTACCTGGCCAACACCCCAGCCGTGACCACCGCCATCGCCCCCGAAACCGCCGCCGGCTTGTTGGCCACCGGCCATTTCGCCGGCATCGTCGATCCCGCGGCCGATGCCGTGCGATTCGCCGCCTTCCCCGCCGCCTATTTGTCGGGCGATGACGCCAACATGGTGGAATCGCGCCGCAGCGGGGCGCATGGGGTATTGTCGAGCGCCGCCTGCGCCATCCCGGAAATCGTGGTGGCGCTCGATGGCGCGCTGCGCCATGGGAATCGGGAGCAGGAAACCCGCCTCGAATCCATGCTTCGCGAGTTTCTCGGTTGGGCCGACCTGTTTCCGTTTCCGGTGCTGGTGAAAGTGGCTACCGGGCTGCGGGGTGTGAAGATGGGCACGCAATCGGTGCCGCTCTCGCCCGGGCGGCAGAGCCAACTGGATGCTTTTGGCGTTTGGTTCGAGGGCTGGCTGCCCGCCCTGAAGAGGCTATAGGCCATGGCGAAACCGGCCCGCGCGCATTGGGTACGCCGGCCACGCCGCGGACGGTGGATTACCTGGTGGCGTGCCCGTTGGCCAGGGGCGATCTATTGCCTGCGCGCGGGGCCGCGGCCACCGCCAGGTCCGCCCGGTGCTTTTTTCACGGTGTAATCCGCCGGGATCTGGAAGAGGGACGGATCCGGCTGGCTGCGGTTGATGTTGGTCAACTCCGTGGTCGAGGTTCCGGTGCGCGGGTCGGAGACCTTGGTCATCAGCGGCACCTTCAGATCGTCCGCCATCCAGGTTTCACGCACGGTCTCAATGGCCTGCGAGTTGCCGATGGTTCCGGCGGGAATGGTGCGGGTTAGGCGGGTTCCGCTCGCGATCGTGCCGTTCATGGTTTGCGCCGCCAGCGTTTCGCGCTTCACATTGGCCTCGGTTTGCCCGGTGGTTCGTCTGGGCGTGCCAGTGGACTGCGCCTGGCTGGGGAATCTGGCGGTGCGGGTGAAGGCGGTCTTGGTTTTGGCGTCCAGTTCCTGGACTACGCCGGCCACCGGATCGGAGATGGTGACGCGGGTCTGGGCCTGGCCGTCGGGAGCGGTTCTGGTGGTTTCGCGGCGTACGCGGCCCAGGCTATCGCGGTACACGTTGGTCTGCTCCGTGCGCAGGATGACGCCACCGGTGGCCAGTGTCTGTTGCGCGGTGCGGACTTCGACCGCGGAGTAGGGCGCGCCGGTCACGGTGGCCGCGGGTCCGGGACCGCGGCCGGGGCCGCCCGGTCCGCCGAATCCCATGGGGCCGCGGCCTCGCGGTGCTCCAGGCGGCTGGGCCAACAGAGCGCCTGCTACGATCAATCCGGTTATGAGTATCTTCGCGTTCATCGATGCCTCCTGGCGTTGGGTGAGCGGCACAATCGTTTGTGCCCGCTATATAAGGCTTGCGCGAAAGCGGCGAAAAGTTCCCGAAATGCCGGATATATCGCCGGGCGGCAGATCGCCGGGGCAAAAGGCTACTCTACGGGTGCTTGCGGTGGAGAAACTTGTTCTCCAGATTCTGTAGATCGGGCCAGAACTCGGACATCACGTTGCCGATGATGCCGCCGGTGAAACTGGTGTTCAGCCGGCCGAGCATCACCTCGGTGTGCCGGCTGGCCGCGGGGTAATACAGATTGGACGCCAGGATACCCATGACCGTGCCACCGACGCCGGAGGAATTGAACGCGGAAGCACCGGTATCCTGGCGCGCAATCACGACACGGCTGGCGGAGTACAGCACGCGCTTGAACACGCTGGTGCCCGGCCCCTTGCGATAGTAGCGGGGGTCCTGATGCAGCAGGTTGGCCAACAACCCGGCGCTGAAGATGTTCTGGGTGCCAAAATCGGCGAAGGCGGCGGCGAAGCGTTTGCCGTAAGCCGCACCGCCTTCACCGTATTTGGGCGTCTGGTTGCCGAGCTGCGAGAAACCGGCGGCCATGGCGGCGCTGGCGATGTTGAACGGGTCGATGTTTTCTTTGAAGGCCAGGCTCCACTTTTGTTTCGGCGTGAGGGGGACAAAAGCGGCATTGGGATCCCTGACGGTCTGGAAGTCGGGGATGACACCCATGATGCGGTCGTTGTTGAGCGGGCTCGCGGTGGGCAGCGAGGCAACGGGGATCGCCGGGAGTGCCGGAATCACGGGTTCCGGCAGGAGAGTGACGACGGGGTTTTCTTCGGCATCGGCGAGCACCGGCGACTGTGCCGCGGAGGCTGCCGCCAGGGTCACTGTAAAAACCATTACACCCCGAAGATAGAATCTCCCCTTCACTCGATTAGTCGGCGCGTTAGCAGATGGCGTGGTTACCCCGCGACCAAAGATGACTCTAAATAGCTACCGTAAGCGTCGGGATAAGTCCGATATGTGAAATGGAGGAGCATTGATGGACCCGATCACTTCAACCAATGGTACCGGAACGGCCAACCTGATTCAGCTTCTTTCCAGCTCGGGTTCGCCCCTGTCCGCAGCGGGGCAGTCCGCATCGCAGATACAGTCGGAACTGCAGAATGCGTCGCCCACCGACATCGTCGAACTGAGCCAGCAGGCGCTCCAACTGCAGGTAGCCGACGGTGTGTTCGGAAGCGCGGACACATCGCCGACGGACGGGCTTTTCGGAGCCTCATCTCCCGCCAGTTCGAGCGCCACCCTCGACAGTATTCTGGCAAGTGTGTCCGGCGCTTCAGCATCCACAACCGCGAGTGCGGGAAGCAGTCAACCGTCCGCCGCGAGCGACGCGAGCGACACGACGTCATCCTTGTCGAGCCAGATGGCCCTCTATCAGAGCCAGCTGCAATCGGAAACGGCGCAGGCGCTTCTGGGGACGGGCTCCACGGCGGGGGTGTCGGGGACATTGCTGAACGTGCTGGGATAAAAGGACGAGCGCTTGACGCCCTGACGCCCCCGCGCTCGAAGCCGGTGTGGTTCAATATCTCATGGGCGTGAGCGCCGTAGTTCTCTTTCTCCTGGCCGCCGCCAGTTGGCTGGGCATGGTGGTGATGCTCCCCTCGTTCGTCGGCGCCGACGTCCACGGCGACGCAGTCGTCGGCGTCGGCATCGGCTTCTTCACTTCACTTGTTTTCGCCGGCCTCACCTGGCTCTGGGTGGCCGGTCTGCTGCTGATCGCGGGCACGCGCGATCTGCTGCCTGGCTGGGAGAATCCCGCTGCCCTGGTGCTGGGCCCTCTCTCGGCGGCGGCAGTCGGGGCGGCGTACTTCCTGCTCAGCGATCCGCACACCCGCTGGCCGGTAGTAATTCCGGTGGTCGCGCCGGTGCTCTTGGGGGGATATGCGTTTGCGCTGATGGTGCCGTCGGTACGGCCCGCCCTCTCCACGCCGGGCGCCGGGCGTACGCTCTGGCTGATGGTACTGGTGGTGGCCTTGGCGCCCTGGCCGGCGCTGGTTACCCAGATACGCGGCAAGGTGAGGGAGCGCGCGGCCAACGCCAGCGCGCTGGCCGAGTGGAAGGTCACGGAGAGGGAGCGCAAACACGCCGGGAACCGGGAGAAGCTCAAGGCGATGCCGGCGGGCGCTCCCCTCACGGACTGGTACCCGCTGCTGGAAGCGGACAGTGGCGTGCGGGCAGAGGCGATCGAGGCCTTGCGGCACGATCCCGGGCGGCAGGCGCAGATCGAGGAGATGCTTGGTTTCGGCATCCCGATAGCGATGATTCTGCTGCCCGAGCTGGATCTGGAGCCTGCGCCCGCATTGTGCCAGGCGGCGGGGACCTACCTTCTCAAGAGCGCGAAGGGGTCTCACCTGCGAAAGCGCGACGACCCGAGGCCGTACACCGCCGAGGTATCGCTAGACGAATCGCTGCCCGGAATTCGCTGGTTGATGGCCCGCGGGTGTAATTGCGACGAAGGAATTGCGGCGCTGGAAGCGTCGGCGCGAACTTATCTGGATTCGCCCGACCGCCAGAAGTTGCTGGCCGACATGGGGGCGTTGCGGCAGCATTGAGAAGCGTCCGGGATTCGCCCGGATGGACAGGCCGGGAGGCCTGTCCTACGCAAACGGAGGCTAGTCTGCAAACCCGGCCTGCTCGGTGCGGGCGATGATTTCGCCCTGTAATGCCGGCGTCAAATCGCAGAAGTAGTCGCTGTAGCCGGCCACACGCACGATCAGATCGCGGTGCTTTTCGGGTTCGCGCTGCGCTTCGCGCAAGGTCTCCGCGGTGACGACGTTGAACTGTATGTGGTGCCCGTCGAGCTTGAAATAGGAGCGCACCAGGTGCGCCAGATGGTCCAACCCGCTCTCGCCCTCTACTAACTGCGGCGAGAATTTCTGGTTGAGGAGCGTGCCTCCGGTGCGGGCGTGATCCAGCTTCGCGGCCGATCGGATCACCGCCGTCGGACCGTGCCGGTCGGCGCCCTGGGTGGGCGAAATGCCGTCGCTGAGCGGTTCCCAGGCGTGGCGTCCATCGGGCGTGGCCGCGGTCACCGAGCCGAAATACACATGGCACGTAGTGGAGAGATAGTTCACGCGATACACGCCGCCCCTGGTGTTGGGACGGCCGTTGATTTCGTCGTAAAAGGCGTCGAATACGTCTTTCAGGATGGCGTCGGCGTAGGCGTCGTCGTTGCCGTATTTGGGCGTCTTGTTCCACAACTGCAGGCGCAGTTTCTCGTCACCGGCAAAATCGGCGTCGAGCGCGCGCAGCAATTCGTCCATGCCGGTGGTGTGCCGGTCGAAGACGTGATAGCGGATGGCCGAGAGGCTGTCGGTCACCGAGCCCGGGGACGTCCCCATGATGTAGGTGGTGTTGTAGCGCGGGCCGCCAGCGTTGTAATCGCGCCCTTTGGCGATGCAATCGTCCACCAGAAGGGAGAGGAACGGCGCCGGCATATATTGCGCGTAGAGGCGCTCGATGACATTGTTGCCGCGGATTTTGATGTCGATGAAGTGGCGCAACTGGCGGCGAAAGGCGGCGAAGAGCTGGTCGTAAGAGCGGAACTCGCGCGCGTCGCCGGTGGCCAGGCCGATCTGTTTCGCGGTGCGCCGGTCGTAGCCGTTGGCGAGCGTGATCTCCAGGACCTTGGCGGTATTGAAGTAGCCCGTCAGGATGTAGGCTTCCTTGCCGAAGGCGCCGGTTTCCACGCATCCGCTGATGCCGGCGGCGCGGGCGTCTTCAATCGACTTGCCCTGGCGCAAGAGTTCCTCCACCACCATATCGGCATTGAAGATGGAGGGCTGGCCCCAGCCTTTACGGACGATTTCGAGGCCGCGCTTCAGGAAACGGTCGGGATTTTTCTTGCTCAACTGGAGATTCGAGGAAGGCTGCAAGAGCCGCATCTCGTCGATCACTTCCAGAATGAGATAGGTCACCTCGGTGACCCCATCGGCGCCCTCGCTATTGAGGCCGCCGGTGTTGATGTTGCAGAAGTCGGTGTAGGTGCCGCTCTCGGCGGCGGTCACGCCCACCTTGGGTGGCGCCGGCTGATTGTTGAACTTCACCCAGAAGCACTGGAGCAGTTCGCGGGCGGCTTCGCGATCCAAAGTGCCGTGGTTCAAGCCGCGCTCGTAAAACGGCGCCAGATGCTGGTCCAGACGGCCCGGGCTGAAGGAATCCCAGGTGTTCAGCTCGGTGATCACGCCGAGGTGGACGAACCAGTAAGCTTGCAACGCCTCGTGGAAATCGCGCGGCGCGTGCGCCGGGACGCGGCGGCAGACTTCGGCGATCCGCGCCAATTCGGCGCGGCGTTGCGGGTCGGCTTCCTCGTCCGCCATGCGCAGCGCCAGGTCGGCGTGGCGCTCGGCGAAGCGCATCACGGCGCCGGCGGCGATCCGCATGGCCTTCAACTCCTGCTGTTTGTCCCAGGCGCGGGCGTCGCCGTAGAAATCCAGGCTGGCCAGGGCGGCGTCGATATCGGCCTGAAGCTCCAGCAGGCCCTTGCGGTAGATAACGTCGCCCAGGACGGTGTGCCCGGGGGCGCGCTGCTCCATGAACTCGGTGAAGATGCCGGCGTTATAGGCGTCCTTCCACTCCGGCGTCATCTCGGCGAAAATGCGGTCGCGCATGGAGCCGCCGCGCCAGTAGGGGATGACCTCTTCCGCCTGTATGCGCCGCGCCTCATCGCTCACCGAGTAGGAGATCTTCTCGCGCGTGTCGAGGATTTCCAGGTCTTCCATGCTGTGGCAGCAGAGCTCCGGATAGGACGGCGTGGCCTTGGGCGAGGGTCCGCGCTCGCCCACGATCAACTCCTCGCCGCCGATGTAGATGGTCTTGCGCTCCATCAGCCAGGCCAGCGACAGGGCGCGGCGCACCGGGATGGAGAGCGCCGCGTCGGAGGCGCGGTAGAATTCGGTCAACAGGCGGGCGCGCTCCAGGGAAAGCCACGGCTTGGTTTCCAGGCTGCATGCGCGCAGGCGCTCCACTCGTTCCGTCATAAAGATGCTCCTTCAACCGGCGATCTTCACCGGGATTCCCACAGCTTCCATTTCCGCCGCGATAAGGGCCATGGCTGCGGCAGTTGGCGTCGGTGTCCGCGGCAAGCGATATTCGCGCCCCAGCCGCCGGTATTTGTCCGTGCCGGCGCGATGGTAGGGCAGCAGATCGACGCGCGTCACACCGAGCGGCGCCAGGAATTGGCAGGCGGCGCGCACGTCGGCGGGGCCATCGTTGATACCGGGAACGACCGGAATGCGCACGACGACCGGCCGGCCGGCGGCCACCAGCGCTTGCAGATTTTCCAGGATATTGCGATTGGGCGCGCCGGTGTACTGGCGGTGGCGTGCCGGGTCGAGGATCTTGAGATCGTAGAGGATCAGATCGGCCATCCCGCCGATGCGCAGCACGCTATCGCGCGCGGCCGATCCGCAGGTTTCGATGGTGGTGTGGATGCGCCGCTGGCGGCAGGCGACGAGCAGGGCCTCCAGCAATTCCGGTTGGGCAAACGGCTCGCCGCCGGTGAAGGTGACGCCGCCGCCGGATTCATCGAAGAAGACGACGTCGCGCTCGATTTCCGCCAGGATTTCGGAGACCGGCATGGTGCGTCCGGCGACGGAGCGGGCTTCGGCGCCGCAGGCGTCCACGCAGGTGGCGCACAGTTGGCACTCGTCGGTGACGGTCATGCGGTCGCCGATGCGCTCGATGGCGCCGTGCGGGCAGGTGGCGGCGCAATCGCCGCACAGACGGCAGCGGTCGGGGGAGTAGAGGACCTCGGGCTCGAGATTCTGGCTTTCCGGATTGTGGCACCACCAGCAGGAAAGCGGGCAGCCCTTAAAGAACACGGCGGTGCGGATGCCGGGTCCGTCGTGCACGGAAAACCGCATGATGTGGAAGATAACGCCGGAGGCTTCGGGATGGCCATTGGAGAGCACGGGACCTCTAAGTCTGCAAACTAAGATATCACGCGGCTGACCATAGCGGAGTTGTCAACTCACCAACCCTGGCGCTCTATGCGGCGAAGCGGTTGGCGGGGGCGAGGGAGGAGTTGAGCGCCCAACGGACCTGGCGGGCTTCGAAGGGGGCGCCGCAGTAATCGGACGCTCCATGTTCCAAGGCGCTGAGCCAGGCACTGACTTCCGGCACCCGGCTGACGACAATCACGGGCACGCCGGGGCGGCTAAGCTGGATGGCGGCGAGATCCTCCGCGGGCGTGAAGATGAGATGGATGTCGCCGAAATCGGAGACGCCGCTGCCCGAGGTTGCTGTCTGCACATCTTGTCCGAGTTGAGTTAAGACCCTGCTGAGTTCGTCGGCGGTCGTGGTTTCCAGGCCGATAAGTAGAATACTAGCCATAGTGCACCTCTATTTGTTGGGGGGAAAACTGGAAAGGGCAACAAGGCCTATCTGGATTCTATCTTAGCGCGTCCAGGACAAGGTTGTCCAATCGCATTTATTTATGATGCGAATATGAGACACAATTTCGGCGCAATTTTGTAACGCGCCTACCACTCCACCGTCTTGCCGGGTTCGAGCGGCCAGACGGCGGTTTCCAGGCCGGCGATGCGCTCGCGCAGGTCGTCGGGACGGCCGGTGAGCGCAGGAAAGGTGCCGAAATGCATGGGAATTATTTTCTTCGGCCGCAGCAACCAGCAGGCGCGGGCGGCTTCGCGCGGGCCCATGGTAAAGAGGTCGCCGATGGGCAGGAACACCAGTTCGGGGTGGTAAAGCTGTTCGATCAGCGCCATATCGGAGAAGACGTTGGTGTCGCCCGCGAAGTAGAGCGCGCGATTGTCGGCGAAGGTCAGGACATAGCCCGCCGCCTCGCCCCCGTAGACGATCTTACCTTCGTCGAGGATGCCGCAACTGTGGACGGCGTGGGTCATGGTGACGGTGACCTCGCCGACTTTCTGCGACCCGCCCTTGTTCATGGCGCGGGTGTTCTTGACGCCCTTAGACTCCAGCCAGGTGGCGGTTTCATAAATGGCGACCACCTCGGGCGAGAAGCGCGCGGCCAGCGGTATGGCGTCGTGGATGTGGTCGAAGTGGCCGTGCGAGATACAAATAGTATCGACGCGCGGGATCTTGTGCCCCTTTGGGTATGCGGGGTTGCCCTCGATCCAGGGGTCCATGACGATGACTTGCCCGGAGGGGAGCTGGAACTGGAAGGTACCGTGACCGAGCCAGGTGATTTCCATAAGATGTGTACCTCTTTTCGATTATAGAAGGCCATCGGCCAAGGCGTCCTGCACGGCGCAGCCCTGCTCGGCGGCCAGGGTCGCGATCTCGGGGAGCGCGGCGGCGGACCATGGCACATTCACCCGGAACTGGATTATCGGACAGTCACAGGCAGTGGAATCAAGATAGCATAGAACTCATGCGCACGAATACGACTAGGGAACGGCTCGCCAAAGGCGAAACGGTATACGGCTGCGGGTTGCAGGTGTACCGCTCTTCCGAGATTCCCCGCGCCTTTGCGGCGGCGGCCTTCGACTACGTCTTCATCGATATGGAGCACGGGTCATTCAACCTGGAGACGGCGCACGACATGATCACGGCGTGCAAGCTGGCGGGCATCACGCCCATCGTGCGCGTCGGCGAGGTGCAGTACACGCTGTGCGCGCGGCTGCTGGATCAGGGCGCGCAGGGCATCATCCTGCCGCGTGTGGAAGATCCCCAGGTGCTCGAAGCAGCGCTTAGCTGGCTGCGCTTTCCGCCGCTGGGAATCCGCGGCTTCGGCATCAACCCGACGATGGTGGACTACGAAGCGCGCACGATGCCGGAGGTTATCGAACATCAGAATCGCGAGACGCTTTCGGTGGTGCAGTTCGAGACGGTGCGCGCGGTGGAATGCGCCGACGAACTGCTCTCGCTGAAAGGGCTGGACGTGATCATGATCGGGCCGGCGGATCTCTCGATCTCGCTGGGAATTCCGGGGCAATTCGACAACCCGCTGCTCATCAAGACGGTGGACAAGGTGATCGAACGGTGCAACGCGCACGGGGTGGTGCCGGGCATACAGACGCGCGGTATCGCGATGGCGAAGTTCTGGGCGGAACGCGGCATGCGTTTTGTGGGGGTGGCGGCGGAGCACGTGTTCCTGCTGGAGAAGTGCAAGGAGGCCATCGCCACATTGCGGGCCACAAAGTAAGGAGGGGGTATGGACCGGTTTCCGCTGGGCTACAACACCTATTCGATTCGCGCGTTGCGCTGGAACGACCTGCAGTTGATCGAATATGCCAATTCGTTGAAGCTGGACGCGATTTTCCTACAGGACTCCATCGACCCGGGCGTCAACGACCCGGCGCACTGGAAGGCGGTGAAAGACGCGGCGGCGAGGGCTGGTTTGTGGTTGGGCACGGGCGGCGCGGCGGTGCTGCCCAAGGATGAAAGCGAGTTCGAGCGCTCGGTGAAGCTGCTGAGGGACGGCATCAAGCGCTCGGTTGGGATGGGGTCGCCACTGGTGCGCATGCTGCTGGCGGGCGATCGCGACCACCTGCCGCCGGGGCCGCCGGCCAAGCACATCGAGACGATGATCAAGGTGCTGCGCGCGGTGCGCAGCGAGGCGGTGGATGCGGGCGTGAAGTTCGCCATCGAGAATCACAAGGACTTGCTGTGCTGGGAGACGCGGCAGGTGATCGACGGGGCGGGGAAGGAGTTCGTGGGGTCGTACCTCGACACGGGAAATCCGGTGTTCGTGATGGAAGACCCGATGCAGACGGTGGAGACGCTGGGTCCGGTGGCGGTAATGCTGCACCTGCGCGATTCGGTGGTGTACGAATCGAAGGGTGGGATCGCGGTGCAGTGGGTGCCGCTGGGCGAGGGAGTGGTGGACTTCAAAGCCATCCTGGCCAAGGCTCGCGAGATCTGCCCGCCGCTGGCCGTATTCATCAAGCCCATCACCGGGCGTCCGCCGGCGATTCTGCCGGTGTGGGACACGGAGTTCATGAAGAAGTACGCCGACGCGCGGGCGGCGGACTTCGCGCGCTTTCTGGCGCTGGCCAAGAAGGGCGGTCCCTACGAGCGGCCCATGGTGACGGAAGACGTGCCGGGAAAGACGGCCGAGGCTCTGACCGCGGCGCTGACATACCAGCAGCGGGAGCACATGGAGCGTGGCGTGGAGTACGGCAAAAAGGTGCTGGACCTGGGCGTGCGGTGGCGCGGCTGAGGTAGCTGAGAGGTCAGCGAGACGAAACCGCTCCCGACCCAGAGGGTACCCCGGTCGCGGCTCCGCTTGGTGGTTGAGCAGCGACCGGGGTTTCATGGAATGGGAGCGAGTTTACTTGGCCTTGAGCGCGGCCAAGAGGGCCTGGCCGCTGGGACTGCCCAAACCGGTGCAGGCGTCCCAACCGGGTCCGGCATTATAGGCGCCGTTGGTTCCCGAGGTGATATCGTGCAACCCGCTCGTCCCTTTGGCGTAGAGGGCGGTGTTCAGGAAGCCGACGTGCTTGCCGAGTTGTTGGTTGATCAAGGCGATCAGCGCCGCCCAGAGCGGGGCGACGGCGCTGGTTCCGCCAAAGACGGCACTCTTGCCATCCACGTAGATCTGGTATCCGGTAGCGGGATCGGCGTCGCCGGCGACATCGGGCACACCGCGGCCCTTGAAGTGGGTGGGATTGACGGAGACGGGCACCTTTGCGCTTGCCTGATAGGCGGGCAGGGGGAAATTATCGCTGACACCGCCGCCGGAGGCGCCGTTGCCGCCGCCGGAGTTCCACACGACCTCGCTAGCGATCTTGCCGTTGGACGACACCAGGCGGGAACCGCCGCAGGCCAGGACATTGGGGCTGGAGGCCGGAAAATCGACGTGGGCGGCGCCATCGGTGACGCCGTCGGCGGAGCCATCGTCGCCGGAAGCGCAGCACACGCTCACGCCCAGCAGGCCGGCATCCTGGAAGGCCTGGTCGTAGGCGGTGAGCGCCTGAGCGGTCCAGGTGGATTCGGCGCCGCCCCAACTGATGGACACGACCGAGGGATTGCGCACACTGTCATGGACTGCGGTGGTGATGGCGTCGAGGAAGCCCTGATCGGTGTTGGGGGCGAAGTAGACGGCGATTCTGGCGGAGGAAGCGATGGCGCCGACGACTTCGATATCCAGCAGCACCTCGCCATCGGCGCTATTGGGGTTGCCGACGGGCTTGTTGGCGGCGCCATCCACGGAAACGGCGGTGACGCTGGGCACCGGACTGATTTTCAGGCTGCTGAAATAGGCGGTGAGGTCGGCTGCCTTGAATCCACCCCCCAGTTCGATGAGGGCCACGGTCTGGCCCGTGCCGGTACCCGCGGTGGGGAAGTTATAGAGCTTGGCTACGGCGTTGGGCGTGTAGGAGGTGTCGCCCGCCGCCTTCGGTGCGACACCTTCGACGTGCCGCCGCGAGCGTACCCTGGCCTGCGGACGCGCATCGAGGCCGAAGACGCCCACCACGATGTCTCCCAGATTCGTCGGAATGGTCAACTCGCCGGTGCGGCCGCGATACATGCCGTCGGGAGAGCCGAAGATGCGCAATTCGGTGCCGAAGGCTTCGTTCATGTCGGCCACGGTTCCGCGGAGCTTGATACTGCGGCGGGCGAGATCCATCTGGCCCACGGAGAGATCGTACTCGGCGGCGAACTGCTCGATCTGCTCGACATCGGCGGGATCGGCGCCATAAAGTTCGGCGAACTTTTCGCGGGAGATGGGGTGCGCACCGGGACGCGGTAACTTCTCCGTCCTGCGGCGAACCACGATGGTGACGATCACGTCTTCATTCGGATCGGCGACGCCGATCAAGGTGGAATCCGGCGGCGCGATGCGTTGGCTGCCGCGAACAGCTACTCGTTCAGTTGACATATATCCCTCTGATGGTCTCGAAAAGAGACCCCCTGTATAACGGAATCAAAGATACCACGCCCGGGCGCGGGCATTGGCTGCAAAACGAACCCAACCTGCCGGGAATGTGAAGTAACTCACCGAGGCTAGTGCGCCGCGGTAAGCCGGAGGCGCAATTTGCCCCCTCTGAGCCCATGTTACGGCACGGGGGACGCGAACCGGCGGTATGCGATGCCGGGGGAAGTTGGCTAAGTTGATAGTGGAGAATGGTTTAGCGGAGGCGAGAAATATCTTTATGTTGGTGAAATGGCGGCAGGTTTGGTTGCTGCGCTATTCGAAGTTCAAGTTGATGATGCAGTCCTCGCCGGCCGTCACTTTGACTCTGACGTGGACATTCTTCTGCCCGGCATCGTAGAACCAGGTGCGGTCTGACAGGGCGCTAAGTGCCGCCACTTCCTTGTACTTGCGATCTTCAAACTGCACGCTTGACGGCCGGTCCACATGGTGCACGACCCACTGATAATCACGATCCTTTTTGGATTCGATTTCGAGGCGCATGAAGTCGAGGGCCGGGGAGGCGTGGACCTGCGAGTAGTCGGCGATATCGCCTTCCAGGAGGAAAAACTCGCCGCCCAGTTTGGGGAAATAGTGCAGCGCCATGCCGGCGGCGGAGTCCAGCGGCACGATGGCGCCGTTGCGCGCGAACACGGGCAGGTTCTTGGTTTCCACCGCGATGGTGGCCGGTCCGGGGGTGGCTTCGTTAGTTTCCAGATTGGTCCAGATGCCGCGCGGAAGATAGACGCTGCGCCGGTCGGCGGGAGTGTAGATGGGCGCCACGAGCAGCTCGTCGCCGAGCAGGAATTCGTCGGTGTGGAAGGCGCCCTCGCGGTCGTCGGGGATCTGGAAGGGCAGGGGATGCCAGACCGGGAAGCCGCGGTCCTGCAGTTCCGCGATGTAGCTGCCGAAGAAGGTGTCGAGCTGCTTGCGGAACTCGTTGAGGCCAACGGCGCCGGGCGATACGCGCGCCACCAGCGAGCCCAGTTGGCGGGCGCGCGACTGTAGTTCGGGCGGCGCCGAGTTGTAGGCAGCCAGGTTGAACATGGGGGCGATGGCGGCGGACATGCCGCCCTGGACGATGCGCAGGAGCGACGATTTCAGCGTGGCCCAACTGCCGAAGCGCTCGCTGGCCACGCTCCAGGGTTCGGGGTGGTTGCCTTGCAGGTTGTGCTCTTCGAATATTTCCTTGGGGGTGGGGCCGTAATAGAAGTAGTAGTCGATCTCCGGGCCCTGTATGCGGTAGCGTTTGTCGTCGGTGAAATCGAAATGGTACGTGCCAGGGCCGGGGTGATATTCGCCGTAGCCCTGGGTGCAGACCAGGAACGGGACTTCGGCGCGGACGCTTTTGCGGCGCAGGTCGAAGCCGGCATCGGTGCGCGGGCCGAGGCCGTAGAAGGCTTCGCCGGGCGGGGCCTGGCGTTCCCAGACCACGCCGCCGGCTTCGGAGCGCGCTTCCGTGAGATCGATCATCAGCGGCGTGCCGTCGAGCTTGTGGACGCCGACGAGCACGCCCTGCTTCTCGATAGCGACCTCGATCAGGTGCGAGCGCAGGCGTAGCTGGCCGCCGGTCTCGCTGGTGGTGAGGGCGACAGGCTCGTGCGGCGCCTCGGCGCTGGGGTGCAGGGGTCCGTTGAGCACCCTACGGAAGTGGAACGTGCTGGGAGAGATCCAGGTCAATTCGGCGCTGCCGCGGTCGAGTTGGAGTTCGATGCGGTTGCCGTGGGGCAACGCGGCCAGCAGGGTCGCTATCGCGGCCAGCGCCTGCGGCGGCATTAGAGCAGGACCATGGCGCGTTGGATTTCGCCGGTCACGCGGGCGTCACGATCGCCGACGAACATGTTGATCTCCGAGCGCACGCCAAAGTTTGAAAGGTAGATGCCGGGTTCCACGGAGAAGCAGCTCCAGGGCATGACGCGGCGCTCGTCGTGGGTCTCGAAATTGTCCATGTTGGCGCCGTTGCCGTGGACCTCGACGCCGATGGAGTGGCCGGTGCGGTGGGTGAAGAACTCCGCGTAACCGGCTTTGACGATGACCGCGCGGCAGGCGTCATCCACTTCGAAGCCGCGCAGGGTTTCGCCGGCGGAGATGGCGGTTAGCACGCGCGCGATGGCGGCGTCGCGCGCGTCGCGCACGGTGGTGAAGACGCGGCGCATTTCGTCGCTTGGGGTATCGCCGCAGAAGGCGGTCCAGGTGATGTCGTAGTAGACCGCCCCCGGTTGATCCAGCTTGGCCCACATATCGAGCAGCACCCAATCGCCGGTGCGAATGGGCGAAGTGATCTCGGCCGTGGGCTCGTAGTGCGGGTTCGACGCGTTGGCGTTGCAGCCGACGATGGGGCCGCTATCGGTGAGCAGGCCGGCGTCGGCAAAGCCCTGGCGGATGAAGTCCTTGACCTCGACTTCCTGGAGCGGTGCGCCGTTGCGGGTGCGCTGGCGGATCAGATCGAAGGCGGCGGCGCGCACTTTGTCGACGCGGCGGCCGGCTTCGAGATGGGTTTCCAGGGCCGCCGGAGTCCAACGCGCTTCGAAGATCTGGATGAGTTCGGCGGCGGTCACCACCTCGACGCCGAGGCTGCGGACCAGTTCCACGGTGCCGGCGTCGACGATGGCCACGTAGGGAACGGCGCACATGGGGGAGTAGGCCATGGCGACGCGCTTCATGCCGGCGGTGAGGCGGCCGAGGGCTGCGACCTGCTCGGACCAACTGGAGTAGGCGATTTTCTCGCCGGGGAGGCCGGCGAGCTGGTTGCGCTCGATGCGGTGCTCCATGCCCTTGGGTTCGCCCACGGCGGGGATCATGTAATACCAGCGCCGGCTGGGCCCTTTGCCGGGGGTGAGGCCGAGGATGCGGTAGGCCAGCGGGTCGCGCAGGTGGTGGTCGAAGAAGAGCCAGCCGTCGAGGTTCTGGTCGCGAAGTTCCTGTTGAATGTCAGCGAGGTTCATAATGTAAGGGTCAAGCGCCTTTCCAAATCTTGTTGAGGGACTCCCTCAATTATCACATCCCCTTTTGAGGCGGCAAGGTGTTCGTTTTGCGGTTGCGCAGAGCGGGGCGCGGCTCCGCTGATATTCTGAGAAAGGCGGAGGTGAACGAATCGTGAGACGATTTGCGGTTGTCTTCGAAAAGGCCGAATCCAATTGGGCGGCCTATGTTCCGGACCTGCCGGGTTGCATCACGACGGGATCGACTCTGCAGCAGACCAAGCAGAATATTCGCGAAGCGATTGAATTGCACCTCGAAGCGATGCGGGAAGTCGGGGAACCAATTCCGGATCCCACCAGCGACGTTGATTTTGTCGAGCTGCAGACGGTGGCCTGAAGCGCAGGTTGGTGGAGGCGGGCGGAGTTCAACGTGTCACGATCTGTCACCCAAATTACGCTTTCAGGCAACATCGGGCCTGCCTGGCTAGCAGTTCGGCCAACCGGTTCCAGATGGCCTTGTCCTGGTCCGATTCGTCCGGGCGGCGCGGAGGAAACCCGACGATCAGTGCATGGTAGGGGTCGCTTTCAACGGGGTCGGACACGACGGCGAGGTCGTACCCATCGACCGAAACTTGTCGCACGCGCCCGACATTTAAGGTGACTGCTTCTTTTAGCGGAGCCTCCAATCGCCGCCTCAAAAGGCCAAGCGTACCAGGGCGCACAAGGGTCACCGAAAGCCCTGCATTGTCCTTTCCGTTCTTACGGGGCATGAATGCCCCATTCTTAACGGCTCGAGGTACAGTCTTCGTAAGCAGATCAGGGTCCACCGCTCTGGCGGCAATCTCAGTGCAGGAGATCTCATCGGTTGCCGTTGGCCTCATGCGGCGCGAACATCCTCCGGCGTGATGTTCAACACCCAGTTCAGCCAGTTGAGGACGGATTCCGCGCTCACAGCTTCAACGCCGTATTCGCGATCGTCCGAGTAGTAGATGTACGGCGCCTCGGTTCCGCCCGATGGAAAAACGAGCTCAGCATTTCGCCCCTCCTTGCTCCACAAGAGGCGAATGGCGCAGTCCGGATCTGCATAAACATCACTCGGCGGAGCGCTGAAACGTAGGTCATTCAGACGAACGAGCATCCGTTGAGCGCAGGAGTGAGCGTGTTCATCAGGTCGGCGGTCAGGTTCCGGCAGATCCATCAAACGAGTGATCTGCTGTGTGGCGATTGACAGGAAGTCCTTGACAGCGTCTTGATCAAACCACGGGTTTTTAGCAGGCGGAGTGATCGTAGCGCTCCGATGCAGTGTATGCAAGTAGAGTGCCTCAGTTTCCGATGGCGGACGAACCGACGCGGGCGTGCACTTCTCAGCCCTGTGCGCGGATTTACCCATGCGTGCCCGCTTTCGGTTTTGGCGCGGTGACTCGGTGCGCGGCGGAGCGGTTGCCCGTTCATTCCTTGGGTGCTTGGGCCGTGGCATCTCTTATCAACCCCTGGTTCTTGAGTTGGTCGTGCATTAGACTCACGCTCTTGGCAAAAACATCGAAGACGAACGGACTCATGACAAACCGATCGTGCACGGCAACCGTCACGTCGGATCCGGGCTGGAGCGACCTCAATTGCTCTACGGTCAACAGCGCCATATCGACATATACGTCTTGGCCGTGGAGCCAAATGTTAGTTGAATTGACAAACGTTGGAACCTGATAATCGGCCAGTTCGGTGCTTTCGACGCCAATTGTCTTCATCTTATATTCTGGCAAACCCGCTGGTGCATCCTGCGGCATCATGAATTCTCCAATTGGTGGATCTAAACAACCTTAAGCCTACCAGATTTGCCGCGGACGGCATCGCGTGCCGAGACCGGTATTTCCACCGTCAACGCCAATTGGTCCACCTCGCTGATTATCGCCACGAATAAACACGGATCGGAGCACGCTCTCGTCGGGTGTTCATTCCGGGCGCAAGCGCCTTTCCAAATCTTCTTGAGGGACTCCCTCAATCTCTACGACCTTGAGGCGGCTTGTCAAGCCCAGGACGATGCGGACGCGCGAACGGGGCACGCCGGCGAGGTCGGCGAAGAAGCGGATGCACTCTTCGTTGGCCTTGCCATCCACTGGCGGGGCGGCGAGAGAGAGCTTCCAGGCGTCGCCGAGGCGGCCGGCGAGGGCGGAGCGTTTGGCGCGCGGATGGACTTTTACCGTGAGACGCGCCATTCCACTTTGGCCCTCAAGTTGGCCACGCCGGCGGCCACGCGGGTGTCGACCACATCGAAAGCGATGGTGTCGTCGAGCCAGTCGTGGCTGGAGCCATCGGACGCCTGGGTGGCGACGGTCAGGGTATATTGCTGCGGCGTCAGCCAGCAGGCGAGTTGGAAATCGACTTCCAGTTCGTCGCCGGCCTGGAAATCGCCCAGCGGCATCTGCTCGATGCGCGTGTTGGTGCCGTAGACATCGATGCCGATGCGGGTGCGCAGGAGGATGCCGACCATGGGGTCGCTGGTGGCGGCGTGGAAGCGCGAGCGCACGCGGATGGTGACGGGCTCGCCGCTGGCAATGGAGGTGACGGGCTGGCCCTGCGCATTGAGGATCTCGGCGCTGAGGATTTCGCTGGTGCCATCGCCGTGACGGAAGCTGCCGTGGACGCGATCTTCCGATTTATTGCGCGCCTGCTGGCGTTCCAGCACGAGGCCGATGTAGCGATTGATGACGTCGTTGGGCGTGCCCTGGGCGGCGATGCGGCCGTGGAGCAGGAGGATGGCGCGGTCGCTGAGCGCCTTGACCAGGCCGAGATCGTGGGAGACGAACAGGACGGTGATCTTGCGGGCGCGCAGTTCCTCGAACTTGCGCACGCAGCGGTTGGCGAAGACGGCATCGCCCACGGCGAGGGCTTCATCGACGATGAGGATCTCGGGATCGACGTGGATGGCGGTGGAGAAGGCCAGGCGGACGTACATGCCGCTGGAATATTCTTTGACGGGGCGCTCCATGAACTCGCCGATTTCGGCGAAGGCTTCGATGGAGGGCATGGCCTTGTCGATTTCGGCGCGGGTCAGGCCCATGATTTCGCCGTTGAGGTAGACGTTCTCGCGGCCGGAGAATTCCGGATTGAAGCCGGCGCCGAGCTCCAGCAGGGCGGCGATGCGCCCGCGCGTCACGACGCGTCCGGTGGTGGGTTGGAGGATGCCGCTGACGATTTGCAGCAGGGTGCTCTTGCCGCAGCCGTTGGGGCCCACGAGGCTGAGCACCTCGCCCTTTTCCACCTCGAAGCCGATGTCCTTTAGCGCCCAGAAATCGCTGTGGTGGGCGGCCGCGCCGGGCAGCATTTCGCGCAGGCGGTCGCTGGGGCGGCGGTATAAGCGATACAGCTTGGAAACGTTCTGAACGAGGACCAATCTTCAGTGTACCGAGGCCGGGACCGTGAGAAGCCGTGAAAAAGTCGGTTGGCAGGCGGAAGCGCCTGGCGGAAGCGTCTGCCCCACATCGACCTTTCGCTTGACAGATTCTATATTTCAATTATAATTGAAGTATGGAAGAGGCAACTCGTTTCGCCGACATGTTCGCCGCGATGGGGACGGAGTCGCGCCTGCGCATCATGCAACTCCTGCTTTCCGCCCATCCCGACGGCATGGTGGTGGGCGAAATCCAGGAAGAGCTGGGAATCTCGGCGTCGAATCTGTCGCATCATCTGGACAAACTGAAGAATGAAGAACTGGTCACGGTGACGCGGGAAGGCACCTTTCTGCGGTGCACCGCGAACACCCGGACGCTGCAGGAATTGCTCGGTTTCCTGTATGCCGAATGCTGCACGCGGAACCAGGCCGTAAAGCCGGAAACTATCGTAACCGTAACCAAATAAAAGGAGCAGGTCATCATGGCAAGGGAAAGCATCACCGACGTAGTGAAGCAAAAGTACGGACAGGCCGCGCTGCGGGTGGTGGCCGGGGGAGCGAGTTCGTGTTGCGGCGGCGCACCCGCCGACGCCCACTGCGCCGACCCCATCACCGGTAATCTGTACGGCAGCGAACTGGGCGAAGTGCCCGAGACCGCCGCCCGGGCCAGTCTGGGATGCGGCAACCCGACCGCGCTGGCGCAACTGAACCCCGGGGAGACGGTTCTCGATCTTGGTTCGGGCGGCGGCATCGACGTGCTGCTTTCGGCGCGCCGCGTGGGACCGGGCGGGAAAGCCTACGGCCTCGATATGACCGACGAAATGCTGGCGCTGGCCAACGCCAACAAAGCCAAGGCGGGCCTCGCGAACGTGGAATTCCTGAAAGGCCAGATCGAGAGCATTCCGCTGCCCGATGCTTCGGTGGACGTGATCATCTCCAACTGCGTGATCAACCTCTCGGCCGATAAGGACCGCGTGCTGAGGGAAGCCTTCCGCGTGCTCAAGCCCGGCGGACGATTTGCGGTATCGGACGTGGTGACGCGCGGCGAGATCCCCGCCGAGATCCGCCAGCATGTGCTCTTGTGGGTGGGCTGTCTGGCCGGCGCGCTGGATGAAGCGGAGTACCGTGGCAAGCTGGCGGCGGCCGGATTCGAGGGAATCGACGTGGAACCGACGCGAGTTTATCGGGTGGCCGATGCGCGGGCTTTTCTGGCCGGCCAGGGGCTCGATGTGGACGCGATTGCACCCCTGGTGGACGAAAAGTTCTTGAGCGCGTTTATCCGGGCGCGCAAGCCGGCGTAGGCGGGGAAGAAGGACCACTCCCTTAAAAGGTGAGGAAAAATGCGCCCGCAAGCGGGCGTTGGCAGGCGGAAGCGCCTGCCCCACGAGTGGCGCGTCAGCCGCTTAGTTGACGGCGAAGTTGGCGTGTTCTCCGGCCTCGCCCTGATCCATGACCGCCATTTGCAGCGATTCCAAGGCCTCGACCACGCGCTCCACCAGATCGTCGGTTTGCGACATGGCGGTGCGCGCGGATTCGATGGCCGCCGATTGAGCCTTAATGCTCTGTTCGAGATCCACCAGGTCCGCCGCCATGTTGTGCTCGAACTGGGTGGTGTGGCCGCGCAACTCTTCGAGCGTCCGTTCCATCTGGGCGATGCGCGCCTCCATGCCTTCCAAGCCCTTGTCGACCCTTGCCAGGATGGCGTCGCTCGCCGCCTTATTCAGTTCCGTGGCTGTGCGTTGGGCGGCCTGTTGAGCATTGGTGGCCAGTTGGGCGTTCATGGCCGCTATCTGGGCCTTCAGCGAACTCTCCGTCCCGCTGGCCGAGCGCAGCACTTCAGACACGGCTTGCTCCTGCGCCTGCAATCGCTCCGCCAGCCGCGCCTCCAGTTCTGTGGCTGTACGTTGGGCGGCCTGGTGAAGATTGGCGGCCAGTTCACCACTCATGGCCGCCATCTGGGCCTTCAGCGAGTTCTCCGTCTCGCCGGCCGAGCGCTGCAATTCAGACGCGGACTTCTCCTGCGCCTGCAAACGCGCCGCCAGCCGTGCCTCCAGTTGCTGCATCTCTTCCCGGAAGGCGCCGATATCCGGGGCCGATTCGCGCTTGTGCGCGGCGGCCGAACCCATGTCGGCGCGGCGGGCGGCCACGCTCAACATCTTGAGCTCCATGATGACCCTTTGCATGCGGGGGCTGCGCGTGTCCGGGTTCTTGCTGAGGCAGGGAACTATCAGGCGATCGACCAACGGGCTGCCTGACGAGGGAGTGGGCGCGTTGGTGAGATTGGCCGCCAGGATGACGCGGCTTTCGCCCTCGAAGGCCCGCCGGCCGGTCAACATTTCGAACAATACCGTGCCCAGACTGAAGATGTCGCTGCGTTGGTCCGCCGGGCGTCCCTGAACCACTTCCGGTGCCGTGTAGGGGGTGATGGCGCCCGCCGATCCTTCGGGCGCGGGCAGCAGTTCCAGACCACCCGGCGCCAGTACCACGTTCGAAGGAGTGACCGCTCCATGCGCTTTTCCCTCATCGTGAAGCTTACGCAACGAGTCCGCCAACTGCATGGCGTAACCCAATGCCTCGGGTACCGGCAGCCGTCCTTCACTGAGGCGTTCCGCGAGCGTTTTCGTCTGGTTCAATGGCTTATCCTCAAAACTCATGATGACAGTTCTCACCCTCAGATTCGAGTAGATCAGTTACCTAGGTTCGGCGGCAAGTTGTCATAAGTGAACTCGGTCCCGTACCCGTACCTATACCCGTACCCGTACTGGGCGTACTTTCATCGTATCCTAAGTTACTCTCCGGTTATCCGGCGGAAAAACTCCAGCGATTTGGCCGCGCACACCTGCCAGCGGAAATCCCGTGCCCGTTCGCGCCCCGCCATTCCCAGCGCCCGCCGCAGGTCCGCCGATTCCAACATGCGCACCAGCGCCGCGCGCAGTTCGCCCTGACTGCGCGGGTCCACCAACAGGGCCGCATTGCCCGCCACTTCCGGCAACGCGGAGACATTGGACGTGATCACGGGCACGCCCGCCGCCATGGCCTGTGCCACCGGGAATCCAAAGCCTTCGTACAACGAGGGGTACACGAACAGGTGCGCGGCGGCCGTCAAAGGGGCCAGGTCCGGTTCCGGGATATACCCCAGATAGCGCACGAACCTGAGCCGTGCCACGGTGGTTTCGGCCGCCCAGCCTGCCGGACCGGCCACCACCAGTTGGTAGTGTTCGCGCAGCGGAAGCGGCAGAGATTCGAAGGCGTCGAGCAGCAGGTCCACATTCTTGCGCGGCTCAATGGTCCCCAGGAAGAGCACAAACGGGCGCTGCAAACCGTAGCGCGCGCGCACCTCGTCCACGCGCGCCGCCGGAGGGTCGAAGAAGCTGTCGGCCACCCCGGAATGGATGGTGCAGATCTTCTCCGGGGCGATGCCCAGGGCGCGCACCGCGTCCTGGCGGGTGCACTCCGATACCGCGATCAGCCCATCGGCCCGGCGGGCGAGTTCGGCGAAGCTGCGTTCCGCCGCCAGATTGGAACGGGAATGCAGTTGCGGCATGAGAAGCCCGGTGAGATCGTGCACCGTCGCCGTCAATCGCGCCCGTTTGGGGGGGCGCCGCACCAACACGCTGGCATGGAACACGTCCGCCCCGTGCGCCAGCCAATCGAGCAGCGGCGCCGGAGAGTGGTTGGAGACGGCCAGGGCGGCCAGCCCGCCGAAGGTGCGCAGCGGACCGGCCACCGAAGCCTCGTGCGTCAGGGGGCGAACCCACTCCATTTGGGGGAACGTGGCGACGGCCGCGCCCCCGGCGGCGCGACGCAGATGCAGAATCCAGTGATAGAGGTAGTTCTTGACGCCGGCGCTGCGGATCAGCAACGGTGTGGCGTCAATCACGACACGCATGCCTCTTTAGTCTGGCACAGTGGGACCGGGCAAGCGTTTTGCGTGGGGGGTGGAAGAAACGACAGACGACGCAAAGCGATCGTCTGTCCCACGATGCCGCGATCGGCTATGATGCAAGTGGCATGCGCGCGCCCCGCTGGCTCCTCGCGATCTGGCTCTGCTTCCTGGCCCGCGCCTTCTTCTATTGCGCCGCGCTGCCTCTGTGGGAAGGCTACGACGAGTGGTCCCACTTCGCCACGGTGGAGCGCATGGCCTTTCGCGGCGAACCCCTGGTCTCGCGCTTCAGCCAGATTCCGCGCGACGTGGCGGCGTCTCTTCAGCTTGCCCCGGTGTCCTGGGAGTGCCGGTATCTCCAGCCTCCGTCAGCCACCTATGACGACTTCTGGCGCTTGCCGCCAGGGGAACGCGCCCGCCGGGAAGCCGAATTCCGCGCTATTCCCTCCGCCTGGGCGCTTGAGGATTCCAGCGGCAGCCTCAAGACCTACGAAGGCCTGCAAGCTCCCCTCTCCGCCTGGCTGCTGACGCCGGTTCTGCTGGCCGCCCGCGGCGCCCATCTTTCCACCCAGGTCCTGGTGCTGCGCTGGTTCTCCATGGCGATTCTTTCCCTGGTGATCCCGCTGACGTTCCTGACCGCGCGCACCGTCTTCCGCCACGATGACACGGCGCTCTCGTGCGCGGCCGTTATCGCCGCCATGCCGGGCTTCCTGATCGGCATCGCGCGCGTCTCCAACGAGTACCTTGCCGTGGTGCTGTTCACTCTTCTGCTCTGGCTTTGCGTGGAAGAACTCACGCGGTTCCGCCTCATCGCCATCGGCGCGGTGCTGGGCCTCGGATTCCTGGCCAAAGCCTACTTTCTGGCGGCTATCCCGCCCGTCGCCCTGCTGCTGGTTTGGAAATGCCGCCGCCCGCGGGCGCTCGTGGTGCCGGTGGTCGCGCTGGCCATCGCCGGATGGTGGTACGTGCGCAATCTGCTCACCACCGGCACGATTTCGGGCATGTGGGAATCCGCCGTGCAGCCCCATGCGACCATGGCCGACCAACTCCACCACGCCGCGGGCGTCCCCTGGCTGGTCACGATCGATTCCATTCTGTTTTCCCACCTCTGGCTGGGCGCCTGGAGCACGCTCACGGTGCGCAGTTGGATGTACCACCTCTTCTACGTGCTGATCGCTCTCGCCATGCTCGGACTGGCGTTCCGCATGTCCACCGAGGCGATTCGGATTCTGGCCGTCTTCGTGCTCACTTTCTGGCTAAGCCAGCTCTATCACGCCAACCTGCTTTCCATGGTGTGGGGGATCGCGACCTCTTTGGGCGTCTACCTGAACGCCGTCGCCGCCGGCGAAGTGACCCTCTCGGTGGCCGGCCTGCGTGCCCTGTTGCCGCGCGCCGCGCGTCGTTTCGCCGCCCCCGCCGGGGTGGCCCTCTTCGCGCTGTTCGACCTTTACACCATGCACATGGTCGCCCTGCCTTATTACACCGGCCTGATTGCGCACCGCCCCGGCGGCCCGGTGGCATCCTTCCATCCGGCCGCCGCCAGATTGGGAGAATTCCTGGCGCGCTTCGCCGCCTTCAAATCGCCGCTGCTCCCGCCACCCGTGCTGGTCGCGCTGTGGGCCTGCTACGCCGCCGCCACGGTTGGCCTGGTGGTCCTCGCCTTCGCCGCCGCGCGCCGGGAACCTTCGAACTGACACAACTCGACTTCGGATACAGTAGACTGAATTAAAGCCATCCAAGGCACGGGCACAGCGAAGGAGGTAGATGTCCAATCTTCAGACTCGATTCAAACAGGCCCAACTGGACGTCAACGGCCTCGCCAAGCGTCCGGACAATATTACGCTGCTCCGTCTTTACGCGCTCTTCAAGCAAGCCACCGCCGGCGACGCCGAGGACGAGAGTGCCGGCTCGCTGGACTTTGTGCGCCGGGCCAAATACGACGCCTGGGACGAACTCAGAGGCACCAGCGCGGACGATGCCATGCAGCAATACATTGATCTCGCGGCGAAGTTGACGAAGTTGACGCACTAGAGCAAGGGCCCATCCGACTTTGCTATACTTACGATTTATGACACTGGCCAACGTCGCGCGGCATCCTCATCATACCCATGCCATCCCGCGACGGGTCTTGTCCTAATTTTCACTTCATCCGAATCGGAAAGGACGCCCGCCGCGAAAACGGCGGGCTTTTTTGTTGTTGCCATGGGTAGTGCCACGATGAATCTCGATTTCGAAAAGTCGGACGGCCTGGTCACCGCCGTCATCCAGGACCATGCCAGCGGCCGCGTGCTCATGGTCGGTTTCATGAACGAAGCGGCCTTTCGCCAAACCGTGGAGACCGGTTTTGCCACCTTCTGGAGCCGCTCCCGCCGCAAACTGTGGCTCAAGGGGGAAAGCTCCGGCCATCGCCTGGCGGTCAAAGAGATCTCGACCGATTGCGACCGCGATGCCGTGCTCCTCAAGGTCGAAGCGCAGGGCCCCGGCGTTTGCCATGAGGGCTACCAAAGCTGCTTCTTCCGCCGCCTGGAAGACGGCCAGTGGAAGGTCGGCGAAGCCCAAACCTACGATCCGCAAGCTGTTTACGGAGGCAAACAGTGAAACTCAAACTCGGCATTCCCAAAGGCAGCCTGGAGAATTCCACCATCGATCTCTTCCGCCGCGCCGGATTCCAGATCGCCACATCCAGCCGCTCCTATTTCCCCACCATCGACGATCCCGAAATCGAGTGCATGCTCATCCGCGCCCAGGAGATGGCGCGCTATGTGGAAGACGGCATACTCGACGCCGGCCTCACCGGCCGCGACTGGATCGAGGAGAACGAGGCCGATGTGGTGGCCGTGGCCGACCTCATTTACGCCAAACAGAGCTTCGGCAAAGTGCGCTGGGTGCTGGCGGTGCCGGAGGCGTCGGTGTTCCACACGGTGCACGATCTGGGCGGCAAGATCATCGCCACCGAACTGGTGGCCACCACCAAACGCTACCTGGCGAAACATGGCGTCAAGGCCAAAGTGGAGTTCAGTTGGGGCGCCACCGAAGTCAAGCCGCCGGTGCTCGCCGATGCCATCGTGGAGGTGACCGAAACCGGGTCCAGCCTGCGCGCCAACAATCTCAAAATCATCGATACGGTGATGGAATCCAACACCCAGTTGATTGCCAACAAGGCATCGTGGGAGGACGCGCAGAAGCGCCGCAAGCTGGAAGACATGCGCATGCTGCTCGATGGCGCCATCAACGCCCTCGGCAAGGTGGGGCTGATGCTCAACGTGCACAAGGACAATCTGGCGGCCGTGCTGGCCGTGCTTCCGGCCCTCAAGCGGCCCACCATTTCGCACCTCAGCGACGAAGAGTGGCTGGCGGTCAACACCATCATCGGTGAGACCACGGTGCGCGACATCATTCCCCGGCTGAAGCAGGCGGGCGGCGAGGGGATTGTGGAATACCCGCTCAACAAGATCGTACTGTGATCCGCATACTTGAATCCAAACAGATCGGCCGTCTGCTGGCGCGCAAGGCGGCGCGATTCACCGCAGCGGAGGCGGTGGTGCGGCCCATTCTGGACGCCGTCCGGCGGCGCGGCGATGGCGCGCTGATGGAATACGCGCGCCAGTTCGACGGATTGGAGCGCAAGAGCGTGCGCGTGCCCGAGGTCGAACTGCGCGCCGCGCGCGAGGGGCTGACGGCGGAATTCCGGGCGGCTGTGGAGACCGCCGCGGGCAACATCCGCGCCTACGCCGAGCGCCAGATGCCGCGCCCGTGGACGGCGCAACTCAAACGCGGATTGAAACTCGGCCAGATGGTACGGCCGCTCGATACGGTGGCGGCCTACATCCCGGCGGGGCGCTATCCGCTGCCCTCCACGGTGATGATGACGGCGATCCCAGCGCTGGTGGCGGGCGTCCCCAACGTCTGCATCGCCTGTCCCAAGGCGGTGGGCGAGGTCTTCGGCACGGCGGATCTGTTGGGCGTGCACCAGGTATTTCAGATGGGCGGCGCGCAGGCCATCGCCGCCTTCGCCTTTGGCACGCGCACGGTGCCGCGCGCCGACCGCATCGTGGGGCCGGGCAACATCTACGTCGCCGCCGCCAAGAAATTGCTGGCCGGCGAGGTGGGAATCGATTTTATCGCCGGACCCACCGAGATCCTCATCATTGCGGGCGATGGCGATGCGCGCCACTACGCACGGCTTTACGCCAGCGACATGCTGGCGCAGGCGGAGCACGATGTGGACGCCTCGGCTATCCTGCTGACCACTTCGAAGCGCCTGGCTCTGGCGGTGGCCAGCGAAGTGGAGGGCCAGTTGCGAACGCTGCCTACAGCTCCCGTGGCGGCGAAATCGATTGCCAAAAACTCGGCCATCATTTTGGTGCGCTCGGTGGAAGAGGCGCTGGAGATTTCCAACCGGTTCGCGCCCGAGCACTTGAGCATTCCGGACGCGGCGCTTTTGCCGGGCGTGCGGCATGCGGGCAGCGTGTTTGTGGGACCGTATAGTCCCGAGGCGGCCGGCGATTATGCATCGGGCCCCAATCACGT
>Ga0182030_10003626_pt1 | contig 33015 bp, 30 predicted proteins | sample 812S3MmetaG_FD_121299 | JGI IMG/M metagenome (GOLD analysis project Ga0182030, IMG submission 121299) | Permafrost microbial communities from Stordalen Mire, Sweden - 812S3M metaG (Illumina Assembly) | ecosystem: Environmental > Terrestrial > Soil > Wetlands > Permafrost | place: Sweden... | reverse complement strand
CGTCCTCCAGCAGTTTCGAGGCGGTGGCGGCCATGGCAACGGTGTCGAACATCGAAGGTCGTGGCCCGCCGGCGATGTCGGTTCCCAGTGACACGTGAACCCCCTCCGCGAGGCAGGTCTTGACGGGGAGGACGCCATTGGAGCCGAAGGCGTTGGACAGCGGACAATGCGCGATGGCCGCTCCGTACTCGCGGATCAGCGCGCGGTCGCTCGCCGACACGTGACAGCCATGCGCCAGCACGGTCCGGCGCGTCATCAATCCGAAGTCCCTGATCGCCACCGCATCGTGCCGCCCCGTGCGCGTCAACACATATTCATGCTCCCAGTCCGTCTCGGAGCAATGCGTCTGCACCGCACATCCCGTCTCTGCGGCCAGCTTGCCGAGACCCGTCAGCAGCTCATCCGTACAGGCGGGGATGAAGCGCGGCGTGATCACCGGCTCGATGAGGCGGCGCTCGTTGCCCCGAAGCGTCTTGACGAATTCGATGAACGACCGCGTTTCGTCGATGGCAATCGCGGCGGACGCATCGCGATAGCTGTCCGGGCATTGTCTCGGATCGTCCATCGCCACCCGTCCGATCAGCGCCCGCTGACCCTTTTGAAGGCACAACTCCGCGAGGATCTTCGTTGCCGGGAGGTGGATGGAGCCGTAGTAAACGCCGGTGGTGGTGCCGTTGGCCAGCAGGGTGGTAACCAGATCCTCGTAGACCTTGCGCGCGAAATCGGTATCGGAATAGCGTGCCTCCAGCTTGAACGTATATTCGATGAGCCATTTCTCGAGCGGCAGATCGAGGGCCGTTCCCATCTGGGGCCACTGCGGGGCATGGATGTGCGTGTCGATCAGCCCCGGGAGCAGATATTGCGAGGGGCTTAGTTCGAGCAGACGACCGGCCCGCCGGAAGCTCCCCGCCGCAGCGTCATCCGCCCTCTCGACACGGGAAATCACCCCGTCCGGGTCGATGACGATCAGCGCATCCGGCAACGCCTCCAGATGGTCGGGCTCGGGCACCTGCAGTACTTTGCCGCGCACCGCCCATGGCGCCCCGGAAGGGAACGGTGAGGATCCCGCAGGTGTCGCGGGCGTCGCCGAAGCCGGTTCCGTGAGTCCCGCATCGACCACCAGGGATGCCGCCGCTGCCGCACTGAGATTGAGAAAGTCGCGCCGCGTCTTGTCAGATGGATCGTTCATGTTTTCCCGTCATCGTGTTCCGCGATTCAGGCAAGACCCGCGAATTGTTCGCGGATGCAGGCCGCCAGGGCCAGCGCGGGCACGGTGGGTTGCACGCGCTCCGATCTGGCGAGCACGACTCCCTGGCGTATCCGTGTATGGCTCAGCTCCCGTTGTACCACGCGGCGTCCGTCGTAGGCACGATCGCCGGCCGGGCGGGTCACCAGCACCGACACGCCGAGTCCATTCGCGACGAGCCCGATCACCATCTCCAGCGAACGGACCCGGTAGCCGATCCGCGGCTCCACGCCTTCCCCGTGAAATACCGACAACAAAAAATCGCGGCTCGACGGCAGATCCACGAGCACGACCGCCTCCGCAGAAAGCTCCGCCACGGTGATGTCGGCTTTTCTGGCAAGAGGATGGCGCGCTGGCAGCAACGCGTAGGGGGCGAGCTCAGCGACGCGTTCAACTTCCAGGCGCGCACCGAGTCCGACGTCGTAAGACAGACCCAGCTCGATCCGGCCCGAGTCGAGCAGTCGCTGCATCTCGTCGAGATCGGCCTCGACCAGCGAGATGTCGATGCAAGGATGGCGTTCGGCCATGCGGCGCAGGATTGAACAAGGCATGACCCAGCGTCCTCTCGAGTTGTTTGACCGACAACGAGACGGCGGGTTGCGAGACGTGCAGGCGGCGCGCGGCTTCGGACGTGCCGCCGTGCTCGGCTACGGCGAGGAAGGCTCGAACATGTCGCAAGCTGATCATCATAATGTGATTTTATATTTAATATTAAATTCTTGTATTAATACTTATAGAGGGCAGCGCCGATACTGACGGACCTCCCCGAACTGCGCAGGTGATGATATGAACGAAGAACTGGGGCCGCACGATGCCCTGCGACCGCTCGCCGGCATCCGGATACTCGATTTCACGCGGGTGCTTTCCGGACCCTATTGCACGGCGCTTCTCGCGGATCTCGGCGCCGACGTGGTCAAGATCGAAGCCGCCGGGGGCGAGGATTACCGCCATATCGGTCCTTTCCGGGACGGCGAGAGTGCCCTGTTCCAACTCGTCAATCGCAACAAGGAAAGCATTGTCATTGACTTGAAGAATGACGACGGGCTGGCGCTCGCGATCCGTCTTGCCGGGCACGCCGACGTCGTCGTCGAGAACTTCCGGCCCGGAGTCGCCACGCGGCTCGGCATCGGTTACTCCACGCTCGCCGCGTCGAATCCCGGCCTCATCTATGCAAGCATCTCAGGTTTCGGCCAGACGGGGCCGGACCGCGAGCTGCCCGCCTTCGACCTCATCGCTCAGGCGATGTCCGGTCTGATGGTCATGACCGGCGATGCCGCCGGGCCGCCGACCAAGGTCGGCGAATCGGTTGGGGACCTGGCCGCCGGCGTGTTTTGTTCGTGGGCGATCCTCGCCGCGCTCTATCAGCGTACACGTACCGGGCTCGGCCGCCGGATCGACGTCAGCATGGTTGATTCCCTCATCGCGCTGCTGCCCACCGCGATTGCGCAATGGATGTTCGGCGGCGCGCCGCCGACACGCACGGGCAACCGGCACCCGCTGTCGACACCGTTTGGGGTGTATGCGGCCGCCGACGGTTACGTCGTGATCTGCGTGCTCACCGCACCGCAGTTTGCCGGTCTTTCCCGATGCCTGGGGCGCCCGGAGCTCGCAGCCGACCCACGTTATGCGAGCGACGAGTTGCGCACGAGTCATGAATCGGAGCTGTCGGCCTTGATCGGCGCGTGGCTTGCGCCGAAGACGGTCGCCGACGCACTGGTCGCTCTACAGACGGCGGGCGTGCCGGCTTCGCGTGTCGCGGAGCCCGCCGAAGTCTTCTCCGGTGCTCACGTGCGGGAGCGGGGCGTACTGTCCACCGTGCGACACGGCCGCCTGGGCCTGATTCCGTCACTGGAGCAGCCCGTGCACTTTGCGGGCCTGGCCCGCGGCCATCAGCGTGTGGCGCCCGCCCTCGACGAGCACCGGGACGCCGTCCTCTCCCGCTGGCTCGGCGGCTCGCCGCCGGACCCGCCGACTCTGGAATCCCTGGGGAGCACACCATGAACTCCGCCCATCACGCGCCCGCAGCGGCATCCGGCGATTTGGATGCGGCGGCCATCGAAGCCGTTCGGCGCGTCGCCCGCGATGTGCTGGCGCCTATGGCTCAGGCAACCGATGCCGACGCCGCATTTCCCCGCCGGCAACTCGATGCCCTGGGCGCTCTCGGCGTCATGGGCATGAACTTGCCGCCGCAATGGGGAGGGGCCGGGCTGTCCTCCCACGGGCTTGCGGCGTGCGTCGAAGTGGTTGCCGGCGCCTGCGGCTCGACCGCGTCAGCCCTCACTGCGCATTTTCTGGCGACAGATGCGGTGCTGCTGGGCGCCGACGACTCCCTGCGCTCGCGCTACCTGCCGGGTGCCGCCGCGGGCAGCCTGCTCGGCGCATTCGCGCTGACCGAACCTCGCGCGGGATCGAATCCGGCTGACATGCGGTGCCGGGCGATCCGGACGGGCGAGGCCTATCGCATCGAGGGAGTGAAGCATTTCATATCCAATGGCGGGGTCGCCGACTTCATCGTCGTTTTCGCCGTCACCGACCCCTCGCTCGGGCATCGGGGCATCAGCGCGTTCGTCGTGGACGGCCGATCGCCCGGCGTCCTCGCCGGAAGCCCGGAGCCGACCATGGGTCTGCGGGGAGGCCACATCCACGAGCTCGCCTTCGACTGTGTCGTGCCGGAAAGCCAGCGGATCGGGGCTGAGGGCAGCGGGTTCCGCACCGCGATGAAGGTCTTGGACAACGGCCGGATCGAGGTGGCCGCGATGTGCGTCGGAATCGGCCAGGTGGCGCTCGATGCGGCGCTCGCGTGGGTGCGCAGCCGTGAGGTGGGGGGACAGCCATTGGCCGATTACCAGGGCATACAATGGCTGCTGGCGGACATGGCCACCGAGCTCAGAGCCGCCCGGCTCCTCACCGCCGATGCGGCCGCACTGCGAGGAAGCGGCAAGCGTTACTCGCTCGAGGCCTCCATGGCCAAACTGTACGCCTCTGAGGCCGCAGGACGTATCGCCGATCGCGCGCTGCAGATTCATGGCGGATATGGATTCACGAGCGCGCTGCCGCTGGAGCGTTACGTGAGAGATTTACGGATCATGCGTATCTATGAGGGGTCCTCGGAGATTCAGCGCACCATCATCGCGCGTGCGCTGACCACGACACGCTGACCCGCGGGTACAATGGGCGGATGGATACCCGCAAACTGCCCGACTGGTCCGCCGATGAATTCCGCATCTGCCTGCGCGTGCTGCGCACGATCCAGGAGGACCGTTCCCATCTCGCTCGGCTCACACAGGAGGAGCGCCGCGACCTGGTCATGCTGGCGGGTCTCGTCGCGAAGCCGGATGGCCACGACGTCCGGCGGATGACCAAGGCATTCCGGCGGGCCAAGCGCGAGGCGGCTCAGGAGAGGGATCGCAAGGCGTTGGAATCGACCGGGCTGCGCGTTCAGCGGCGCTCAGCCGTCTACGCACCCCTTTGGCTGGAGCGGCCAAGTCCGGACGAGTTGCTGGCACGTCCCGGGCTCAACCGGGAGCGGGATTGTTACGTTTGCAAGCAGCCTTTCGGGCACATGCACCGGTACTACGACTCCATGTGTGACGCCTGCGGCGATTTCAACTACGCCAAACGCGAAGCCAACGCCGATCTGGATGGGCATTACGCGCTCGTCACCGGCGCCCGGGTCAAGATCGGTTTCCAGGCAGCCCTCAGGCTGTTGCGCGCGGGGGCCCATGTGGTCGTCACCACGCGCTTTCCGGTCGACGCGGCAGAGCGCTATTCCAAGGAGCGCGATTTTGGGGATTTCCGGGATCGCCTGCAGATCCACGGTCTCGATCTGCGCCATACGCCGAGCGTCGAGCTTTTCACACGCTTCCTCAACGAGCGGCTGCCCCGCCTCGACTACATTCTGAACAACGCCTGCCAAACCGTGCGCCGGCCCGCCGGCTTCTTCGAGCATTTGCTGGGGCGCGAGGCCGCGGCGGCCGGCGAGATTCCCGAAGAACTGCGCGGTCCGCTCGCCGATCACCACGAACTGCTCGAGAGCCTCCGGGAGGTGCACCTGAATTCCGGGGGCGCATTGGTGGCGGCGGCCGGCCAGTCTCCCGCGGAGGGTCTCGTGCACAGCGCCGCGCTCTCCCAGCGCCGCTATCTCGACGAGGACTTCCGCGGCGGAGAGGCGCTGTTTCCCGCGGGCCGGTACGACGAGGACCGGCAGCAGGTGGACATGCGGGAGATGAACAGTTGGCGCCTTCGCCTGCATGAGGTCGAAACGCCGGAACTCCTCGAGGTCCAGCTCGTGAATGCCATTGCTCCGTACATTCTCAACGCCCGGTTGAAACCGCTCATGCTGCGCACCGCCGGACACCACAAGCACGTGGTGAATGTCAGCGCCATGGAGGGACAATTTTATCGCACGACGAAGACGGACAAGCATCCGCACACCAACATGGCGAAGGCGGCGCTGAACATGATGACGCGCACCAGCGCACCCGATTACGTGAGGGACGGCATCCACATGAACGCGGTCGACACGGGTTGGGTGTCGGACGAGGATCCGGCCGCACACGCCGCGCGCAAGGCGGAATTGGGTTTTGCGCCGCCGCTCGACATCATCGACGGTGCGGCGCGAATCGTCGACCCGATTTTCGTCGGAAGGAACAGCGGCACTCACCTGTGGGGCCAGTTCCTCAAGGACTACAAGCCGGCGCCGTGGTGAGCACGCGAGATCAGTGAACCGGGGGGCGGGACCGGTCAAGGCAAAAGGCCTGCGGTTCCGGAGTGCCCGACGCGTACAAGGCCGTGCCCGATTTCGCCACTTCATAACAATCGGCACTGATCCAGATGATCCAATCGCCGGCCGGTGTGCGCACCTGATCGCCGACGTGGTGCGACAACTGGCGCAGCCATTCGTCCTCCGATTCCCCCGAGACCGACGTGTTGGTCGGCGGCCCGTGGCTGCGGATCTCGTAGGCATGCAAGGCACGACGCGCCTCGGCCGCCCAGTCGATGCCCGACCCGCTCCCGCCCGCCGGCGACGAGGCTGCAGCCGCCATCGGGAGCGCGCCGAGCGCCATGGGTGGCAGGGCACGCACGGCATTGCCGTTGACACGGGTCACCGGCGCGACCTCCGAGCGAATCCGCGGTGGTGGTGTCGCCGGCAGGAACAGAACCGCAACCGACGCAGCGCTTTCCGGGGCGGGATCACCGGCCGGCCCGGCGGAGAGAAGCATCCAAATCAAGGCGCCATGCAGGCCGATCACGCCGCAAAGAGTCAAGCATCGCCTCCGTCTCGAGTGCTCGGCATTTTCATCGGAGGCACGGCTCGTGGAGCGGGATGGCACTCTCAGATGGACCGGGCTGTTGGTCGAAGGTTCCGGCAGGCCGCCCCGTGCGGAATCTCACCGCGCGGCCGCGGCCGGCGCGGTGACCCGGGGTGCCGCAACGAACGGCTGAATGCCGAAATTTGGATATATTTCGGATGGGAAATAGAACACGCCGTCTTTCGCCACCAGGCTGATCGTCTTGACCGCCTTCACCTGCCGGGTCGGATCGCCGGGTATCAGGAAAAAGTCCGCCAGTTTTCCCTTTTCGATCGATCCCAGGGTCTGGTCGAGCCCCACGTAACGGGCCGAATCCAAGGTTGCGCGTCGCGTTGCCGCGAATTATTCAAGACCTGATTTGTCGCCGCACAGCGACGCACCAATGACGTTGAATTCATATTCGCGGAAATTGGCGAGCCATCGCTAGACTGGGGTCATGCGACGATGGTTACGAATGCGGGGTCAGCTGTGGGGCCAGTTGGCGAGCGAGGAGTTCACCCGCGCGGTCGATGATCTCATCCGACGCCATGGCGCCGTCCAGGGGTTGGTGAGGCGCATGGAACAGCTCGGATTCGGATCGGTGGCTCATTCCTGGATGAGCGATCACGCCCGCCAGCCGATCTTCAGTGACCAGCTGCATGCGCTGTTCGGCACCGGAGCACTGCGCGCGACTGCGGCAAAACTCGATCTGCAGCCCCGCGACTTCGTCCGACACCTCTCGCAGGCCCTGCCGCGAGCCGTGCAGCAGCTTGCGTTTTCCGAGGGGCGTGCGGGTCCCTCCCCGTCCTGACTGCGAGCGGAGCTGGCGACCGCGCCCGCGGCCGGATACGATGCGCTCATTCGAGAGGCTTCCTAAGGATGTCACGTGGCGAAAGCGTATTGGATCAGCTGTTATCACTCGGTATCGGACGCCGCCAAGCTGGCGGCCTACGCCAAGTTGGCGGGGCCTGCCATCGAGGCAGGCGGAGGAACTTTTCTCGCGCGTGCCGCGGCCGCCCGGGCGTATGAGGCCGGACGGCTCGAACGCACTGTGGTGATCGAGTTCGAATCGCTGGAACTCGCCGTCGCCACACATGACAGTCCGGCCTATCAAGCCGCACTGGCCGCCTTGGCGGGCGGTGCCGAGAGGGACCTGCGGATCGTTGCGGGTGTGTGACATCCGTCAGCGGCCGGTCCACCGCGGATTCATTCTGGCTCCCCGGCGCAGGTTTTTGGTAAACTGAGGCCCCACCTCGCCGTTGTCGCCCCGCGCGCACGGGGACGGCGGGCGACAAGTCTCACCATGGCCAGCCTAATTCTACTAGGGTACTCAATTTCTGCATGGACAATCCGGATTCCCCTTCCAACCCCGCTCCGCCCCGAGCCACGCTGAAACTCAAGGGTCCGGCACGCAAGCCGCCCGAGGAAATCAAGGCGCCACCGACTCCACGACCTGCCGCCAAGGGCAGCCTGAAGCCGGGCGCGCATTGGTCCGATGAATACAAGCGTCAGATGCAGGCGGACATGGACGAACTGACGTCGAAGTGACTCGGGTCGCCCTTCTTATCCACGTTGGGTGACAGCGCGCTGGGCCACCCGGGTTGTCGTTCATCCCGGGGTTTTGCGCCCGCGCATATACTTGAGATACGCCACGAGATCGGCCAGTTCGGCGTCTGGAATCGCCGCGGGGGAGAAGCCGCGCATGACCATGCCGGGCCAGCTCCGCACGTTCGCAGGATCCCGAATCAGTGACCTCAACGCGTCCGGCTGCAGATATTCGGTCGGACTAAGGGGCCGGTTCAAATCGGGACCGATCGTTCCGGCCCCGTCGCCATTCATCCGGTGACACGCGAAACAGTTCTTCTGGAAGCTCTTGAACCCGGCCGCCACCGCCTGTCCGGCATCGGCCGTCGGATAACTGTGCGGAAACGCACGGTGTCCGTCCGCGATGACGGTAAAGGAGGCGATCCTGAACGGCCACTCCTCGCGACCGATGGCGGATGCCCGGGGATTGGTCCACACCACGTAGAACGGGCCTGCCGAGGTGGGTTGTCCGTCGAGAACAGGCCACGGGTGATCGGGTTCCTCGATTGCCAGATAGGCGTGCGAGGCCTTCGGATCCAGGTCGAACAGCCGGGACTTTTGCAGCAGCGCCGAAAAACCATCGGTGCCGGTGCATTGAATCAACGCATCCTCGGCCATGGGCAATCCCTTGAACAAATTCGCGAGGGGTATCGCCTTGAAATGCGTCACCTGCTGGTGGTACACGCTGTCGCCGACCGTGATGGCTTCCACATCGGGCCGGGAGAGCAGCTCGGATCGGGAGAAGCCGACCCGTGCGCCACCATCGACGATGGTCAGCGTTGCCCGATCCGCCGCAACCACCTGCAGCGCAATCAGTGCGAGCGGCACCCACAGCCACTTCATCGCGTTTTCCCCAGACGGTTCATGACGCCATTGTCCGTCGGGCGATGTCGCGCGTCCACCGGTGCGACGCCGCCGCCGCGCCCGGGCGCGCCGAGAGCGTCAAGGACTGCACCGACCCGCTCCTTTAGGAGTCTGTTTGACTGCGCTGGGCGACCGTCAAGTACCAGATCACGGCAGCGAGCACGAGCGCCCCGCCGGCCAGCGCCGCCCTGCCCGGCTGTTCGCCAAAGCCAAGCCATACCCACAGCGGACCCAACACGACGTCGATCAGTCCAATGAGGCCGGCCTCGCCGGACGGAATGTGACGCCCCCCTGTCAGGAAAAGAAGGTATCCGAGCGCCCCGTTGGTGATCCCGAACAACGCCAGAATCGCAAGCTCGCGCAGGCCCGGAATGCCGCCCGCACTGTACGGCCAGCACACGATCGCGCACAGCGCGGCGCCGAACGCATTCACCGGTGCCATCTCCAGACGCGGAAAACGTCGTGCCATGACCAGCTGCACGCCAAAAGCCAGAGTCATGAGAAACGCCACTGCGCTCCCTGCCACGTCCTGCAGCCGTGCGGCAAAACCGACCACGGTGAGAATGCCGACCAGCGCCACGGCGCTCGCCAATAGGAAGCGCCCGCTCAGCCGTTCGCCGAACCAGACATAAGCCACGCCGGCGGCAACGAACGGCACCGTCGCGTAGACGACCATCACGTTCGCAACGGTCGTCAGCTTGAGCGCGAACACGAAGCAGCCCATCGCGACCGCGGCGATGGGTACCGCCGCGAGTCCGGGCCAGCCGATCGCGCGGACCTTCGTCATCGTCTGGCGGCCGTTGAGAAACACCACGAACGATGCCAGCGACAAGGCCGTGAATACGGAGCGCCAGGCCAGGATCGTCCAGGCATCGAGATCGAGCAACCGGACGAAAAAGCCGGCCGTGCTCCACAGCGTTGCGGCGAGGATGACGAGGACCACACCGCGGGTGTGCGCGGCGGCCGCGGCAGCCCGAATTCCAACGCTTTTTGACATGAGTGATTTTCCATTTGAAGGGCACGATCATCCGTGGTGCTAGGATAAAACGATCGAAATCTGATGTGGTGAAGCAATGATCTATCGTGATTATGTCAGTCAGGCCGGCCGCACGATCGAGGGCAAGGGCGGCAACTGGAACGGTGTGAGCGCCGACGCGGTGGCGCGCATGCGCCTGCAAAACCGGTTCAAAACGGGTCTCGACATCGCCAGGTACACCGCCGCCATCATGCGCAGGGACATGGCCAGCTACGATGCCGACGTGTCGAAGTACACACAGTCGTTGGGCTGCTGGCATGGATTCATCGCACAGCAGAATATGATCGCCGTGAAGAAACATTTTGGCACCACCGATCGTCGTTATCTGTACCTGTCGGGGTGGATGGTGGCCGCGCTTCGGTCGGAATTCGGTCCGCTGCCCGACCAATCGATGCACGAAAAGACGTCGGTTCCGGCGCTCATCGAAGAACTGTACACGTTCCTCCGCCAGGCCGATGCCCGCGAGCTTGGGGGCATCTTCCGGGAAATCGATGCGGCTCGCGCCGCCGGGGATGCGTTGAAGGAACAGAAGCTCCTCACGACCATCGACAGCTATCAGACTCACGTCGTCCCCATCATTGCGGACATCGACGCGGGATTCGGCAACGCCGAAGCGACCTACCTGCTCGCCAAGAAGATGATCGAAGCGGGCGCGTGCGCGCTGCAGATCGAAAACCAGGTTTCCGACGAAAAGCAATGCGGTCATCAGGACGGCAAGGTGACCGTGCCGCACGAGGTGTTCCTGGCGAAAATCAGGGCTTGCCGCTATGCGTTTCTGGAACTCGGCATCGACGACGGCATCATCGTTGCGCGCACCGACTCGTTGGGTGCCGGGCTCACGCAACAGATCGCCTTCAGCAAAACCCCGGGAGACCTGGGCGATCAGTACAACGGCTTCCTCGATTGCGACGAGGTCAACTCGCTCGCCGGCCACAACGGCGACGTGCTGATCACCCGTAACGGGAAACTGCTCCGACCGAAACGGCTGGCCAGCAATCTGTACCAGTTCCGCGCGGGCACGGGAGAGGAGCGCTGCGTCCTCGACAGCATCACCGCCCTGCAGAACGGCGCGGATCTGTTGTGGATCGAAACCGAAAAGCCCCACATCCAGCAGATCGCCGGCATGATGGACAAGATTCGCACGGTCATGCCCCACGCGAAACTGGTCTACAACAACTCGCCGTCGTTCAATTGGACCCTGAACTTCCGTCAACAGGTGTTCGATGCCTGGACGTCCCAGGGCAAGGACGTATCCGCCTACAACCGCGCCGGTTTGATGAGCGTCGAATACGACGCGACCGATCTGGCCGCGGAAGCGGACGAACGTATTCGCACGTTCCAGGCGGATGGAGCCAAACGGGCGGGAATCTTCCACCATCTCATCACGCTGCCCACCTACCACACGGCGGCGCTGTCGACGGACAACTTGTCCCGCGAGTACTTCGGATCCCAGGGCATGCTCGGCTACGTCCTCAATGTGCAACGCCAGGAGATCCGTCAGGGCATCGCGTGCGTGCGGCATCAGAACATGGCCGGATCCGACGTGGGTGATGACCACAAGGACTACTTTGCCGGCGAAGCCGCGCTGAAGGCCGGCGGCGCGCAAAACACGATGAAGCAATTCGCACCCTGATGCCCGCGTAGTGCGCGGACAGATGCCTCCACGCTGAGCGCGGTCATCGCATCGCAGCAATGGAGATCGTGTGGTGGGTAGTCGCGGGCGCATTGATCGTGGGGGGGCTGAGCGGTGCGATCATTCCCGCCGTTCCGGGAATTCCCATGATCTATGCAGGCCTGTGGCTGATCGCCGGTGTCGACCACTACCGGCATCTGGGGCGCGGTTGGCTGCTCGTCATCGCGCTCGTCGGCGCCATGGGTTTGGCCGCCGACCTGGGTGCCGGGGCGTTGGGTGCGAGGCGCGTGGCCGCGAGCCCCGCGGCGATCTGGGGTGCGTTGCTCGGCACGCTCGTCGGCCTCTTTCTGGGCATTCCCGGACTTCTGTTCGGTCCTTTTCTCGGCGCCATGCTCGGTGAATTGTCCGCCGGTAACAGCGTTCTGCGGTCCGCCCACGTCGGTGTGAGCACCTGGATAGGGTTGCTCGTCGGCACGCTCGTGAAACTGGTCAGTTCGATGACGATGGTGGCGCTGTTCGGCGCCGGATGGTGGCTGAACCGCGGCGCCTGAGCCGCGCAGTCAGGGTCGGTAGATTCTGACGACGCGCGACAGCACCGCGGTGCCCGCGAGGAACACACCGGCAATTCCCATCGCATAGGCTGCGACGAGTCCGTAGCCCCCCACGACCCTCGGGTCGAGAAACGGATACGGATACCAGCCGACCCTCGCACCGCGGATGAGAACGTAGGCGAGATAGGCCGAGGGTGCCGCCATGCACCAGGCGAGGTCCCGGGTCGAGAGCACCCGACTCGGCGGCCATGCGAACCAGTCGGCGACCACGATACACGGCATCACGTAGTGGAGCGTCACATTCACCCAGGGTCGCAGCGATCCGAGGTCGACCTTGCGCAGCAGCACCGTGAATACAAGTCCCACGACGAGCATGCTGACCGCCGCCAACGCGCGCAGCATTTCGTAGACGCGACCGCCGCGCACCCGGCGGGCCGTCCACGCCCCCAGCAGGAGCATCGAGCCCGCGAAGATATTCGCCAGATTGGTGAAATAACTGAAAAAATTGGCGGTGCTGAAGCCGAGTCCGGCGTGGATCAGCCATTGCCGGCCGACCGCGATCAACGGCAGCACGCCAAAACCGACCCGGAGCGGAACGATGACGCGCGCGTCCGGCATGCGAGGATGGATTCCCTATTTCGTGCCGGAGTCGTAGGTCACGTAGTATTTCTTGTAGCCGGTGGTCGACCAGTGTCCTTTCCATCCTCTGGGAATGGCCGCGCCCTCCCCGGCGTGAATCTCGAGTACGCTTCCGTCGGTCGAGGTCAGCTTCACCCCACCCGCGATGAAGTACATGAATTCGTCATCGGGATAGCTTTCGATGTCCTGTTCCGACGGACCGGCATCGTACAGTCCGGACTGCATCCTGCCGTCCTTGGACCGCGCCAGCGCGACGTCCGTGGTCGGACCGTCCGGTCCATTGTCCTTCACGGCGGTCTTTCGGGCGAAGATCGGGCCGTGCGCCGAGGCAGCGCTCACCTTGACCGGCTGGGTGGAGACGAGGGCAACCGGCGGCCGGCGATCCGGCGGCCGGCGATCCGGCGGCGGTGCGTCGGCGAGGCTCACACTTGCCGACAGGCAGGCGAGGGCCAGAAACATGATTCGACGCATGTGGACTCCTGTTTGACGGATCTGAACTGGCCGCCATCATAGTACACTCGCAATCGAACGCCCCAACGCCGAGAGCCCATGCACTCCTCCATCACCCGCCGTGATTTTCTGAGCGGCACCGCCCTCGTGATCGCCGGGGGTTTGACGCCCTTCGCTCAATTGCTCGCCCAGCCGGAGCGCTACTATCCGCCGGCCCTGACAGGGCTGCGGGGCAGCCACCCAGGTGCCTTCGAAGTCGGCCACCAAGTCGGCCGCGAGGGACGTGCATTCGACGTGTCGGGTCTCGCCGCCGAGGAGTATTTCGACCTCGTGGTCGTCGGCGCCGGCATCAGTGGTCTGGCCGCCGCTTGGTTCCATCGGGAGGCCTACGGTCCGGAATCGAGGATCCTCCTGCTCGACAACCATGACGACTTCGGCGGTCATGCCAAGCGCAACGAGTTCCGCGTCGGCGACCGGCTGCTGCTGGGGTATGGCGGCACCGAGTCCCTCCAGTCACCCAAGACCCTCTTCAGCAAGACGACCCGGCGCTTGATGCAATCCCTGGGCGTCGATCTCGGGCGCTTTGACACTGCCTTCGATCGCCGGCTCTACCGCTCCCTCGGTCTCACCGAAGGCGTATTTTTCGATCGCGAGACGTTCGGTGCCGATGTGCTCGTGCCGGGAATTCCCCTGGTCACGGGGGGCGATACCGACAAGGGCAACGCGCCGCCTTTGCCGATCGAACGGGTGGTCGGCCGTTTTCCGATGTCGGAGGATGCGCGGCTGCGGCTCATCGCCTTCTTCAAGCACCCGCGAGACCATTTGAGCGGCAGGAGTCGAAGCGAGAAGATCGCGCACCTGAAGACGATCAGCTATCGCGACTACCTGCGGCGGGATGCGGGGCTTGGTGACGAGGCGGTGAAATTCTTCGACGGCACGACCCTGGACCTGATGGCGATGGGCCCGGACATCGTACCCGCGTTCGAGGCGCTGGGTAGCGGCTATCCCGGCTTCTCCGCACTCGGCCTCGAGGATCTCGAGGACCGCGCCTTCGACGAGCCGTACATCTACCACTTTCCCGACGGCAACGCGTCGATTGCCCGACTCCTCGTCAGGAGCCTGATTCCGGGGTCTGCTCCCGGAAGGACGATGGACGACGTTGTGCTCGCCGATTTCGACTATTCCACGCTGGATCGCGACACACCCATCCGCCTGCGTCTCAACAGCACAGTCGTTTCTGTCGCCAACGATCGCAGCACGGGCACCGGCGTCGACATCGGATACATGCGCACGGCCGTCCTGCATCGGATCCGCGCGCGGCATTGCGTGCTGGCCTGTTGGAACATGATCATCCCGCACATCATGCCGGAGCTTCCCGGACCACAGAAGGAAGCCCTTGCCCTCGGGGTCAAGATGCCGCTCGTGTATGCCAATGTGGCCATCCGCAACTGGCATGCTTTCGTCAAACTCGGCGTCGACCGGATTTACTCCCCAAAGAGTTTCTTTTCGAACATCAAACTCGATTACCCCGTCACTCTGGGCGGCTATCGCCATCCACGCGATCCGGCGGAACCGATCTTGCTGCACATGGTGCACATCCCGCTCACTCCGAACCAGGGTCTGTCGAACGTGGAGCAATTTCGCCTGGGAAGGCAGAAACTACTCGCCACGCCGTTCGAGGAGTTCGAACGTCAGATCACCGGTCAACTCGATCGCATACTGGGACCCGGGGGATTCCAATCCGCACGCGACATCGCCGCGATCACGGTCAATCGATGGCCGCACGGCTATGCCTACGACCCCGACACGCTGTTTGATGCGCCCATAGACGCACCGCCCCCCAACGAGATCGGCCGCCGCCGCAGCGGACGCGTCACAATCGCCAACTCAGATGCGGGATGGAACGCCTACACCCATGAAGCCATCGACCAGGCGTGGCGGGCGGTGAACGAGTTGAAATCCGTCTAGGTCCCCGACCGCCACCACCCCTCGCGCGTCGGATCAGGCCTACGGGAAACCGGGTGCGAGCGGCATTAAGTCAAAACCGTGGAGCCGCCGGCGTTCGAGGAGTGGATTGCTTCCCAAATATGGGTGCAAGTCGATGGTATGTGCCCGGTATCGGACCTGACAATCGAGCCCACCATGCCACTCAAAGCCCGAACCGACGTCGCACTGTTCGAGAGCGCAGCCGCCGAGGCGGCTCACATGGCGCAGCGTGCCGGCCTCGTCTACGTATCGGATGCGGCGCCCGGCTACTCTCGCGAGCGTACCGGCAAGCGATTTCGATACCTGCTCCCGGACGGCCGGCAACTGAAAGCGGCCGGGGAGCTGATGCGTATCGCCGGCCTCGCCATCCCGCCCGCCTACGAAGACGTATGGATCTGCACGAATCCCCGAGGCCACCTGCAGGCCACGGGTCGCGACGCCCGCGGCCGGAAACAATATCGTTATCATCCCCAATGGCGCAGCGTGCGGGACGATGCCAAGTTCGACCGGATGGTCACCTTCGCCGAGGCACTGCCGCGCCTGCGCCGCAGGATTGCGCGCGATTTGGCGTTGCCCGGGCTGCCCCGCCAAAAGGTGCTGGCGGTCGTGGTCAGCATCATGGATGCCACGCGGATCCGCATCGGCAATGCCGAGTACGCGCGCGACAACAAGAGCTTCGGACTCACCACCTTGCTGAATCGTCACGTCAGTTTCATCCGCAATGGCCGCGCGATCCTCAACTTTCGCGGCAAGGGCGGTGTGCCGCACGAGATTTCCATCGACGACAAGCGCATCGCCAAGATCGTCAGACGGTGCCAGGAACTGCCGGGCCAGCAGCTGTTCCAATATGTGACGGACGAGGGACAGCGCGCACCGATAGACTCGGGGCAGGTGAACGACTATCTGCGCGAGGTCATGGGGGAGGACTTCACCGCGAAGGACTTTAGAACCTGGGGTGCCACGCTGCAGGCGACCATTCTGCTCGCGCGGACACCGTGCCCGGCCGCGGCCAGCGACCGGGCATTCAAGAGTGAAATCATCAACGTCGTGAAGCAAGTGGCGGCGGCGCTGCGCAACACGCCTGCCGTGTGTCGCAAATCCTACATCAACCCGCTGGTGTTCGAGACCTGGCGCTCGGGCGAACTGCAGAAGGCATTCAGCGGCGGACTTCGGCTCGCCGCGTCCCGTCAGACCGAGAATCGGGTCTCGGCGTTTCTCGGGCGGTGCATCGCCTCGCAGTCAGGACAGCCGCGAGTGGCCGGACCTTAGGCGGAGGGAGCGGCCACCCACGCGGTGGCTTCCATGGCCAGCATGCCGGACACGCCGATTGCCCGCATGTCGATCCGATCGCCTGCCGGCTTGGCAATGAAGCGGATCGGCTGATTGACGTACAACGGACTGCGGGCGCGAAAATCGAAGCGTTGCAGCCGCATCACGTCGTTGAGAGCCAGAAGCCTGGCCAGGATCAGCGCCACCAACGGTCCGTGCACGACGCGCTCCGGATATCCCTCCTCGCGCTGGGTATATAGCTGGTCGAAATGGATGAGATGCGCGTTGAACGTGAGCGCCGAATAGCGCATCAACATCACGGGATCCGGCGTCACCGACAGTGTCCAGGAACCCGGGCTCCACGGCCTTGTGGCAAAATCATCCTGCGACGCAGGCAGGGCGCGCACCGCGCCCTGCAGATACACGATATCGCGCTCCTCGCGCACGCAAAGCAGTTCCTCCTGAAAATACTGATATTCAGCGGTTACGATTTGGAAGGGCCCGCTCGTCCCCTGCTTGTCCTGGCGGCCCAGCACGCGCTCCGTCATCCGGGCAGGAACGCCGATGCGCAGCGGACGTAGAAACTCGGTGCGGGCGGCCGCGAACAACCGCCGGCGGCGCTTCGACGAGTCGACCCATTCCTGGTTCACAGCATGCCCGTCCGGACCCATCGACTTGCGGGCCGGCGTGGGCAAAAAATACAGCCAATGCCACAAAGGCGGCAGATCGCCGGACGCCTCAGGCCGGGAAGTCGGCAAATCCAGGGTGGCTTCGAGCGCCTGCACGGGCCAGGGATCCAATCGGGATTCAATCGTTGAATTCATGGAAGACGACGGCAGTGGTGCACCAGCACATCCATATTTCCTCGCTCGGCCTTATTGCATCGCGACTATAAGCGAGTTCAAGGGTGCTATGGGGACCTCGACAACGTCCGGGCGGGATCATCCATGCCAATCTTGGACAGCCGGTGCGTCGGTCGAGCGCCTGCCCCTGACGCGACGGCGCTCGTCGCCCCGGTACTGCTCCGTCCACAAGCCGCCGACTTCTTCACGCCGCCTCGGCTGGCTGCGTCGATCCGAGTGATGCTGGTAAGCGCAGCGGCAATCGCCCGGATTGTTGCATTCGTTCAACGGCAGCCGCGGGGCCTGGCGCGACAAGAACCGGCGTCCAGCGAGGGTCCGCGAGGCCTCGCAGCAGTCGCCCTTGCCGACGACCGAAACGCAATGCCACCGGTTTCCGACGGGGTCCATTTTCGCCATGACTCGCAATTCCCTGTTCGTTGCGCCCGTGCCTCATATTGCACGTTCCGTCGCGTCTTTCAATGGCTTGAAAAGGCCGCGCCCGAGGCGTGGCGCCGGCCGGCGGGAGTTCATGCGTTCAGGAGTTCAGCCCTGATAACTTCAGGCCAGCGGTCCGCCGTTCGCACCCCCGGCCACCGGCGTCCGGATCAATCGCTCGAGGAGCCGGGAGGCGCCGGAATCGTGCAGTAAGAGGCTGCGGTGTTCGGGTCGGATGAACCCGTCCGCGAGGGCCCTCTCGATCATCGCGATCATCGGATCATAGTAGCCGGTGACATTGAGCAGACCGCACGGTTTGTGCTGAATGCCGAGCTGAGTCCAAGTCAACGCCTCGAAGAGTTCGTCCCAGGTGCCGTGCCCGCCGGGCAACGCCAAAAAGGCGTCCGACAACTCCGCCATCAACGCCTTGCGTTCGTGCATGGAACCTACGATGTGCAACCGGGTGAGGCTGCGGTGCGCCACTTCCCGATCTGCGAGGGCCTGGGGAATTACCCCAATGACACGCCCACCCGCCTGCAGGCAGGCGTCAGCCACCACACCCATCAACCCGACGCGGCCCCCGCCATAGACGAGCTCGAGTCCTTGGCGGCCCAGAAGCCCACCCACCTCATGCGCGGCAGCGGCGTAGCTGCTCGAGTTGCCGGCACTCGAACCACAGAAGACTGCGATGCGGCGGATCATGCACCGATTCTCGGGAAACAACGTCGACTATAATGCATTCAACGGGCCGCGATCTCGTCCATCACGGTGACGAGGGCCGACCGGATGCCGGGTTCCGTGGCCGAATGTCCGGCGTCCTCGACCACGACGAGCCTCGATTCCGGCCACGCGCGATGCAACTGCAGGGCTGAAATCGGCGGACAGAGCAGGTCATAGCGCCCTTGGACGATCGTGGTCGGAATGTGCCGAATACGTCCAACGCGGCGAATGAGATGATCCGGATCGGGGTAGCGATTGTTGCGAAAATAATGCACTTCGATGCGGGCCATCGCATACGCGACGGTGGCGTCATCGGCTTCAGCGAGCCGGGTCGCGTTGGGAACGAGATTGGCCAGCACCGCCTCATAGGCGCTCCACCGGCGCGCCGCGGCGACCCGAACCGCGCGATCCGGATCGGCGAGCAACACCGCGTAACCCTCCAGCGGATCGGCATCGCGAAGATGCGCCGGCAGACCCTCCAGCAGCGCTTCCAGCGCCTCCGGACGGAACAGCCGACCCGCCTCGAACAGCCAGCGGATCTCCCAGTCACGCATCAGGAAGACTCCACGCAGCGTGAGCGTCAGACACGACCCGGGGAAGTCTTGCGCGTAGGCCAGGGCCAGAGTCGATCCCCACGAGCCCCCGAACACGTGCCATGCGGCGACCCCCCGCTCGATACGCAGGGCCTCCAGATCGGCGATGAGATGAGCCGTCGTATTGGCGCGCAGCTCGCCTGCCGGGGTGGAACGCCCTGCGCCGCGCTGGTCCAGGAGGATGATCCGATATTTTGCGGGGTCGAAATAACGCCGGCTGGTCGCAGAACAACCGCCCCCGGGTCCGCCGTGCAGGTATACGATCGGCAAACCGGCGGGGTTGCCGCACTCCTCCCAATACAGCGCATGAAGCGCGTCGACTTCAAGCCGTCCGGAGACGCGGGCTTCGATGACAGGATACAAATCTCGGTTGACGGCCATGGACAGTCCCTACCCGTCTCCGGTCGAGTATTGCGCCAGCGCCGGATTCACCGGCTCCCAGGACAACCGATGGCTCAACCAGACCTCGCCGGTGGGCGGAAACGCAGCCGGGTCGTCCAGCGACAGGGTCGTGACATCGATCGTCCCGAGACGTTGAGCGTTCTCGTAAGTCAGCGCCGTGCCGCAGCGGCCGCAAAAGCGCCGGATCACGGTCTGGGATGATCGATAGTACTGGGGGTCTCCAGCGGTGACCGTCACGTCGGCGGTCTTGAATCCGAGCCAGGCGACCGACGGGGCGCCGCTGGCCCGGCGGCATGACGTACAGTGGCAGATCACCGAGAACAGCGGCGCGCCGGAGATCCGCAGACGAACGGCGCCGCAAAGACATCCCGCGGAGAATTCCCCACCGTGTTCCATGCTCGCCCCCATCGCGTTTGGTCCCGACCGCCGTTCCTCACGGCCGCTCGAAGCACGCAACCGTCTCCACGTGCTCCGTAAAAGGCATGAGGTTGAATGCCGCCAGTCCCGTCAAGCGCAGTGTACCCCTGCCGCACAGCCGTGCCACGTCCCCGATGAAGGAAGCGAGACTGCAGCTGACGTAAATGAAGCGCTCCGGCGGTTGATCCACCAGATGTTCGATCAATCCGGAGTCGAGTCCCTTGCGCGGCGGGTCCGCAATGATCACGTCTACACCCACCGCCGCCGATCCGGCACGCCCCGCGCCGCCCGGGACGACGGAGATTCGGGCGCGGTCGATCGGGCCGAGTTCTGCGATGCCTAGGCCGAGGCCGTGCAGCGATTGCGGACTCAACTCGTTCAGTCGTATCTCGCGGACCCGATCGAGCACCGACAAGCCGATGGCACCCACGCCGGCGTAAAACTCCGCGACACGGGCACCCGGCGGGATCTGACTTCGCACGTGCCCGATGATCCGATCCGCGATCTCGAGGTTGTTTTGGCCGAAGGCGCCGGGCGGGTAGTGTATCGCCGGTCCGCCGAAACGCTCGGACACGCTGGATTTTCCACACCATAGGTGGAATTCGGACCCGAGAATCGTGTTGGTCCGATCGCTGTTGGCGTTGAACCATAGGCTGTGCAACTCGGGTCCGAGCCGCTCTCGAATCAACTCGAAGCATCCGGCCAGCGCGTCCGGCGCCGGGCTGTTGGCCACGATCACCACCTGAGCCGTCTGGGTGCGGCGCTCCACCACCACCTGGAGGTGGCGCGCAAGCCCCAAATGCGCCTTGTCGGAGTAGCTCGTGACGCGGGCGTCCACGAGCGCACGCCGAACGACGCCGGCGACCCGGTTGATCAGGGGGTGGTGTACCCGGCAGCCGGGAATATGCACGACGCGATGGGAGCCCAGTTCGAACAGTCCCAGTTTTGGGGAGCCCACCCGTCCGCGGATCGCCATGCGCGAGCGGTGTCGGAATGCCACCATCGAGCCGGAGATCACTTCGACGGCGGGCAGGCCGTGCGCATTCGCGACGCGATCGAGCGACGCCCGCGCCCCCGGAGCGATGCCTGGCTCGCCGAAGCGCGGGCAACCCGGGCAAGGCGGTCGGTGCGGGCAGGTCAGCCCTGCAGGCGGCGCCACGCCGGACGCATCATCAACGTGAGCCATCGCAAGAACCTCGCGGGCGGAGCGGTCCGCGGTCCGGGAGTTTATCCCGTTCCGGACCGATTCACCGCGCGGAGCATGGCCACAACCCGGCCTCGACGTCCGATGGAGCTTTCCGTGGCATTGTGTAAGATCGTTCCATGACGCCCACGATGACGGTGCCGGATTTCGCGCCGCAGGCACTGCTCCGCGCGTCGGCATTTCCGCATGGAGTCCGCGAATTGCGCCTGTGTGAAACCCACATGTCCTGGGTGATTCTCACCGGACCGTATGCCTACAAGATCAAGAAACCCGTACAGTTCCCGTTTGTGGACCTTTCGCTGCTCGAGCATCGGAGAGTCCTATGCGAGGAGGAACTGCGGTTGAACCGCCGGCTCGCCCCGTCTCTCTATCTCGAGGTGGTGGCGATCACTTGGAGCCAGGGCGAGTTCAAGATCGGAGGCGACGGTCCGGCGGTCGAATATGCCGTCCGTATGGAGGAGTTCGACCGCCTCGACGAACTCGAGTCTCTGCTCGTCGATGGACTAGTCCGGCCCGATGAACTCCTGGAATTTGCCGGGGCGATTGCGGATTTCCACGTGCACGCGGCCGTTGCGCCGGCGAACCCGAAGCACCGTTACTCCGACCGGCTCCGATCCGCCGTGCTCGGTAATGTTGCGACCCTCCTGGGAGCCTCGCACGCAACCGCCGACGTCGGGAATCTCGGACGCCTGATCGACTGGGTGCACGATGCCGTCCATGATGACGTTCCTCGGCTGCGGATCCGTGAGGAGGAGGGCCGGATCCGCGAATGTCACGGCGACCTGCACGCGCGCAACATCGTGCGCCGCTGCGGCCGGCTCATCGCCTTCGATTGTCTCGAATTCGACCCCGCGTTGCGCTGGATCGACGTCATGGATGACGTCGCCTTTTTATTCATGGACCTCCTTTCGCACGAGCGACCCGACCTGGCATTTGGTTTCCTCAACCGCTACCTGGAATCGACCGGCGACTACGCGGGACTCGAACTCATGCCCCTGTATGTCGTGCACCGTGCACTGGTGCGCGCGATGGTCGATGCGCTGAGTGCCGAAGCCGGACAGAGCGCCAACTTTGTCGCCAGGATGCGGCACCGGATCGACGCCGCTGTGCGGATGATCGATCGACCGGCGCCGCGCCTGATCCTGATGCACGGCACTTCAGGTTCCGGAAAATCCTGGCTCAGCAAACAGCTGACCCTTCCCCTGTGTGCAGTCCGGATCCGTTCGGACGTCGAGCGCCGGCGGCAGGCATGCCAGCGGTCGGCGGGCGAACGCTACGCTCCAAAGGCGCGGATGGAGGTGTACGAGCTGCTGGAAGCCGCCGCCGCGCACTGCGTGCGGGGTGGTTTCAACGTCATCGTCGATGCGACCTTTCTGACGCGCGACGAGCGACGTCCCTTCCAACGGCTGGCCCGACAGTCTGGAATCGAATGCGTCTGCGTCGCCTGCACGACGGACCTCGACACGCAGCGACACCGGCTGGAACTGAGGCGAGCCTCGGGCGGGGAACCGTCGGAAGCCGATGCCAACGTGCTCGAACGGCAATTGAAGTCGGTCGAACCGATCGATGCCGCCGAAGGGTTCCGCTGCACGATCGTCGATACGGGAAGCGCCGATGCCGTGAAACGGGCCCTGACGGCAATCGCTCCCGCCGGCGGCGATCCTGCGGCGCCATGACCCCGGTCAGGCGCCGGTGTGGCGCAGCGCCTCGCGCAGCCGCGTGAGTTCGGCCTGGTACGCCGCGGCGTCCCCGAAGTCCGCGAACCCGCTGTAGCGTTCATGGGTTCCCGCGATGCGTCGCGCGTGCTTGATGGGACACCAATACTGCTCCGTGAGGGACGCGACCTCACGCACGTACCCGATGACACCATTCGCGTAGGAGCAGAAGAGGCAGTTCAAGCGCTCAACCGCGTTCAGATAGGCAAGCGCACCGCGGTCGAACACGACGTACTCGCAGCGGCGCACGGTCGGTATGGCATACACGGGAAAGCACACGTGCTGGTACACCGTAACGAAGGCATCGATGATCGCAAAGGGAATGATCAGCGAATAGATCACGGGCGCCGTGATCAGCATCATCGGCCGTGCCGCGAAGATGTAGCCGAGCAGACGGCTGCGACGTTTCCGGTGGTCCTTTAGCACGTGTTCCTCGAAACGCACCTTGCCATTGTGCACCGTGTAGGCGAGCGCCAGGCGGCGCTTGGCGAATTCGAGTTCCAGCTCGCCATCGAGGTGGCGCAGCATGGCGGTGATTTCCGTGATTCTGGGGTTCATGATCCAGTGTAGTCCTTCGAGCAGTCCTTCCCCGGAGGGATTTCTTGAACTCCTACCGGGTCGGTTTGCTAATCTCCGCGAATGAACAGACGATTCCTCCTCGGCGCGACCGCCGCCCTGGTCGCCCTTCCCTTCCGGGTCACGGCCGCACAGACCCGCCCACGGGACATGGAGTTGACGCTCAAGGACATCGGTGCCGCGTTCGCAGCCGGAAGCCTGACGTCGGTCGGACTCACCCGGTTCTACCTGCGCCGAATTGCCGCGATGAACCGCTCCGGTCCCCAGTTGCGGGCCGTGCTCGAGACCAATCCCGCCGCCCTCGATCATGCGGCCGCCCTCGATCGCGAACGCCGTGCCGGCGGAGTCCGAGGTCCGCTTCACGGCGTCCCGATCCTCATCAAGGACAACGTCGAGACGGCCGACCGTATGATGACGACCGCCGGATCGCTGGCGCTCGAGGGCTGGTATGCGCCCCGGGATGCACCCCTCGTCGCCCGGTTGCGTGCGGCAGGTGCGGTGATTCTGGGCAAGGCGAATATGAGCGAATGGGCCAACTTCCGTTCGACGCACTCATCCAGCGGCTGGAGCGCCCGCGGCGGACAAACCCGCAATCCGTACGCCCTCGATCGTTCGCCGTCCGGTTCGAGTTCAGGTTCTGCCGTCGCCGTGAGCGCCAATCTCTGCGCGATGGCCGTCGGCACCGAGACAGACGGTTCCATCGTGAGTCCGGCGTCGATCAACGGCATCGTGGGATTAAAACCCACGGTCGGCTTGGTGAGCAGGACCGGCATCGTACCGATTTCGCACACCCAGGACACGGCCGGGCCTCTGGCGAGAACGGTCCGCGATGCGGCCGTGATGCTCGGAGTGATGGCCGGAACGGATCCGGCCGAGGATTCGACGCCGGCCGCGGGCAGTCGGGCACCACCAGATTACCTGCGATTTTTGGACCCGGACGGTTTGAGAGGCGCGCGGTTGGGAGTGGCGCGCCGTTTTTTCGCAACGAACGCGCCGCTCGACCGTTTCCTCGACCGTTGCGTCGCAGCGCTTCGGAAGGCGGGCGCCGTCGTCGTCGACCCCGTCGATGGGCCGGCCGGCACGTCCACCGCGGAGGCCGAGGAAGTGGTGTTGCAGTATGAATTCAAGGCCGGCCTGAACGCCTACCTGACGCGATTGCCCGGGCGTTTCCCGGTCCATAGCCTGCACGATCTCATCCGCTTCAACGAGACGCACGCCGACACGGAGATGGCGCTATTCGATCAGGAACTGCTGCGGCAATCCGATGCCAGGGGAGGTCTCGACGAACCCGAGTATCGGGAGGCGCTGGCGACCTGCCGCGACCCAGGCCGCCCCGGCGGCATCGACGCGCTGCTGTCGGCACACCAGCTGGACGCCCTCGTAGCGCTGACGGCCGGTCCGGCCACCGTCATCGATCCCGTCAATGGAGAGGCGGACTCCGGCGGCTGTTCATCGCCGGCGGCGGTCGCCGGTTACCCTCACATCACCGTGCCTGCGGGCCTGCATCGTGGTCTGCCCATCGGGATGTCGTTCTACGGAGCGGCGCTCGGCGAACCGATGCTTCTGCGCCTGGCGTCCGGTTTCGAGGCCACCGTCCGGGGCCGGGTCGAGCCGTCGTCAATCGCCTGACTGCCCCAGGCAGCGCGTCGCGCCGGTCAGGAGCGGATCATCCAGGTGAGCACCTTGCCCGTCAATATCCGGCCTGTTTGTCGACGATGTTCAAGAGGGCCTGGCCATTGCGATAACGGCGAAAATTATCGACGAAGAAATTCATGCTCAAGTCCAACCAGTCCGGATCGATGGTGCGGTCGGCACAGTGCGGCGACAACAAAACGTTGTCGAGTTCCCACAGGGGTGAATCGGACGGCAGCGGCTCCTGCTCGTAGACGTCGAGGGACGCCGCCGCAATCCGGCCCTCGCGCAGCGCGCGGATCAGCGCCGCCTCGTCGATGACCGGCCCGCGGCCGACGTTGATGACGATCGCCGACGGCTTCATGACACGGAACTCGGCGTCCCCCAAGAAATGCCGGGTCTCCGACGTGAGGGGTGCCGCGCAGACCAATACGTCCACCCCGGCCAGGAACTCGTGCAAATGTTCAGGCCCGAACAGCCGTTCCGGAAGCGCATCGCCCGTCGATTTCAGCGGGTTGCGCCGCAGGGCATGAATTTTCAATCCGAGTCCGCTCGCGAGCAGCGCACACTCGCGGCCGATGTCGCCGTATCCGATGACGCCCATGACGCGTGCGGCGGCGAACCGCACCTCGAAATCGTCCCAGCGGTGATGACGCTGATTCTCGACCAGACGGCGCACCTGCTTGAGGTGGAACAGCATGCCGAGCACGGCGAATTCCGCGAGAGAGCGCTTGAACACCCCGCGTGCGTTCGTCAAGAGCACGGGGCTCGCGCAGAGCGCCGGGAACAACACCCGGTCCACGCCCGCGGAGAGCGTGTGCACCCAGCGGACTGCCGTCGCCGCCGGCCAGATGGAGGGCAATCCCACCGAGGCACCGGCAAGGCCTGAGAACAAAATCACTTCCGCGGTGCGCGCCCTCTGCGCGGCTTCCTGTGGTTCGTCGGTGATGGAGATGTCGGCGCTGTCGCGCAACGCCTCGAGCGCGCGCAGCGAACGATGCTGCGGCTGGCAGATGACCAATAGATCGATTCTCGGCATGCATCGGCGCCTCTGTGAAGCCGGTCGATATTATAGTCGCGCGGCCTCATGCGCACCTTGCATCTGCGCGGCGCTCAATGGGCGGCGGACGCTGCGCCCGCCGGCACCGACAGGCAGAATACGGCGCCATAACCTTCGCCGGTCTCGACCCATGCCCGGCCCCCATGCTTTTCCGCCACCACCCGCACGAAGGCGAGTCCGAGACCGGCGCCTCCGGGATCGGCGGTTCCGCGATGCAGTCGTCTGGAAAAGCGTTGAAAAAGCATGGCTCCCGTGTCGGCTGCGATACCGGGCCCATGGTCCGCAACCCGGACGACGATTGCCGTACCGTCCGGGCGGCAACTCACGTCGATGGGCGCCGCCGAATTCGAAAACCTCAGCGCATTGCTCAGCAGATTGACGATTGCCCGCGCCAGCAATTGCCGGTCGCCGTGCACCATCAGCGGCTCCTCCGACAGGTCGGCGTGGATCGGCGTATTGCGCGCCTGCGCGGATGCCCACACCTCGTCGAACGCGTCTTTGACGGCATCGCCCAGGTCGAAATCATCGAACGACGCCGGATCGCGCGTCTCCGCCCGGGCCAGTGCCACGAACCCGTCGACGAGGGTCAGTAGACGATGCGCCAGCAACTCCAGGCGCGCGGAGAGCTCCCGCGGCGGGAGAGCCCGGACCGGGTCGCGTTGCAATTGGGCAAGCCCGAGGAGCGACGATGCCGGGCTCTTCATGTCGTGCGACAGGAAGCGCAGGACGTCGTCTCGCTCCGACTGTGCCGCGCGCAATTCGGTGATGTCGGCCAGGGCGAGGATGGTTCCGACGCGCGCACCCTCGCCGGCCCAAAACGGCACGGCCCGGATCAGCACGTGACGACCGGAATCGGCGAACGCAGCCTCGACCGTGCAGGGTGCCGCCTGCGACAACGACGCGAAACGCGACGCCTCGCTGCGCACCCGCTCGAACAGCAAGCGGTCGATCAAGGTTTCCTCGATTTCGCCCGGTGCGGACGATTGGAACAGCCGTACCGCTGCAGGGTTCGCCAGTACGATGCGTCCGGACTGATCGACCAGGATCGTCGCATCGGGCAGATTGCTGATCGTATCCGCAAAGAGCCGCCGCACACCGCGCAACCGTTGGGTCGCCTGCCGCAGCAAGTCGATGCGCTGCTCCAGGTAATCCACCGGGGCGGACGTGGCGTCAGGGACCGGCAGACCGGTAAACAGGGGAAAGCGCTCGCTGGCGAGCAGCCGGAATTCGGTCTCGAGAAACCCCTGCGCAACGGCAAGGCGCCGCCAGCTCCACAGGGGGTAGAGCACCAGCAGGGCTGAAAGCGAGGCCCCGGGGGGCCACCACCAGCCCCCGAGGCGCAGGCCAACCACGGACAGTCCCAACGTGCCGACGCCGATTCCCGCCACGGCCATCAGCGATTGCCAGGGTGCCAGCAGCAGCAGCGCCAATCCCGCCAGCAGGATCGGCACCACGGTCAGCACTGCGCCCACCGAGGCGCCGAGCGGCTCGATATCGGTGCCGCTGCGCAGCGCCTGCAGGACGTTGGCGGTGATCTCGACGCCTGCCATGGCCCTCCCTTCCCCCGACCGGGGCGTCGGATAGGCATCGCCGATTCCTTGCGCGGTCGCACCGACCAGGACCAACTTGCCACGGATTGCGGCATCACCGACGCTGCCGCGCAGAACGTCCACGAACGACACCTGGGCGAAATGGCCCGGGGGACCGAGAAACGGAATCAGGATCCGGTGATCGCGCACCCAGACTTGAGAAGCTCCAGCGAGGTCCGGATGCCGCGCGCCCCGCATCCGGACCGGTGCGGCTCCGGGAGTCGCATAGAGCAGCGCCGCTGCAAAGTGCGGCCACTCCGGTCTGCCGATGCCCTCGCGCAGAAAGACACTGCGAACGACGCCGTCCCGGTCGAGTTCGAGGTGCGCATGACCGATCCCGGCAGCCGCCGTTGCGAACAGCGGAATCGGAAGCCGTTCGCGCATCGGCGTCCCAGGTCGCGGCATTTCCACCAGCAGAGGCAGGACAGTCGGAGGTCCGGCGCGCAGCGCGGCGGCGAGTGCCGCGTCACCTTGCGGCACCTCGAGGTCGGGTTCGGTGAGCAGCAGGTCCAGCGCGACCGCGCGGGCGCCCATGGCCCGTAGCCGCTCGAGCAGCGCGGCGTGTAGCGCGCGGCGCCAGGGCCAGCGTCCTAGTTCGGCGATGCTCGCATCATCGATGGCCACGATCACCACATCCGCGGGGGCAGCCCTCGTGGGCAAGCTGGTGTCGTAAACCGCCTCATTTAGCCGCCACAGAACGCCGTAGTCTCCTGCGAGAGCGGCGACCACGGACAGGGCGGCCAGCATCAGTCCCCACTCCCGCACGACGGGGTTGCGCCAGCGCGCAAACCTCATAGCAGAAAGGCCAATCCGATAGCCAGCGGCGCTGCCACCTTCACCCACAATGGAATCGGCACGACGAAACGGCGCGGCGGGCTGTAGGCTCCGCCGCTGCCGTCCGAATCGATGCTCTGCACGCGGCAATAATAAACGCCCGGAAACGGCTTTGAGGCCGACCACTCGGCAGCCTCGACCGGGCGGTCGATGAACGCGTGGACGAAGCCGATGTCGCGCGCGATTTGAATCCGGTAGGTTTCTCCCGGCTGTGGTTGCCAGCGGACCAGCACACGCCGTCCCTCGATCCGCGCGTCGGGCATCGTCATGTCAGGTCGCTGGGTGAATGATCGCACGGCGCTCCAGGGACCCGCTTCGCCGCCGGTATTGATCGATCTCGTGCGCCAAAAATAGCGTCCGGCGGCGAGCTGTGCGAGGTCGGAGGCCGGCGACGCCAGGTTCTGACGGTCCAGCAGCGGAGCGTTGAAGGAGGGATCCGACGCCACTTGAAGCGCGTACGACGAGGCGCCGACGGCGGGCACCCAGGCCAGATGGGCCGGGCCGCCGACAATCTTGGCGTCGGCGGCCGGGCTCATGAGCTGGGGCGCCGCGGGCAGACTGTGCTGTGTGAACGCCCTGACGGCATCCGGACCCTCGAGCCCCAGCGCGTCGATGGACCGCACGCGCAGCCAGTACTCCCCGTCCGGGGGAGCCGTCAGGTCGACCGCGGGCGAGGATGTGAGACTATCCACCACCAACGCCCGGAACTTTGCATCCGCGGCGACCTGTGCCCGGTATTGCCGCGCGCCGGCGACAGGCGACCACTGCACGTTGAGCGCCACGTCGCCGTTGACCGGTTGGACCTGCGACAGATCGGGAGCGGGCAGCAGTACGACCGGCGGGAGCGGCTCGCGATTCGGTTCCACGCGAGTCCCGAATCCCGCCGCCACCGCAACCGAGGCGGCGTCATTCCCCACGCCGACGCTGCCCTCGAGCGTCTCCGTCGTACCGTGCGCATCGTCGTCCGTGAAGCTGTCGCGAAACTGCGTGCCGCGCACGGCCGACACGGCAACGGGCGTGATGATCTCAAAACGTCCGACGTCGCGGTGCGGTTTCACCGTGGTTTCGACGCGGCCGGCATCGAGTTTCAGCACGATGCTACGGGCGGACGCCACGCCGGTCACCGCAACCATCTGGTCCAGCTTGAGCACGCTCGATTTCTGCAGAGTTACGACCGAGCCGTCCGCGAGATCGAGTGTGACCGAACCGTCCGACCCCGTGCGGACGACCGATCCCTGGGGCAGCAACTCGCCAATGGCGAGCTTTCGTCCGTCGAGCTCGACCTGTCCGGCCAGGCTCACGACGGTTGCGGACTCGACGTCGAGTTTCAACCAGGCGTACGGAATGCGCAACACCTGGCCGAGGGGAATGTGCCGGGGGTCGGCGATGCCGTTGCGTTGTTGGATTTCATGCCAGCGGCGGGGCTCGAGCAAGAGCCGCCGGCCGATGCCGATCAGCGTATCGCGAGGCGCTGCGTGATACAAAAAGTCGACGGGGGAGACGGCCGTGCCGTTCGCCGCGGCGATACACGATGACCACCCGACCATCGTGCCGGCGCAAATCAGCCGCCAACCATCGAGGCGAGACGACCGTCCCATCATGCAGGTTCGGTTCCCGTTTGTTCCAACCGGTAGCCGTACCCGTAAACCGCCGTCAAGCGCAGTCCGATGGCCGCGGAGAGTCCGAGTACCTTGCGTACCCGGCTCACGTGCATGTCGACCGTGCGCGTCGTGGTCGTGTCCCCCCGCCCCCACACGGTATCCATGATGAACCCACGCGACAAAACCTGGCCCAGGTGTCGGAACAGCAAGACGGCAACCTCGAACTCCCGGCGTGTCAAATCGAGGAGGACGCCGTCGCGGGAAATCTCGCGGCGTTCGACGTCGATGCTGAACGGCGGGTGCTGCAGGGTGACCTGGCCGACTGCCGGCGCTCGGCCGCGGCGCCCCATCGCCGCGACCCGCGCCAATAACTCGCGTTCCCGGGCCGGTTTGATGAGAAAATCATCCGCTCCCGCCTGCAGCGCCTGGACCACGTCGGATTCCCCGTCCCGGTGAGTCAGGAAAAGAACCGGCGTGGGCAGGCGCAGCTGCGAACGGATCGTCAGCAACACATCGAACCCGGAGACGTCCGGAACCTCCCAATCGAGCACGATGAGATCGAACGTTTCACAGCGAAGTTGCCCGAGCAACGCCCGTCCCCGATTGAACGCGTAGACCTTGTGACCCGCGTGCTGCAGGAGGTTGCAGATGCGGTCGGCCTGTTCCACGTCATCATCGAGACATGCAATCCGCAGACCGGTGCCGTCCCCGCCCACCCCGGGTGACATGAGCGCGACGTCGGTCATTTCCTGTCCAGCCACTGTCATTCCCTTGTCAAACGCCGGTTCCGTGGCATCGATCCGCTTCCCCTGCTCATGGTTGGCCATCCCGTGCATTTCTACCGGGTGTGCGTCCGCGTACTTTACTCGATTTGATCGCTCAACTGGCCGGGATGGCTCCAACAACTGTAAAAGTCTGTCAAAACTGCCGGGCCGTCTTTGCGTCGTCGTCGGCCGCCCGTCAGCCGTCATGTCCGCCCGTGGCGGCAGCTCGCGTGCGTCGAAACTCCCGCGGACTTTGTCCGGTGCAGCGTTTGAAGAACCGGCAGAAATACGCCGGGTCGTCGAATCCAAGGTCCAACGCGAGCTGCGCGATCGGCGCCGCGGTATAGGTCAGGCGGCGGCACGCCTCCCGCGCCAGCCGCTCGTGTACGATGCCGAGGGCCGACTGTCCCGTCTCGCCGCGCGTCACGCGATTCAGCCGCTCCGGGGTGAGTCCGAGGGCGCGCGCATACTCGGCCACCGGCAGATGTTCGCGATGGCGCGCCTCCACGAGCACGATGAAGCGCGTGAACAAGGCGTGGCCGCGGGGCTCACCCGGGCGCGCCTGGCGCACGGCCTGCTGGGCGAGGCGCCACACCACCGCGCGCGCGAGCCAAAGCGGAACCGGCGAACCGGCGGCATCGGGCGCAAGGAACTCCTCTGCGAGATCGCGCATCAACGCCGCAAAACGCTGCGTGGCGCCCGCTCCGTCATCGAAATACATCACTCGAGGCGTGCGAAACAGCACGGCCAGGGAGTCGGCCGTTGCGGGTGAGCCGTCCTCCGCGATACCCCGGGCATCCAGGGTGAGCACGAGACCCACGGTCTCGGGTGAGAAGCTGAAGGCATGGACGGCTCCGGGAGGGACCACGATGGTGACGGGTCCCAGACAACGTTCGTGCCGGTCGTCCAACGAAACCGCGGCCGGTCCGGATTCGACCCACAGAATCTGGTGCAGACCGCGATGGGTGTGGGCGGCAATCTCCCATTGATGCCGCCGGCTTCGGGATTGAATCGCTTCGAGGTGCAGCATGTCGGGCGCAATCCCGCCGGCCTCCCCATACAAGGCGAACGCCGGAATGAATGATTTCGAAGATCGACGCGCCATCCACACACGATGTGCAGATTGCGTGAAAAGTGCAAGTTTCAGCGGTGCTTCTGGACACATTCGATGGGACGGCCTGCCTAGTATCCCGCCACATGTCAGGGCGCCGCGCGGCGCGCGAAATGGAGCACCCCACCGATGTTCACGTTTGACCCGTACTCGCCCGCCGTCGATGCGGACCCCTTCCCGTCCTATGCGAGCCTGCGCGACCTGCATCCGTGTTTTTGGAGCGATCAGGCGCAAATGTGGATCCTGTCCAGATACGCCGACATCCTGGCGGCGGGACTCGACTGGAAGACGTATTCGTCGGCAAGCGGCAATCTGATGACCGAACTGCCGAACCGTGCGGGTGCGACGCTCGGAACGACCGACCCTCCCCGGCACGACCGGCTCCGGGGACTGATCCAGCACGCCTTCATGAAGCGCAACCTCGAGGGTCTGAACGGGACGATCCGCGACATTGCGCGGGAAGCCGCCGAAGGCCTGGGTGGAGAACAGGAATTCGATTTTATCGCCGGGTTTTCCTCGAAATTCACGGTCCGGGTGTTGTTTGCCGCCCTGGGGCTGCCCTTGGGCGATGAACAGATGGTGCGCGACACGGCGGTGCTGATGGTGCAGAGCGACCCGCAGACCCGTGCGAAGGGCCCACGCCATATCGCCGCCTACGAATGGATGCAGGACTATGCTGCGACGGTGATCGCCGAACGACGCCGGCGCCCGCAGGACGATCTGATCTCCCTGTTCAGCACCGCTCAGATCGACGGTGACCGTCTCGACGAACGCGAGGTGCTCCTCACCACGACCACGCTCATCATGGCCGGCATCGAATCGCTCGGCGGCTTCATGGCCATGTTCGCCCTGAACATGAGCGAGCAGCATGACGCCCGCCGGCGGGTCGCTGCGGATCCTGCGTTGATCCCGGACGCCATCGAGGAATCGCTGCGCTACAACACGTCGGCGCAGCGCTTCAGGCGCCGCCT
>Ga0182030_10003625_pt1 | contig 33016 bp, 31 predicted proteins | sample 812S3MmetaG_FD_121299 | JGI IMG/M metagenome (GOLD analysis project Ga0182030, IMG submission 121299) | Permafrost microbial communities from Stordalen Mire, Sweden - 812S3M metaG (Illumina Assembly) | ecosystem: Environmental > Terrestrial > Soil > Wetlands > Permafrost | place: Sweden... | reverse complement strand
ATCACGGCGTTCGCGGAAGCCATCGTCTTCTACGCGATCTTCCTCGTCCACTAAACCTGTCTGGAGCGGGGCCGCCCACTTGATCGTGAGGCGGCCCCGAGCCACCCGGCCCACCCGCTTTCTCCCGCATCGGATTGCACTTTATGAACTCGCTCATCTTCCTGGCTGACAGTCCCGCCTTCATGCACTCAATGACGGCGGTCGGCGAGCAGTTTGGCTTCACCTGGCTCCAGTTTCTTTCAAATTGCATCTCCTTTTTGATCGTCTGTTTCCTCCTTCAAAAATTTGCCTACAAGCCGATCGTGTCCGTGCTGGAAGCCCGCCGGGACAAGATTGCCGAAGGCCTCCGCAACGCGGAGAAGATCAAGGCCGAACTGGCTGACGCGGAGAAGAAGAAGTCCGACATCCTGGCCCAGGCGAACGTCGAGGCGCAGCGGATGATCGAGGAAGCGCGAGCCAGCGCCCAGACCGTGGCCGACCGCAAGACGCAGCAGGCAATCGCCGAGGCGGAGCAGATCATTACCAAGGCTCACGAGGCTACCCGCCTTGAGCACGACCGGATGCTGGGCGAGCTAAAGCGCGAAGTGGGACACCTGGTCATCGAGACGACGACGAGAGTGACCGGCAAGATTTTGACTTCGGACGATCAGCAGCGCATCAACGAGGAGACGGCGAGCGAACTCGCGGCGTAAGCAATTACGGCATTCAAGATTTTCCCCCTGCAATGAAATTATCCAAGGAAGTACGCAAAATCACAAAGGAGCTGTTCCAGGCCAGCTTTACCGGCGGGCAGCTCGATGCTGAAAAAGCGCGCGGGTTCGTGACGCAGATCGTGGCCGGAAAGCCGCGGCATTATGTCGATATTTTGAAGAACTACCATCGCTTGATCCGGCTGGAGCTGGACAAGCGGCACGCGGTCATCGAGAGCGCGACGGAACTGAGCCCGGGCACGAGCGAGCACGTGCTGCGCGACCTCAAGACCAAGTACGGCGAGGGCCTGACCACCGATTTTCGAGTAAACCCCGACCTGATTGGCGGCCTGCGCATCCGTGTGGGCAGCGACGTCTGGGACGGCAGCGTCCACGGACGGCTGGACCGTCTGGACCAGGAGCTGGCGACAGTTTAATCCACTTTATCAAATTCCATGAGCACCATTCTCCAAGAACTTGAATCCCAGATCGCCGGCCTGAAGACGACGACCGTGAAGTCCAATACCGGCGTCGTGCGCGAGGCGGGCGACGGTGTCGCGAAGATCGAAGGGCTGAGCGACGTCATGCTCAACGAGATGATCGAGTTCCCCAACGGCCTCTTCGGCCTGGCGCTGAACCTCGAAGAGACCGAAGTGGGCTGCATTCTGCTGGGCGACTACACCGAAGTGACCGAGGGGACCGAGGTCAAGACCACGGGCCGCCTGCTCCAGGTGCCGGTGGGCAAGGGCCTGCTGGGCCGCGTGGTGAACGTCCTGGGACAGCCCGTGGACGGCAAGGGCCCCATTAAGTCGGACGTGAATTACCCGGTGGAAAAGATCGCGCCCGGCATCATCAAGCGCCGGCCGGTCAGCCAGCCCGTGCAGACGGGCATCATGGCCATCGACGCGATGATCCCGATCGGACGCGGCCAGCGCGAGCTGATCATCGGCGACCGTGCGACGGGCAAGACGACCATCGCCATCGACACCATCATCAACAACGCGAACATCAATCGCGAGCATGAGGGGAAGCCGGATTTCCGCCCCATTTACAGCATTTACGTCGCGATCGCGCAGAAGAACTCGAACGTGGCGCGCAACATCGCGGTGCTCGAGGAGCACGGGGCGCTGGCCTACACCATTGTGGTCACCGCGCCCGCGTCCGAGAGCGCAACCAACCAATACCTGGCCCCGTTCGCCGGAGCCGCGATGGGCGAGTGGTTCATGGATAACGGCATGGACGCGCTGATCGTATTCGACGATCTCTCGAAGCATGCCGTCGCGTACCGGCAGGTGTCCCTCATCCTCAAGCGCCCCTCGGGCCGCGAGGCGTACCCGGGCGATGTCTTTTACCTCCACTCCCGGCTGCTGGAGCGGAGCGCGCGGGTGAACGAGAAGAATGGCAACGGCTCCCTGACGGCGCTGCCGATCATCGAGACGCAGGCCGGCGATGTCTCGGCGTACATCCCGACCAACGTCATCTCCATCACGGACGGCCAGATTTACCTGGAAACGGATTTGTTCTACCAGGGCGTGCGTCCCGCGATTTCCGTGGGTCTCTCCGTGAGCCGCGTCGGCTCCGCGGCGCAGATCAAGGGGATCAAGCAGGTGGCCGGCAAGATCAAGGGCGACCTGGCGCAGTTCCGCGAGCTGGCGGCGTTCGCGCAGTTCGGCTCCGACCTGGACGCGAAGACCAAGGCGCAACTCGACCGCGGCCAGCGCATCGTCGAGCTTTTCAAGCAGAAGCAGTACAACCCGCTGCCGGTCGAGCAGCAGGTCGCGGTGCTCTGGGCCATGCAGAACGGCTACTTTGACGAGGTGCCGGTGGAGCGGGTGAAAGAGTACCAGACGAAACTCAATGATTTCATGGTCACGCGCAAGGAGGCCGTCCTGAAGGCGGTGCGGGATAAAAAGCAGATCGACAAGGAAGTCGAGGAGCTGCTGCGCGCGGCCTCGGAGGAATTCAAATCCACCTGGCGATAAGCAATGGCGGCTAACACGCGAGATATTCGGCGCCGGATCAAGTCGATCAAGAATACGGCGCAGATCACGAAGGCGATGCAGATGGTCGCCGCGTCGAAGATGCGCAAGGCGCAGATTGCCGCGCTGGCGGGCCGGCCTTACGCGGACTTGATGAATCGCGTGCTGATCGCCCTCAGCCGGCGGACAAACCCGGAGCTGAGCCCATTGCTCGAAGTGCGCCCGGTAAAGAAGGAACTGCTGCTGGTGGTGAGCACGGACAAGGGCTTGTGCGGCGGCCTGAACACGAACCTGCTGCGGGAGACCCAGCAATTCGACGGCCGGCCGACCTCCTACGTCGCCACGGGGCGCAAGGCGGTGCAATACCTGGCGCGTACGAAGAAAGAACTGCTCGCGGACTTCCACTTGAAGGATTCACCCGGGCTGCTGGACACGAAACCGATTTCGAAATTCCTGATTGAGAAATTCCTTTCGGGTGAAGTGGATAAGGTGAGCGTCCTCTACACGCGCTTCATCAACACCCTCACGCTGAAGCCGACCATTCAAGCCATCCTGCCGCTCTCCCCGGAGGACCTGCCGAAGCCGGTGGGCGAACCGGTCGACGACCAGAGCCTGGAATTCCTCTACGAGCCGAGCGCGCATGAAGTGCTCGCGGGCATCCTGCCGCATTACGTCCACTTCCAGGTCTACCAGATGGTGCTCGACGCCCGCGCCTCGGAGCACAGCGCCCGGATGGTCGCCATGAAGAGCGCCACCGACAACGCGAAACAACTGATCAAAGACCTCACCCTGGAGTACAACAAGGTCCGCCAGGCCAGCATCACCACCGAATTGCTCGAGATCGCCACCGCCCAGATGGTCCTCGGATAGCCCACGCTTTTTCAACCCCGTTTCAGACTCACCACCATGCCCACCGAAACTGCAAACAAAATGACCGGCACCGTCGTGCAGGTGATCGGTCCCGTCATCGACGCGGACTTCACCGGCGCGCAAATGCCGAAGATTTACGACGCGTTAGAGATCGACTATGAGGTCCTGGGCAAGCCCGTCAAGCTGACCCTCGAAGTCCAGCAGCACCTCGGGGAAAGCTGGGTGCGCGCCATCGCCATGTCCACAACTGAAGGCCTCAAGCGCGGCACGGTGGTGACCAATACCGCGGCGCCCATCTCCGTGCCGGTGGGCGAAGGCGTGCTGGGCCGCGTGTTCAACGTAACCGGCGATCCGGTGGATGAAAAAGGCCCGGTCACGTTTACGAAGCGTTACCCGATCCATCGTCCCGCGCCGCCCCTGATCGATCAGGACACGAAAGCGGCGATCCTGGAGACGGGCATCAAGGTCATCGACCTGATCTGCCCCTTCACCAAGGGCGGCAAGGCGGGCGCGTTCGGCGGCGCCGGCGTGGGCAAGACGGTGGTCATCATGGAGCTGATCAATAACATCGCCAAAGGGCACGGCGGCTATTCCGTATTCGCCGGCGTCGGCGAGCGGACGCGCGAAGGAAACGATCTTTACAATGAAATGAGCGAGGCCGGCGTCATCAATCAGGCGAACATCAGCGAGTCCAAGGTGGCGCTCGTGTACGGCCAGATGAACGAGCCTCCCGGCGCCCGTCTGCGCGTGGCGCTTTCCGCGCTCTCCATGGCGGAATACTTCCGCGACGAGAAGAACCAGGATGTGCTGCTCTTCATCGACAACATTTTCCGGTTCTCGCAGGCCGGTTCCGAGGTCTCGGCGCTGCTGGGCCGGACGCCTTCCGCGGTGGGTTACCAGCCGACGCTGGCGGCGGAGATGGGCGATCTCCAGGAGCGCATTACTTCCACCAAGAAGGGCTCTGTGACCTCCTTCCAGGCCGTGTACGTGCCCGCGGACGATCTGACCGATCCGGCCCCCGCGAATACCTTCGCGCACCTGGACTCGACCATCGTGCTGGAGCGCTCAATCGCGGAGCTGGGCATTTACCCCGCGGTGGACCCGCTGGCCTCGACCTCGAAGGCCCTCGCGCCGGAAATCGTGGGCGAGGAGCATTATGCCGTCGCGCGCGGCGTGCAGCGCGTGCTCCAGCGGTACAAGGATTTGCAGGACATCATCGCCATCCTCGGCATGGACGAACTCTCGCCCGAGGACAAGCTGACGGTATACCGGGCGCGGAAGATTCAGCGTTTCCTGTCGCAGCCGTTCCACGTGGCCGAAGTGTTCACCGGCACCCCGGGGCAATACGTCACCACGGCGGAGACGATTCGCGGCTTCAAAGAGATTCTCGAAGGCAAACACGACGACGTGGGCGAATCGAATTTCTACATGAAGGGCAGCATCGACCAGATCAAGTAACAGGATTTTTCGGCCCGCAATACTCCAAGCAGCCATGCCCACGCTCAAGCTCGAGATCGTTACGCCCGAAGCGAAAGTTTTTTCGCAGGACGTCGAGATGGTATTTGTCCCCGGCGTCGACGGCGAGCTTGGCATCCTGCCGATGCACATCCCGCTCATGACGATGATCAAGCCCGGAGAATTGCGCGTCAGCAACAAGGGCCAGGACACCTACATGGCCGTGGGAGAGGGTTTCGTCGAGGTGACGGCCGAAACCGTGACGGTGCTGACCGACATGGCCGTCGAGGAGCATGCCATCGACGAGTCAGCCGCCGAGGCGGCCGTAAAACGCGCGCAGGAGGCATTGAGGCACGGCGAGAATATCGGCGATGAGGAAGTGGCCTCCGTCGAGGCGTCCCTTCAGAAGTCGCTAGCCCAGCTTCACGTAAAGCGGCGCAAGCATCACGGCTAGCCGCCATAGGTCCTATGAGACCTATTGGACCCATAGGTCCCATCCCTACCGATTTCGCGCGCCCGAAGCTTGCCGCGCCCGCGAGACGGCTCCAGAATCGCTCCCGGTGGATTTTCTAGAAAAAGCACAGCGCGTTTTTGAGATCGAGCTTTCCGCGATCGGGGAGGTGCGCGAGCGGCTGAATGGGGACTTCGCGCGGGCCGTGGAGCTCGTGATGTCCGCCGTCGAGAAGCGCAACAAGATCGTCGTGGTCGGCGTGGGAAAGAGCGGCCACATCGGCGAAAAAATCGCCGCGACCCTCACCAGCACCGGCTCCCCCGCCGTGGTCCTTAACTCCCTGAACGCCCTGCACGGCGACCTGGGAGTGGTGGCCGACGGAGACGTCGTCCTCGCCCTCAGCTACTCTGGCGAGACCGAGGAGTTGATCAGCCTGGTCCCCGCGCTGCGGCGCTTTGACGTGAAAATGGTCGCCATGACCGGCAACGCCCGCTCCTTCCTCGCCACCAATGCCGATGTCCACCTGGATGTCCACGTCAGCCAGGAAGCCTGCCCGTTGAACCTCGCCCCCACCTCCAGCAGCACCGCCATGCTCGTGCTCGGCGACGCCCTGGCCATGGTGCTCCTCGAGGCGCGCGGCTTTCAAAAAGAGGACTTCGCCCGATTCCACCCCGGAGGGCGCCTGGGCCGCTCCCTGCTCTTCAAGGTCCACCAGATCATGCGCAGCCCGGACCAGATGGCGCTCCTGCCGCCCGAGACCACAGTCCGCGAAGCCCTTCACGAGATGGCCCACCGTCGCGCCGGAGCCGCCGTCATCACGCAGCCCACAGGCGAACTGGCTGGCGTCTTCACGCACGGAGACTTTGGCCGCCACTTCCAGACCGATCCCGCATTGATGGAAAGAAGGATAGGGGACCTCATGACGCGAAACCCCATCTGCGTCGCCGGCGATCAGCTCGCCGCCGAAGTCCTGCGCATCCTCCAAAAACACGCCATCGACGACCTGGTGGTCGTGGACGCCGCGAACCGCCCCATCGGTATCGTCGATTCGCAGGACCTGGCGCGGTTCAGGCTTTTGTAACAAATCCGAGGTTTCAGATGCGTCCGACGGGCGCGGGCACCCGTAGATTATGGGAGGTATTTCATGCGCGCTCTCAGGTTCGACAAAACCGGCTCATTGGACGAGTTGAGCCTCCAGGAAGTCCCAATGCCCGTGCCCGCGGCTGGCGAAGTGCTGGTGCAGGTAAAGGCGGCGGCGATCAATCCCAGCGATGTCAAAAACGTCCTCGGCAAAATGCACTTAACTACCGTGCCGCGAATCCCCGGCCGGGATTTTGCAGGCGTTGTCGCCGAAGGCCCGGCGAACCTCGTCGGGAAATCCGTATTCGGATCCGGCGGCGATCTTGGTTTCCGCCGCGACGGCAGCCACGCCCAGTATGTCACGCTCCCGGCAAACGGAGTCCTTCCCCTGCCGGCGAATTTGAGTTTCGAGCAGGCTGCCGCGATTGGCGTTTCCTATCTCACGGCCTGGGCCGCCTTGGTGAATCTTGCCCGGCTTGAGGCTGGCGAAACGGTGCTCATTCTCGGCACGACCGGCGCCGTGGGAAGCGCTGCCGCCCGCATCGCCAGCAGCCGTCATGCGCGTGTCATCGGGACGGTGCGAAAGGAATCGGATATTCCTTCAGCCAATGATTTGCCGGTAAATGACTGGGTCAATCTTGCGACCACCGATCTTCCGGCGGGAGTGCGCGCCCTGACCGATGGCCGGGGCGCCGACGTGGGTTTTGACCTCGTGGGCGGAGCGATGTTCGAGAAATGCCTGGCCTCGCTCGCGTGGCGCGGACGCCAGGTGGCAATCAGTTCCAGCCCCAATCCCGTCGTCAGCTTCAACCTCGTGGATTTCTACCACAATGAGTCCAGGCTTCTGGGATTGGATTCCCTCAAACTTGGCTTCGAGGAAAGCGCCGGCATCCTTCGGCTCGTCACACCCGGCATCGAAGCCGGCATCTTTCCGCCCCCGCGCCTGGAGGCATTTCCCTTGGAAGACGGATTGCGGCTATACCGCGAAGTGGACGCTGGAAAAATCAAAGTAAAGCCTGTCCTCGTGCCCTGAGGTTCTGCATTTTTCCACGCGGCGACTGCGTCCCACGCGATTTGGAGAAAAATTCATCGTTATGAACACCATTGAAACGTCCGAGGAAATCAATCGTGATACCCAACTCAAGAAAGTGCAATATACCGCAAAAACCCACAGCACCGGCGGACGGGACGGCGGCGGCTCCAAAAGCTCTGATGGTTGCCTGGAGGTAAAGTTCTCGCTTCCTGGCGGTCCGGGTAACGGCACCAATCCGGAGCAGTTGTTTGCCGCGGGCTGGTCCGGCTGTTTCATCAGTGCGATGAAGCATGTTGCCGGCAAGATGAAGCTGAGGCTATCGCCCGACGTGGCTGTCGATACCGAAGTGGACCTGTGCACAAATGGCGACGGTTACTTCCTCCAGGCCCGCCTCAATGTCAGCCTGCCCGGTTTGGACCGTCAAGTGGCGCAGTCGGTGATAGACGGCGCGCATCAGACGTGTCCGTATTCGAAAGCCACACGGGGGAACATCGACGTCGCGATCAATCTGGTTTGATCCATGCGAATATCGCCGGATACTTTTTCGTGACGAGGCAGGTGGTTGCCCGATGCGCAAACAGAAATCCGGCCATATCGTGAGCATCTTGACGGTTTTTGTTGACCAACCGCTGGGCGGGTGCTCCATACGACTCGATGAACATTCACCCGACTGGGAAATCCCACTTCCGATACCTGCGGTCAATTTTAGTGTTTTACCGCGCGGCTTTGGCAATGGCGGGTGCATTGATACCGATCCATGCCCATGCAGCCGATTTTTACATTAACGCCGCCGGGCCTCGGGGCGATGGCTCGGGTTCCAGCGCGGAGAATGCCGCGGATGCCACCCCAGGTAAGTACAACAGCTTTGTTCAGGCGCACAATGTCGCCGGTACAACAATCATTTATGCTCCGGGAACGTACTACGACTATCCCGCGTTATCCATGTTTAGTGGCGTTACCCACCGGGGATCGGGTATCGATTCGACGATTATCAAGATACCGGACGGCGCGGCGGACGGTTCGTTCACCCCTCTCTTTCTGGCCAATGGCGGTAAGATATCGAATTTTAGGTTTACCGATGCCACCATTGATTTCAATGCTTCGAAATCGGCCTGGTGGAAGAAGGGAACCGGCAAGTGTATCGCCTTCGCCTTTTCGCTCGCCGATCATTGCACCATTCAGCGGATCAAATTCATCAATATCGGATCCAGGAATTCCGAATCGTTCCCCGTCTTCTTCTGTGTCGGAGGTTCGGCCAATGGCCGAATGAATAACAATCTCGTCGATTCCTGCATTTTTACCCAGCCTATCGTCAAGGGAAATACCAACGGAGGTTTAACCTGCATTCAAATGGCGGACATGTTGCCGGGCCTGACGACTGATACCACCAACGTCGCATCCAACAACCAGTTCCTTAAACTCAAATACCCCGAGTATTCGGATCTGCCTTACGCGCAAGGCTGCTCGTGTCCGGCCGCGAAAAATAATATCGCTGACGGGATCGACAGCCTTTGGTTTGTCGAACCCACCACCACGACCTTTGCCGGCGTGACCGTGCAGGTGACGGGCAATACCCTGACCAATTGCGGACCGATCGCATTGGTGCTCATGCATTCCACCGGAAATTTTGCGGGAAACCTCTCCGTGAAAAAGAACACCGTGCTCATGACGCAACACCCTTACGCGTTCCAGGGGCCCGGCGGCCCGCTCGGAGTTAGTGTTGCCACGTATGAAGCCGGTAATTCGCCGGTAGGCAACATCACGGTAGAGGAGAACACCTTCACTGCTCCGCTTCCCCTGGCGGTCTCGCCCACAGCCGTCCGAGTCAACCCCAAGTCGCCGAATTTCTTCCACACGGCGGATTTATCCGTGGCCGGCAATATCCTGATTAACTTCCCGCGTGATGGCAAAGAGTACAACGTATCCGAAGACGCAGCGTACGTTCGGCATTACGCCAATACCGGCAACACGTTCCATGAAAACGTCAAATAAGGGTCAAATCCTTTTGGATGATGGTACGGACAATCCCATTTACAAACCGATCCGGCAGAATGCGGCGAAATTGTTGCAGGCGCTGATTATCCAGATGCCACAATAGGTTAATTCCAGCTTTAATCCGGCCCCCTTCATCCAATGCCTTGCCCGATCCACAGCCAGCCAGACCCATTCGGCGAAGCCCGCCGCAAGGACGGTGTCCTCGTCAATGAATTCCAAGGCGTTCCAGTGCCCATGATCCTCCGGCATGAAGACGTGCGACGCGCCGCGAAAGACTGGCAGACCTTCAGCTCGGACGCCCCGCTTCGCATCCCCATTCCCTCGGAAGAAAATGTGCGCACCGTCCGCCAGCTTCCGCTCGAGATCGATCCCCCCGATCACACGGACTACCGCGCCGTGGCCGAGCCGTTCTTCAACAGGGCCAAACTGCCTCAGGTCATCACCGGCATCGAAGAGCTTGTGCGGGGGCTTCTTGCCGATGCGCTCACCCGCGAGTCCATCGAGATTGTCCGCCAGTTCGCGATTCCGCTGCAGTCCCGCGCCCTGGCCCGCCTGCTCAACATGCCGGACTCGGAAGCGGAAATCTGGATCGGCTGGGGCACCCATATCTTTCGCGAGGGCGACGGCACGTCGAAGGGCGCCGCGCTTGAGGCTTATTTGAACGGCCTATACGACCGGGGCGAAGCCGGAAACGGTGAGGACTTCTTTAGCGCCCTGACGCGCGCCTCATTTCGAGGGCGCAAGCTCACACGCGAGGAAATGCTGGGCTACGGAAGCATTATGTTCGCCGGCGGACGCGACACCGTCATTAACTCGATCTCCGGCATCATCGGCCACTTGTCTGCCAATCCGGCGGACCTTGAGTACCTGCGGGAGGATCAGAAACGGATCGTGAACGCGGGCGAAGAGTTCTTTCGCGCCATTTCTCCGGTAACCCACCTTGGACGAGTGTGCCCGGCGAAAACCGATATCCACGGGGTGAGTGTCGAGCCCGGCTCTCTCGTCTCATTGTGCTTTGCCTCGGCCAATTACGACGAGACGGTGTTCGACGCGCCGGAAGTTGTGCGCCTGGACCGCAAACCGAACCCGCACGTCGCCTTCGGCTTCGGCCCCCACCTCTGCCTCGGCGCGGCCCACGCGCGACTGGTCGTCCGCAGCCTCCTGAAGTGCCTCTGCGAGCAGGTCGGCGGAATCTCGACGATTGCCGCGGAGGGAAAAGTCGAACGCGAAGAGCGCTACAATCGGCCCCTCGCCTACGATTCCCTGACCGTTCGGTTCACTGCCCGCGGGTGACAGTGGGCGCACCGCGGGGACTTCTCTATGTAAGTCAATCCTATCCAGCTTTTATCCATAGCATCGCACTTCAAAAATCGCGGCTGGGGCTCCCCATGTCTCCAGCACGCGGAAGATGAGAGCCTTCGTGCAAATCGGATTTTCCAATCGGTGGATGGCGTGACTGAGGTGCTGGTCATCTGCCCGCGCAATCACCTGGTTTTCGTCATCCAGTACTTCATAGCGTTTTGCTCCAAATACGACTGCGCGTTCAGGATGCCCCATAAGGACTGATTCCATTGGATGGTCGAAGTCCCCATCAAAGAAGAGGTGTATTTCGGAAATGGTTTGAGGCGCGTCCCAATCCAGACGCAGGCTGACGTTGCCGGCCGCCGGTTCGGCAACCCACGCGTTGGGCTGACAGGTTGGCCGCTGCCAGCCGTTCAGGACATTGTCTGGCTCAAACACCGCGAGCGGAGGCTGCACTTGGAATGCAAGATTCTGGTTTCCCGGGCGCCGATCGGGGCGGAAGACATCGAAGTCTTCTCCTCCGACGCGGGAGCTTTGCTCTTTGCCAACATGGAGAAGGCGCAACAAACCGGTAATACGAGTGTTCGAAGTGCGGAGGGAAACAGCCTCCGCGGCCGCAAAGCAAACAAACACGTAAGCGGCTTGGTCCAGTTTCAAGTCGAATTCCAGGCGGACTGGGATGTCCTCGCCCGCTGGCAAGTCAACAATTTTGCGACTGAGGATAACATCAGGCGTATGGTGCCAGGGATCGCTCGGGGTTCGCAGCTCCACCGTCAATTGTGCAGCCTCTCTGACACTAGCGCGGAAGGTAATAGCCGGGATGGATCCCGGAGAGAGAGGGATCATTTGTGCGATAGTTTGCGTCAAGGCTAGCAATGGCCCGTCGGCAGGGAGATTGCTCAAGCGCAGCACACTTGTTGCCGAGGGCCGCGCTTGTCGCGCAAGGTCCGCCGCGTCGGCGCCGCGCACACGCGGAATGTAGTTTCCGGTTCGCACCAAACGCTGCTGCAACTCTGCCATAAGATCCGCGGCGCCAACCGCACGGGGGAGGATTCCGTGTTGCTTGCAAAGAACGGCCGCATGGCCGACTGCCTGGGCTCCGGCGGAGCAGGTGGCCATGACGCGCGTGGAGCCGAATGCGACGTGTGAACTGCTGGTGATGCGCCCCACCAGAAACAGGTTCTCGATGTTGCGACTGTAATAGCACCGATAGGGGATGGGATAGACCCCCTTGGAATGGAGATGGTGCGAACCGGCGATCTCCGCGAAGACCCCGTCTGCCGGATGCAGGTCGATGGACCAGCCGCCGAAGGCGACATCATCGGGATGCGGGCCGCGATGGACAATGTCGTGCTGTGTGAGGATATAGTCGCCTTCGAACCGGCGGCTTTCGCGTTTGCCCGGTATCTGGCCCATCCATTCAAGAGTAAGATTTTCGGCTTCGGGGAACTTACCGGAATTCTTCATGTAATCCCAGACGCCATAGACCACTCGCCAAAGTTCCCACTTGATTTCCTCGGTCTGATGAACCGTGTCGAGACGCCCTCCCCATTCTATCCACCAAAGCCTGCAACCTTGCTCGGAGGTGTTGAATTGCCGGTAGCGCGGGATCAGCTTCTCGACATCTTTCAATGCAAATGCGGGCGGCACAAACCTGACCGGTCGGCCGGCGTCCTTGGTGTAAAAGTAAATCGAGTGGCCAAGCAGGCCGCCAAAATCGCCGCTGGGCGCGAATCCTTCGCCAAATTCCTCCTTCGATTCCGCCCCCATGCGGAAGGCCGCTCCCGAAAGGAATCCCACCACTCCATCGCCGGAAGCATCGCAAAAGAGCGGGGCCTCGACGCGATAGAGCGTCTCATTCTGGCTGCAATAGGCGGTGACGCTCTCGATACGATCGGGGATCGATTTGCCAACTTCGAAGCAGGCGGTATTCAGCAGGAGCGTCAGGTTTTTTTCAGTGCGCGCCATCTCCAGCAGGACGGTATCAAAGATGAGTGGGTTTCCCTCGGGATTGCGCCAGAGGTTTTCCATCATGATTTCGTTGATGACGCCTCCCTCGCGAGCCCACCGATTGTTGGCGCCCCCGTGACAGGTGGCGCCAAGAAGCCAGAGGCGGATTTCGCTCGAGGCGTTGCCTCCGAGCACGGGCCGGTCGTGGATTAGCACCACCTGGGCGCCTTCTCGCGCGGCGGTGATGGCGCAGCAGAGGCCGGCCACGCCGCCGCCGATGACGGCGAGATCGGCGCAAAGACGGACTTCGTGGAGGGAACGCGCGGGAGCGGGGCCTTGTACTAGCATGGGAAAAGCATGCCTAATACGCCGCTGCTCGACAATATCCCGAACCGTGGACAAAGTTGCACCGAGCCGGTGATACGATGAAGCTAAAGTCCGTTCATGAAGAAGAGTGGGTCGCCCGGCTCGCTGCGCCCCGCACCCACCTGATCGTGCGGCTAATGAACTTTCCCTTCCGATTTTTTGCCCCCGAGGGGTGGGATACCGGCGATGTCGCATTGACGGACCATCTTGTCTACCTTGCCGTTCGCGGGCGGTGCAGGGTGATGCTCGCCGGCCAGGAGAGGGCGATAAGGGCCGGCGATATCTATTGGGCGAATCCAGGCACGCGCATCCGGCTGTTTCGCGTCGCCGGCGAAACGCAGCCGCAGCTTTACCGGTTCCGCTTCTCGCTGATCGAGGGAGGAAGATCGCTGCGGCTGCCGTGGGACTATCGGTTATGCCAGGTCGGGCCGGAGGCACTGGATTGGGCGCGGCAATGGGTGGAAGAATCGGAGCACCCGGGCGTTTACTCCCAGCCTCGCATGAAGTCCCTTGCCATACTCTTTTCCCTGGCGGTTTTCGAAGGATTCCGGGATGGCGAGGAGCCATCAGGATGCAGGCTTTCCCGGGAAATGTGCGCGAATTTAACGGATTGGGTGATGCAGCATTCCTCACGGCGGTTCAAGCCATCGGACCTTGCGAGCCGATGCGGATTGAGCCCCGACTATTTTTCACGCCTCTTTCGCCGTTCCTTTCGGATAAGCCCCAGGGCATGGATTTTGAAACAGCGGCTGAGGTATGCCTCTGGGATGCTGGCCGAGTCGGACCAAAGCGTCTCCGCCATCGCAGGGGACTTGGGTTATGAGGACCTTTATCTCTTCAGCCGGCAGTTCAAGAAGGAGTTTGGCTTGAGCCCGCGAGCGTGGCGCAAGAGCCACCGGACATCATAAGTCTGTTAAGGTCTGCCCTGTCCTTCCGCTTTCGTAATCCTGAGAGGCAGACGCAGACGGGCTCGATGCTTGAAATATGACAAGGACCTTTTAGGCTCACACCCATAAATTTCGGTCCAGCGTTCGATACTGAATCGCCTCGCTGACATCCTCCGACTCTATCTGTTCGCGCCCTGCCAGATCGGCAATGGTGCGAGCCACCTTGAGGATGCGGTCGTAGGCGCGGGCGCTGAAGTTCAACTCCGATATCGCCACTCGCAGGAGTTCCTGTGACGGCTCGTCCAATTGGCAATGCTCTTTCATTTGGCGCGGGTTCATCCGTGCGTTGCACCTCACTTTGCTCTTGCCGAAGCGGTCGTGCTGGATGCGGCGGGCGGCTTCGACGCGGGCGCGGATGGCTTCGCTGGGCTCGCCGGGCGCTTTGCCGGAAAGCTCCTCGTATCTTACGGCGGGGACTTCTATGTGTAAGTCAATCCGGTCTAGTAATGGGCCACTTATGCGCTGGCGGTATTTTTGGACCGCATTGGTGCCGCAGCGGCATTCGCGGCGAGGATCGCCATAGTAACCGCAGGGGCAAGGATTCATCGCGGACACGAGCATGAATTCCGCTGGGAAGGTCATGCTCCCCGCGGCGCGAGATACCGTTACCTTCCCATCTTCGAACGGATGCCAGTGTAACAACTTTCCGTGCATTGGGTTAAAAACTGTGGACGGAGCGTGAATCCGACGATGTCGCCATCTTTGAAATCCACCGTCGAGTAGAGTTGATCAACGATCTTTTTTTGTTCCGCCGGATTCCTAATCCGCGCGAACGCCATGGCGCCGCGTGCGATCAACATTGCCAATTTTTGAATATCAATCTCGTCAGGCCCCAGCGGACCCGTCCTCGCCGCCAGCGAAAGTTCCTCTGCTTTGATTAGCCCGGTTCGCTTGGCCAATTCTTCGGGCGTGATGAGTTCCTTTTCGTAGGCGTCGATCAAGAGCGCACGACGACGACGCAATTTTCCTCGGGCGGCTTCGACGTTCTCGACCGTCGGCTCCTTCGCGCGGCCCTTGATGCTTCTAATAGCGTGGTCGATTATTTCCCGCATCGTCTCCGGCTTCGCAAGATGTTCTGCCGTAAAGTGTCGCAGCGTGTCGTCGATATCGGCCCTTCGAGCATGTTTGAACCCGCACCCGCCGGTCTTGGCTTTGTGCCGCGGAGTATTTGACCTGCACCGGTAGTATGCTCGACCCTTCAGATTCGTCGAACCATAAAGCGGGCATCCACAGTATCCGCACCGCGCGATGCCCCCCACTAGGAAGATCACGCCCGATGAGTGCGCCCGGATATCGCGCCATCTGTGACCGGCGGCATCGAGAATGGCCTGCACCCGCTCGAAGCGATCGGGCGCAACGGCGGGCTCAGAAATAACCTGGACCCGGATCACCTCTTCCGGTGCGCGTTTGACCTTTCCCCTCGCTGCCTGCCGACCGTCCGGGCCAACTCGCTTTGGCCCGCCCCGCTTCGAGTCAATAACCCGCCACCCGGTATAGATGGGATTGCGGAGCGTGACCTTCAAACCGGTGGCTTTCAAAGCCACCCGGCGCGACAATTCGTTGAAATTGGAGACGCCCTCTTCGTCAATGAGGCGGAAGGCTTCGACGATCGCGTCGACCTCAGGAGTGTATGACCAAGCGTGCGTCTTCCGGTCGTACGCAACGCCACGGGGAAGCGTAAGTGCCGAACCCGCGTGACGTCCCTTTTTACGCATCTCTTCCTTCCCGCCTTCCATCCTCGCCCGAATTGACGCGAGTTCGCTTCCCGCCATAGCCGCTTTAAGCGCCGTAAGCATGAATGTGTTCCCGCCCGCAAAGTCCAGCACGCCATCGTCTGCGAAGATCACCGCCTTCGCGTCCTGAAAAGCCTGAAAAACTCCAAAGTCTTCAAAACGATCCGTGCGCGCAAGCCGGTCCAGGGCCGCCACAGCAATCCCGTCCACGGCGCCAGTGCGCACATCCTCGATTATCTCTTGAATCTCGCGGCAATGCCTGACCGAGGTGCCGGAGACATCGACCAGTTCCACGGTCCGAACGCATTCGAGGTCATGCACTCCGCACACCCGCTCCACGGCAGCCTGCTGCCGAGCAATGCCCACCTTATCGGTTGCGGCCTGCTCCGAGGTCGAGACGCGCAACAAGGCGATGACCCGCTTTTTCATACTGCCAACTCTGCCAGTTCCGCCGCGACCTGAAAAGCTGTTTCCCGGACTCCCTTTTTTACCGCCGCAGAAAGAAGTCTCATAATTTCGTCCCCGCGTTGCGCTTGTTCGATGCGCGCGCCCGGATCTCGCGCCGTCTGTGACCGACTCCATCGAGAATGGCCTGCACCCGCTCGAAGCGATCCAACGCAACGGCGGGCTCGGAAATAACCTGAACCCGGATCACCTCTTCCGGTGCGCGTTTGACCTTTCCCCTCGCCGCCTGCTGACCGTCCGGGCCAACTCGCTTTGGCCCGCCCCGCTTCGAGTCAATAACCCGCCACCCGGTGTAGATCGGATTCCGGAGGGTGACCCTCAGGCCGGTGGCTTTCAAAGCCACCCGGCGCGACAATTCGCTGAAATTGGAGATGCCCTCTTCATCAACGAGGCGGAAGGCTTCGACGATCGCGGCGACCTCGGGAGTGTAAGACCAAGTGTGCGCCGTCCGGTCGTACGCAACGCCACGGGGAAGCGTGAGTGCCGAACCCGCGTGACGTCCCTGTTTGCGCATCCCTTCCTTGCCGGCTTCCATCCGCGCTCGGAGCGTCGCGTTTTGAGTTCCTACGATTGCGCCTTTGAGCGCCGTAAGCATGAAAGTGTTCACGGCGCCAAAGTCGAGCACGCCATCGGCGGCAAAAATGACCGCTTTCGCATCCTGGAACGCTTGAAATACTTCGAAACCTTCGAACCCGTCCGTGCGGGCAAGCCGGTCCAACGCCGCCACAGCAATCCCGTCTACCGCGTCGGTACGCACATCCTCGATAATCTCCTGAATCTCGAGGCAATGCCTAACCGAAGTACCGAAGACATCAACCAGTTCGACCGTTCGAACGCAGTCGAGGCCATGCACTCTGCACACGCGCTCCACAGCAGCCTGCTGCCGAGCAATGCCAACCTTATCGGCCGCGGCCTGTTCCTCGGCGGAGACACGCAGCAATCCTGTGACTCTCCTCTTCATAAGCGCCACTCTACCAGTTCCGACGCGACCTGAAAAGCCGTTTCCCGGTCGCCTTTTGCAACCGCCGCAGAAAGGCGCGTGATGATCTCGTCCTCACGTCGCGCCTGCTCGATGAGTCCGCCCACAATATCGCCGCCTATGTCACGCGGCGACCTCTCTGAATGAGTTGTGGATTTAGCAGTCACAATCGCTTTATCTGAGATTACGTTTATTCACCAATTGTTTCACTCGAAAGAGTCTCGAACGGGTCAGCATCCCTTCACCGGCTGTCCGGCTCCCAACCCAACATCTTCAAGCAGAGCCACTGAAAACAACGTCTCGAATGCTACTATTCCACCTATCTCGTCAAAGCTAAGCATTCCGAATCCGGGGAGTAATGCTGTGGCAAGAAATGGGAATGCATTGGGGCACCGTGGAATATCGTTGGCACTCATCAGGCCAGGAAACCGATCTATCAATGATGCGCACATCGCCTCAATTACCGGCCAGTACGTTGCCGCTCCTTCCTTCCAAACAAGCAAATTGCAGCTAATAGGAATGGAGTCGCGCTTGATATAGAAGGCCACCCCATTTCTTCCGCGAGTGACATCCACGCGATACGGGGAGAAAAATGGTATAGGGCCGCCGTGATGAATCAACGGGCGCGCTAATGCGATCTGATTACGCGAAGCGGCGCAACTGATTGGTGCATTTTCACCCGTATTCAGTGTTAAATGATGAATGATGGTACTCATGTGTTGATAACTTTGTTTTGTGGATTTTGGTTTATGTGTATTTTTATAGCTATTCGAACGCTTTTACGTTTGATCAGAGAACACACTAAAAGGGGTGATCGAGGGGCGTGTTGTAGTATTCAATTATTTCGGCGGTTCGCCCTTCGTTCGCGCTTTCCGGCAGGTTGGCACGCTCGAACAACACGTTCATCGGCCATAACCCTTCCGCGATGAATTCTGAAAGCTCGGAGGTGTCGACAGTGATCATCGTGGCCGAAAACCCTTTGTGTTTCACGCACGACAGGTCTTTCATGCAACATGCGGTCAAAATCATCAATCCGCCGGTACCAACGTCGCAGAAGAAAAACAAATAAGGCCACCTGCGGCAAAGGGTCTGGTAGAATGTCCGGACTTCATCGATGGTGTATAGCTCCCGCGGGTCATCGTCGTAGCCTTCGACAAAAAAGACGAATCGCCCCATCAGGCTCGCGAGGTCTTCGCCGTCCGGAAGCACGTCCTCGCCGAATTGCCCAAGGAACCCCCCCAAGTCCAGAGCCTCGACTTCCTTTCTCTCAAAAACCACCGTGATTAGCTCAGGCTTCGCTTTCGGGTGGTCGGTCAGTATCGCTGTTATATTCATAATATGCATTCTTGTGTATTTATTGGGCGCGAAACCATTAAGCCGGGCTAATTAGAGAGGATGTGTCGAATCGTTGGCGGCACGGCAGATACGGTACGTGCCGGCAGAATGCGGGAAGCTCGAAGCGCTTTACCGGGCGTCCGTTTTGATGATCCCAGACCGAGGCCTTCCATTCCTTCCGGGTGTCATCCTGACTGAATCTTCGGTCGAAGGCACGATCCTCGATGACAATGCCGATTCGATTATCGCTGTCATCTTCGAAGAGCCATTCTATGCATTTGCACCCGTCCATGAGTCCCGCGGAGACGACGACGTGCTTTGCTCCTCGCCTCATTCTGTTGATGCTGGATCGGAAATTGGGCGGCACGAGCAGACGGAATGTCCCGGCGTTGCCCGACAGGTAAAAGAGTCCGCCTTTTGCCCATTCAGAATCCCAGTAGTTGGTATCGACAATGTCGCCTTCATCGTTATGGATTTCAAGCATCAGGCCTGGCACGTGTGCCATTGTTAGTATGTTCATGATTATCTATTTTGCTTTCGTTTGTTTGTGTGGGGTTTGTTAAAATCAGATACGGTGTACTCCGATCAGGGTTTCCTGCTGTGCAAAGCTATCGAGGCGGCTGGGTGCGCCCACAATTCCGGTGTTCACTTCTCGTGGGGTTCCTTTTGATTCCAGCGGTTTCAAGCTGCGCTTCCGAATATATCCTTTCGAAGGCACCGATCCAGCTTATGTCAAAGCCCGCGAAACCCGCCGTCGGGAGCAGCACTGTTGCGAGCCACGGGAGACTTTCAGGACGCTGAGGAATCGTGTTTGCATTCATTACGTCGGGAAATTCGTCACACATTGATAGATACAGATCCTCGATTTTACGCCAATGTCCCGCTGCTTCGTCAGTCCATACCAATAAATTGCTGGTAATGGGAACGAAGTCGCGGTAAATAGAGAACTCTGCGGCGCCTTGCACATGATTCACCCTGACGCGATAGGGTGGGCAATTTGGTATGGGGCCACCGTTATGAATCAGGGGGCGCATTAACGCCATCTGATCCGCGGGAGTGATGCCGTCGAATCGCGCCACGTGGCCGGTGTTAAGTGTTAGATGGTGGATGATGGTGCTCATAGGTTAGTCAGACTTTCTTTGGTATTTGCTTGTTTATGTTTTCTTCTTTTGTGTGGCTCGCATGGATTGTTGTAATCAATAGCGGCGTCTTGTTCTCCGGCTCATTTAGAATAAAGGTCGTAGTAGCGCAGGATTTCGGCGGCTCTGACCAGGCTTGCACTCTTCGGCATGCGCGCCCGCTCGAACATCTTGTCCATTGGTGGCAACCCGGCTTTGATAAATTGAGAAACTTCGGCTTTCCTGACCCTCATCGGTGTGGCTGGCCATTCCTCGTGATTCACGCACGCCCGTTTTTTCATGCAACACGCGGTCATCTTTATCAGCTCGTTAAAACGAAGATCGCAGAAGAAAAACCAATACGGCCACTTTCGGAATAGCGTCTGGTAGAATGTCCGAACTTCTTTGACGGCGTAGATCTCACGTGGGTCGTGGTTGTAGGCGTCGGGAAAGAAGACGTATTGGTCCATCATGCTCGCAAGTTCTTCGCCCTTCGGAAGCGCGTCCTCGCTGAACTGCGCAAGGAAATCGTCGAAGTACAGGGCCTCAACCTCGTGCCACTCGAATACCACCCGCGTTGATTCCGGCCGTGTTTTCGTGCTACTGCCTCGTATTGGTGTAGTGTACATGATATGTTTTTTCTTTGTGGTAAGTTGTCGGTTGTTGGTCCGCTGCCGAATTGGACATTTATTTGATTGGTTTAAGGCATGGTAGATACGCGACGTGCCGCCAGTATGCGGGAAGTTCAAGACACTTTATTAAGCGTCCGTTCTGCTTGTCCCAGACCGAAGCCTTCCACTCCCTGGGGGTATTATCATGCCTGAATAGGACATCGCAGGCATAGGCCTCAATATGGATGGCAAACGGCGTGTCGGTGTCATCCTCGAAGAGCCATTCTACACATTCGCGCCCGCACATGATTCCTGTGGATATGACGACGTGCTTTGCGCCACGTCGCATATTGTTAATGCTGGAACGCAGATTGGGCGGTACGAGCAGACGGGATGTTCCAGCGTTGCTGGACATGAATAGACGACCCTGTTTGGCCCATTCAGTTTGCCAGTAATTTGTATCAACAATATCTCCTTTATTGTTGGTAATAGTCAGCAGCGTGTTTGCTTGTGGTGTTAGTCTTGTTGGTTTGATGTTAATCATACCCAAGATACTGGATGCCCTTTTTTTTCGTGCATCTCGCCGTCCATGCTGGTTGCCGTGAGGAAGGCGCGAACTCTTATGCCCTCGCTTTGGAGAGCACTGAATTGACCGTCGAAATGGAAAATGCGCAACGCTTTCGCCGCTCGATTCAGCGAAAGACCGAAATGTGCAAGCGGTGGTGGCAAGACCAGCGCCGAATTTTCACTCTGGTTTCAGTTCGCAGGTCCAGGCGCGAAATTGGGAAGGTGGTGGGTCCGATTTAAGAACGGTTAGTTGGGTATGCGGAAAAACTGGCTGCGAACGACGAAGGCGGATATGTCTAAACGACCGCTCTTCCGAGGGAACCCCGCTGTTTCAGAAATATCGGCAGCCGATGAAATAGCCGCTTATTCCTCAGGCCCTTTGAGGTCCCATTTTACGGACAATTCCTTCGCCGCCTGCTCGGGGTTGATTCCAAAATCCGGCTGCTTCCATAAGAGCGCCGGCACACCATGGAATCCCATAGCCGGACTGTTGAAGCCCGTGGCTAGGCCCACGGCCCCGGCGGGCAACGTCAGGCGTGGTGGTCGGGGGATTTTTAGTTTTTCCTTTTCACGGAATTCCCCATGCGCGAGCAGAACCTTCCGGCGCAACGCATGGAATGAATAGCCATTGCCATTGCGGAACATGGTTCTGATTTTCCCGTTCAGCGATTCAGTCATGGCGTTGCTCTCGCCGGCAACGAAATATGCCAGGATTTCCTTGCGCCAGCCGCTGAGAACTTCGCTGGTCTTCTTGAAAAACCTAAACTCCTCTCTGTCAAGCTCTTCAAGTTTTTTAATGTCTTTCTGCCATTGCTGTATTCGCGCGTCCGCTTCTGCCGAGTTCTGGGCGTGCCATATTTTCCGATACCGGTCCAGAATTTCGTAGCAATCCCGCAGCAACGGAAACCGTGATAGCATTTTTTCCAGTGCAGTTATCTCGTCCGGGCTGAGTTTGTTACGGTTCGCTAGGAGCAGTTTGCTGTCATTTGTCATTCGCCCATTCTTCCACCCTTCCAAATCGTAGCGGACAAACTTTCTCGCGCGTTTCATGCCCCTCTGGGCATAGTCCACAGCATGGAAATGATCAACGACTATCCGGCATTCAAGGTTGTCGCGCACCACCCTGCGATAGGTTTCCCATGCGTCCATTGACACCGATTCAACGACGCTTTTTTCAGAAAGGCCCTCGAAGAACCCCCTGACCGTCTCCTCCTTGCGATTCTCAAACATCTCCACGATCGTTCCGGCCTCGATGTTTACAACAACCCCGTACGTCTTAGCCCCCAACCGCACCTCATCAATCCCCATAATCCGCGGGGTCACGATGTTTCTCGCCGCGACCTTCATCCGCGCCGATTCATCGAAAATCAACCGAACCGTTTTGCTGTCCAATACCAAATCTCTTGCCACCACCGCGTACGGAGAAAGGATAGCCGCGTCCTCAATGAATTTCACCAGCCGATCCGTCATCTTATGCGCTTCGTTCACGTGGGGCAATCTCTCAACGGGGAACGCGTTGCACTTCAAGCACCTGAACTTCCTCTTAGACACATCAGCGGCGATCCTTTTGTGCCCGATGTTAACGTCCCGAATGTAAATTTGCCGCCAACTGTTGATCCTCATCTCCCCTCCGCATTTCGGGCAGGCGGGAATCTCTGTACGTATCAGTTCCACATCGAGTCTGTCCCAGTTCTCGATGCTCGTCACTTTCAGTATCCGGTATTCCGGAAAATCGTACATGTCCGCCGTCGGAGCACTCAATGTGCCAATTCTCGGCGATGCGTACTGCGACGCCTTTATTGCCCAACAAATCCGGGGGCTGCGCAACGCAATCACCGCACCCCATATTGTCACGACGCCCAGCCTGGATTTTTCCGACTGCGGCAGGGAAAAAGCCCGGTTTGCTCAATTCACCGCGGCCCATCCGATGATTACGATGCAATCTTCATTTGCCATCTCGCCCCCTTTCTTGGCTTTTTGGCGAAATCCCGGGCCGTATGGTAAAATGGCAGATGACGACAGAATCAAATCTCGAAAGCGACACGACGAGCCTCGATCTCCTGACGGAAAACAGGATCGTGGTGCGGGAATCGTCGTTGTACGCATGCATGTCGTTCGACAGGTCGGAGCCGCTATCAGCCGAGGAAGAGGGTGAATTCAACCGGTGCCACGCCGCTGTGCTCGCCCATCAAATCAGCGCCATCGAAGCCGCCTTGGCTCTCGTGAAGATCAAGGAGCGGCGCCTGTACCGGGACCGGTTTCGGAGTTTTCGCGAATATTGTGCGCACTTCAAGGGCCGGCGAAAAACATATGCGTATGGCCTCTTGGCTTTTGGCGAAATACTGTCCCAATTGTCCGCAACTGCGGACATTCCAGCCTTGCCATCCCACGAAGCTCAGGTCCGTCCCCTGGTGGCGGTGCCCGCCTGCGATCGTCCCGCTGTCTGGCGGCTCGCTGTGGAGCAGCGAGGCATCGGAGAGGTCACAATGCATGGGGTGACGGAGGCTCGGGAAGCATTTTGGACAGAGCATCCGTCTCAACGTCCGCCGGCCAGGAAGACTTCCGGCGGGAATCCGGATACACACCGCCGCGGGGAAGGAACGAAGCTGCATCCGATCCTGCGGAAGGGCAGGCAGGGCCACGCCGCCGGGAAAGGCGCCCCGAACGCCCGATCTGAGCAGAGGGCTAAAAGGAGTGCGCCTGAGCAGTCCCAACCGAAACCGCAGGCCAAGACTTTGGAAATCGGGGCGGACAAACTTGCTAGAATTCGCCGCCGGCTCAAAAGGGCGACGGAAGCGATTGCTGAAATTCACGCGTTGCTATCCCCTGTCGAGAATCAATCTCTCGATGAAAAACAGCCTCGTCGCCGGGACCGCCGAAATACGCGGGTGAAGCCCAGGGGTTAGCGGACCCATTGATGACGCGACGGAGCTTGGCGGCGTTGGCGCGGCGGGGTGCGGCGGGATCGGCCCCTTCCGCCGACAAGCGATCCTCTCCGGCACGGTTCCCCGGCCGCGGTCTGGGGCGGGGCAATTTGCCCCGCCGTATCTGGCTCCATGCGAAAATGGACAAAAACCATGGTGGCGGGACGAGCCGGATACCTCTTTTTCGCGGTGGGCGACTGCGCGAATTTGGCTTTTGTGCCGCTACAATGCATTGACGCTGTCGACTGCCTCGATCGTGACGAGTTTCTTACTGGGCGTTGGCCTTGGATCAACAATGTTTGCAATCAAGTTGCCTTTTGGTCCCATACCTGGCCGGACATGGATCGTCCGGCGCTTCCAAATTCCAGTGGGGTTGAGGCGTTTTTGCAGCGACTCGCGGAAAGGATTCGCGCAGCGCATTGATTCTTCGCATTTTGGTTTCAAAAAACCTGTAAAGAGGCGTAATCGAACAGCGCCAATTCCCTTCCGCCGCTTGCACGCCCGTCAATCTTAACACGCTCGTAAGGTGTTCCTCCGTGATCGAGAATCGTGCAACATCTGTCGGTAAAAGAACTGGGAACGGCGAGAAACGCCAATGTTCTTGCACGGGTAACTCCGACATAAATGACCCTCTTGGCCTCGGAATCAGTCCTTTCTTTCCACGCCTCAAAAACCTTTGACGTGCGGTTAAGCGGTGCATGATCCGGTTTTAAAACCACACAAACCGCCTCGTATTCCCGCCCCTTCGCCTCATGAACTGTTGAACAAGAAAGGCTTTTGATCACCGGCGCGCGAAGGTGCTCCGCCCATTTCTTGGTTGGAGGGCGTCGAAAAACTTTTCCCAGCGTCTGCCCCTGGGGAAGAATCAATTGAAGCCGACTCATCTGATTACGCACACTATCAACCCAATCACATCGCTCCTGATCAGTGTCATTACACGTTTTTGGCAATTGCATCAATACATCCAAAGCTTGTCGCCGTAATTCTCTCCGATTTAGCTTCGCTCTCTCAATAACGCGGACAGGGTAACGATCCTCCTTCTCATTCCAATGTCGCAAAAGAATAAGTAACAGCCTTTCCATCGTTTGCAGAGCAGACTCACGCGTCCGCTTTGTTGCCGATGGCGACCAGAACTCCCCTACTATTCGAGCGACAGTCTCAATTTGAGAGGTCCCACAAACATCGGACAAAATCGGATTGCCCGCCGCCCGCTGAGCATCGTCAAGCTTATGCGCAAGAACAATACCATCTTTGCTAGAAAGTCCAACATTTGCGGTCTCAATGCGTTCGATAAATAGCTGCCCGATATTTCCTGTGATTTTTCCGGAATAGGCTGCAACGATTACTGGGTGGGTGATACCAGCCGTGCTCCCGAGAGCGGAATCAGGCTCCCGTCGGTTGCGAAGAGTGGCGGCCAACGCGCAGATGGGTTTGCTGCTCCTGAAATTTCCCGTCAGACATAGCCGATCCCCGACTTTGTAAGTTTCCCCAAATTTTAGCAGGTCAGTAGCAGAACCGTGACGGAATGCGTAAATCGCTTGGTCCGGATCACAAACGACAGTTACGCGAATGCCATGGCTCCGAAGCCAAACGAGAATATCAAGATCGAGAGGATTGCAGTCCTGAGCTTCGTCGACAATGACCTCATGAAAGCGAGCTTTGATCGCCTTGCCAAGTGCCTGGCTCCAATTAAAATCTTGAAGATGGCGCCTTGCCTCAATTCGGGCATCGGCCGTGCTGATAAGACCGTGCTTCCTATAAAGTGCGTTACGCATTCTCTCCGCCACATTTTGATAATCCTCTTGATATTGGGTCACATGTTTATGCAACGCGAGATGCCCTATCCCCGCCAATTCGACGACTCCGGTTTCGGCATCGAATTTGTCCAAACTCAATCCTTCGCCACGGAAGGCCTTGCTCCCGGTTAACCGCACGTTTACCCCCAAAGTGTCCCAACTATCGATAATTATGGGACGAGAGGCGCTTGCTGCAATGCCCGGTGGTAAAACTATGAAGTGCCTGACAAAGGCGTCGAAGGTTCCAACAAAGTGCGGGAATCGCAGAAAGCGAGCAATGTCCGCCTTGCCGCAGTCCTCGATGAACTTTTCGACGGCAGAATTTGTGAATGAGAGCATGGCGAGCGCCCGTCGTGGCGGCAAAGCGCGCGCAATGCGTGCTACACGTGCAACGATGGTCCGTGTCTTACCGGCACCCGGGCAGGCTTCCACGAAGGCTTCTCCGCCGTGATTTGCAAAACGATCCTGTTCAGGTGTTGGTTTATCGCTATTCACAATGCGACCGTCTTCTCAATGGCCTGTTTTAGATAGTCGGGAACATTAAATAAATCTCCCTCTTCGATGCATAACGCTATTCGTTGCGCTAAATCGCCCTTTCGTGTCCGTTTTTCAGTTATGAGTGTTAGAAACGCATCTGCTCGAACTGCCTGCGCAGCACTTTCGATTTGCATCGCCCAGTCATTTGCGGAGCGCGGGTGAAGTGTCAGGAAAGCTCTTCTCAAAAGTGCTTCATTGCCTGCGTTGAAAAGCTCATGTTCGAGCGTGTGTTGATTCGTATAGACGTGGACGACGTCGCCAGCACCAAGGCGGACGGCTAGTTTTTCGAGGTCTTCCTTTCTATTGCCTTCGACTGATGGGTCGGCGTCGGTGACAACGACGACACGATCCGCAATTCGCGCTCCGTCTTTTGAACCGACCAATATCTCAACGTATGGGCGAAAGTCAACGCCTTCGATCGGCACAATGACCGTGCCTTTAAAGCGCATCCACTCGTTATCCTTTCCTTTTAGAACGTGCCTTCGCGCTATGACGGGCAGGAGCAATGACTCGGCTATGCCCTCGACCAACAGAGCTTTGTTTCCAAAAAGAAGCGCAGAGCGCGTTACATCCAGATAACGGCCTATTTTGTCCAGGGTCTTTTGGTCGAGGCCGAGTTCGGCAATAGGGACGACCACTGTCCGTGAAAGCGGCACTTCCTGTGCGGGGAGATTCTCCTCTTGGGGTGCAACCATACGCCCTTGTGAAGTATTCCCTTTTCCGGATTCACTTGATGTATTCTCTGCTATGGCGGCGACGACCGGTTTTGCGCCGGCAAGCCCATCGATTGCATGGCTCCTAATCTCAACCCGCTGAGACCGGACGACTACGAGATGCTTAGGCGACACCCACGCTGTTAAATTGGGAGAGTGTGTCGAGACAATTGCTTGAATGCGGCCTTCTGGTTTTCCCAATGGTGTTGTCGCGTTGATGGAGTTTTTGGCGCTTTCGAGCAGGAATTCAAGAACGAGCATCTGCAATTGTGGGTGAAGGTGAGCCTCCGGCTCCTCTACAAGAAGCAGGGTAAGGTCTGCCTCTTTCGCTTTTGCCAATTCCACCACCACAGTTGCCATGTAAAGAAGGTTTGAGTAACCCAAGCCCGATGCTCGTATTTCCTCCGGGGTCATACCGGCGTCCGAAAGTTTGAACCTGAGGGAGCGTGCTACGTCGAGAAGAGATTCTGCTCTAAAATCGAGCCTTGCCTGCTGGGGGCGCACGCCACTTGTCAGTGCGCTGAGGGCAGTTCCGATTTCTCGGTTCATTGTTGTGAGCACGTCCGGAAGAAATTCTCCACGCTGAACATCTTTGAGAAAGTCCGTTTCTTTTTCCTTTGGTAGAAAATGGCGAAAGAGAGCCATTACGCGCGCGCCGCTTCCAGAACCGAGAGCTTGATGCGCGTCACGGAGTGCGGGCAGATAAACGTGCCGGATCAGATCGGCAGCGCCGGCCTCTGGTTCGGCGCTGTCGAACTTCCCCACCCAAAATGTTGTTCGTCCGCGAGGAGCGTTGTCGGAGCGGGGTTCATACCGGTATCCAAAAATGGCGGCGTCCTCTGTCGGGTCGGGGACGGCAGTAATCAGAAGCCCTTTGAGAGTGTCGCTTAGCCCTCGATACTGGCCCACTATTTCAAAATTGGCCGTCGAGGCGCCGCGCCGGACATCCTCGTCTTCCGGGTATCTCTCGCGCCGGCCGCTGAGCGGAAGGGTTAGCAAACGAATCGCGTCAATGATATTTGATTTGCCGCCATTGTTCTCGCCAACAAGCACAGTGAGGTCGGGCTGAAAGGTCACAGTAACATCATCGCATGACCGAAAGCGACGAAGCGTCAACTGGCTAAGGTGGATGCTGGGGTTGGGTTCATTTTGGGCGGTGGTCGCTTGGTGCGCCTGTACCGGTCCATAGCCGTCTTGTTTTTGAGTGTGTTCAAAGAGTGAGCGAAACGGAGTGGAAACCTCTTCTGGTGCATTTCTGATATATTCAAACGCTTTGGCCCTGGCTTCCGATGGCAGTCCATTCACGTACTCCATCGCTTTACCAAGGGAAAAGGTGACGCCGAGTTCTTCTCTAAACCGCGGTTCTATTGCCGTCCAAATGACCGCATCGAATTGCTCTTTCTCTGCCCACGCACGGATGCTCTTACACGCTTCGGGATGTTTGGATTGTGCGCGTTCCCTGATAAGATTGCTGTGGCGGTCGAAAACACCGATGTTATCCGGATCTTTCGTTTTCTCCCTATTCTGTAAATCAGATATTGCGTCGTCCAAGTCCGCTCTTGCACTGGCCGCGAATCGTACAGGTACGTTTACACCGTGCGTCTCGTCAATGACCAATGTCAATCGGCGATCATCCGATATGCGTGAGAACTCAATACGGAGCTTCGGCCCGCCTTTCTGCCATTGTCCGGCAATGGGCAAATTTTGCTGGTCCCAGATGAGACCCCCCCATCCCAGAATTGCAATTTTCAAGCTTCGGCTCCTTTTTTGAGGCTGTGGTCGCGGCACGAATTCTCGGCATGGCTCACGTCCGTTCGCCCACGTCCGCCGCGTAGGAGGAGGGCGGCGATTTCACGCAATCCGACGCCGGAAGCGAAGTCGGTCTGAATTCGCGCCCAATTGTCAGGGGTGAGCCATTTGCACTGCATTCCAGAGAGAATACCGGGGTGGGCAGGGAGTGAGCAAGCCATGCCGCCGTTGGTGAAATGTCTGCAGATGCTCGTCGCGGGCTCGACCGCGGCCAGGCACGGAGATGTCCTTGTCTCCGCGACAGACTCGAACCGGCCATATCGCGAAAGGCGCGACAAAAAAGATCGAGGACGTTACTCTGGGAATTTCCATGAATTTCTCCTTCTCCATCACCGACCTGAAGAAGTCGATTCCCGGCGCCGAGGCACTCGCCTCTCTCTCCGGGGAAGAGCTTCTTGCCGGAGTGCGGCGTGTTTTGGGAGATGCGGCAAAGGACTCCGTGGTCACTGTCGATGGAGACATCGTGACAGTCACGCCAAACCCGGTGGCGGTCGCCAACTCGGCGGAAGCTGCGCGACTCAGCGAACGAGCGGCGGCCCGCGCCCGAAAGGGCGAGTTGGACAAGGCGGCCGGAATTTACCGGCGCGTCCTGGAACTTGATCCGACCCGGCACGATTCCCGCCGGGAGTTGGCAATGGTGTTGGTGGAGATGGGCAAGGCAGCCGAGGCCGTGGATGTGCTGCTCGATGTGCTCAAGGTGAATCCCCTCGACCACCAGGCGTTGATCATCCTCGGCAACCACTACGCCCGCGAGAAGCGCGATCTGGTCACCGCGACCCGGTTTTTCGAGAGGGCCGCCGAAGTCGCCCCTGATGATCCGGTGGTTCAAAATAGCATTGCCGCGATGCTGTTCGAGCAGAAGAAGCCCGACGAGGCTCTCGCCAGGTTCAACCGGGTGCTGGAACTGAATCCCCGGTTTGCACACGCGCTGTACGGCAAGTCCATGGTGCTGATGACGGAGGGGCGCTTCGCCGATGCGATTGCCTGTCTCGATCAACTCTTCCATGACGGCGATCTCGGCGATGCCCGGGTCAAGCCGATGCTTGGCGCCGCCCGCGACAATTACCGGAAGCTCGCCAACCTCGTCGCCAACGACAAGGCGGGCGAGACCTTTAAGGTGGCTGAAAACCTCAAGGCTCAGGCCGTCGCGGAGTCGGGATTCGAGATCGTGGTCGAGGAGAAGAAACTCGATGGGACCCTGTGCGCGGTGACCCAGATGGCATGGAAATACCGGCGGGACTATCACCGGATCAATCTCCAGAGCCAGTTGCCCGCCGATATGGTCAAGCATCACATCCTCGCTCACGAAGCCTGGCATGTGATCCTTGAAAGCCGGGCACGCAAGGCCGGCGTGAATCGGTGGTTTCTGACGGACGATGCGCGGACCGAAGCGGCGGTCGATTCGATGAGGTCAGACCTCCGGCGCATCGCCCGAACCACTGGTAACGACGAAGTCGGTCTGCGGAAGTTGGCTGGGACCCTCATCAGGGACGGGTTGAGCCTGCTGTATAACGCCCCTCTCGACATGCTGATCGAGACGCAAATCACCACGATCCCGGAGATGCGCGAGGCGCAATTTTGCAGTCTCTTGATTCAGGCCCATAGCGCCGTGTCAATCGGGCTCAACAAGAGGAGCCGCACCATTGTTCCGGTATCTCTCCTCAAAATGAACGATGCCCTGAATGGCGCCATGGCCCTGTTCGTGGATGAACTGTCCGGCGGTTCCACGGCGTTCTACCAGGAGTATCAGGACACCGGACACGCGAAGCTTGCCAGCGCCGTGCGCGATCTCTGCTGGAAGGCCCAGGACCCCGGTGCGGAATATGACCTGGTGGATTCGATAGCGGAACTGCTTGGCCTCCGCGGGTGGTTCGACTGGAAGCGGGACCCCGGCGAATTCGAAGTCGTCGAAAAACTCGCCCACGGGGACCGGGGTGGCGTGACAAATCCCGGGCTGCTGAAGAAGAAATCCTCGGAAGCCGTGCCGCTCCTGCTGGCGGCGCTCCGCCGATTCGACCAGATGGACGAGGAGGCCATCAAGAAGCTGACGCTGGAGGCGGCGTTGCTGGGGCAGGAAGGGATTGATTACGCCGATGGGACCGAGCGCCACCAGTTGAAGGCGGCACCGGGAGAATCGTTCAGCGGGTTGGGGGTGATGTGCCTGCTCTACGCTGGCCTGAAACGCCTCGCCCCGACCGATACCAACCTGGGAATCGACCTGAACGACGAGTTTGCGATGGCCCTGGAACTTTACCACTCTGAAAAGGAGCGATGACTGAGCCGGACTCGATCATGATGGTGTTCCCGAAGCGGGAAATTAAGGCGCTGGACATGCGACCGTTCCTCCGGCGCTTCGGGAAGGACGTGCTGCCGAAAGGCCCCGAACTTGCGAGGCTGATGGGGCGGTTCAACTTCATCGTCCACGGCTACGATGACGACCCGCAAGAGGTCTATGCCATCGAGGCGGTCCGGACCTTCTACCAGACGCTGCTCCGAAGGTGGCCATATTGGTTCTTCTTCTGCGATCTTCGCGGCGAAGGGCTGATGATGATGACGGCGTGCTGCATGAAGCAACTCTCAGGCGCCAAACACACCGGAAGCCCAACCGCCAACATCGTTCTGGACCCCATGGAGCTTCTCCAGTTCGTCTCGGCCGGGTTCACACCCATGAACGAGATGTTCGAGCGCGCCGGGATGTCGGAGAGGGCGATCTACGACCGTACCGGCGAGATCATGCGGTACTACAATTTTTCGTTCGATGAGCCGGCACCGGATTGAACATCGGTTCCTGCAACTAGAAAGTGCTTCCATGTAGGTGGGTACACGCTCTGGAGAAATCGGCCACCGTCGTTTCCGAAGGACAAAAGGGGCTAACCCAGCCCAGTCGAGGCACAGCCTGAGTCATGGGCAATGGCCAGAGAGAAACCACGAATTGAGCCCATGCGGGTCGAAGCCGAAAAACTCGAAACGAAAACCAAATGTTCGATAATCGAACCATATCTAATTTTTTTGTTTGACTTTCTTACATCGCGGTGGATAATGAGCGAAATAAAGAAAGCAACGCCGAATGAACGCTTCCGTGACAGCCATGCCTGTGAAGTCCTTTCCCGAGTCCGAAATATGCGACCGCATCAAGCAGTTTTGGAAGGAAAAGGCAGACGAAGCGGCAGACAACCCTTTTGCACCAGAGAAAAAAAATACGCTCCACGCTGTTTTGCCCGATCTCGATTCACTTGAAATCGTAAGGTTCATGCTAAGAATCGAAGAGGTCATTGACATCGAAATACCGCCAGCCTTCATCCAACGAGGTGGATATGACTCATCCGATGAGATGATCCAGCATATCGTACCCCAGCTTCGCATTTTATGCGCCAGGGGTTAAAAATAAAACAATCCATCATGCCTACCAGTGAAGAAAACGACCGTCGTGCGATAGGACTACGTCTGAAGGAAGTCCGGGAATACCTCGGTCTCTCGCAAGATGAGGTAGCCAAGACCTTGAAGATGCCGCGACCTGCGGTTTCGTTAATTGAAAGCGGCGAACGCAAGGTCGACGCATTAGAACTCAAAAAATTCTCTGATCTCTACCAACAGCCAGTCGACTACTTTGTTTCTGGACCATCCGATCGGGATCGAACAAAGGAGGTAGCCCTTTTGGCTCGTACCCCGAAAGATGTCGCGCAACTGGCACGCACGGCCACAAAGCTAAGTCCAGAAGATCGAAGCGAGCTTGTCCGGTTTGCAGAGTTCCTTCGGGCTAAGCCGAAATCATAATGAATCACCGCGAAGCTATCCTTGAAGGAGCCAAGAAAGCTACTCGTTTGCATGAGGTGCTTGGCACGAAAGATGCCGTCGAGCGAAGCTCCGGAAGCGTTGACGTGTTTGATGCCGCATTGCACCAAGGGTCGACCCTTCTATTCAGGGATCTCAAGAATATTCTTGGTGCCTACCTGAACGAAAATGGCACCCCCGGAATAATTGTCACCACCCAGCGTCCACTCTCGATCCAGCGATTCACTGCCGCCCACGAACTTGGGCACTATTACATGGGGCACGAGCCGAGCATTGACGGAGACGAGATTCTCGGGGCATCAGGTACGCTCGCGGCGGTAGAGGTTCAAGCAAACGCGTTTTCGGCGGAATTCCTCGCCCCGAAATGGCTCTTATTTTACCATGGGCGGCGCCAAGGTTGGAACGCCCACAGTATTTCGGACCCCGTCGTAGTTTACCAACTTTCACTCCGGCTTGGTCTTAGTTACGAGGCAACGTGCTATTCGTTGCGGACTCACGATGTCATCAAACCAGCCGCACT